>UPTN01000779.1_pt1 | contig 15447 bp, 30 predicted proteins | sample 2160111 | NCBI WGS metagenome assembly UPTN01 (sample SAMN06265058, study PRJEB28932) | marine metagenome | isolation source: Columbia River Estuary | place: USA:Columbia River Estuary, USA | collected 2014-05-05
AAAATATAAAGTTATTAGGAAGTTGGCCTAGAAGCCGCCATCTTATAATGAGTAGGACGAAGTACCGTGGTTGTCCATCCCCTGGGATCGCGGAGTAATACGGATAGTAGCTGTTGTATAGCTTCAGTTTTCTTTTGGCGTAGCAGCACACTATTAACTATATGCGCCGGTAGCTCAGCGGTAGAGCAGCGGACTCTTAATCCGACGGTCGTGGGTTCGACCCCCACCCGGCACACCAATTTTTGTTATTAAACGATAAATAATAGTATGAAGAACATGGCTAATCTCTTTGTTGCAATTATTGGAATTCTACTGTTTACGTGGATTTCGATTGTCGCTGGCGCATTTGTTGCCAAATACGAAGGCAATTTGTTTCCAGTTGTAGACATTAATAGTTTTGAAATCATAGACATAGCAACATTTGATAAACCAGGTGATTGGCGACTTGTCACTATTCAATTTGATCAAATTAGAAATGATTGCTCGCTTGTTGGCACTGAATGGTACTTCCATTTAGGCACAGGCGATATGATTAACGAACTAGTAATTCCTAATTATATCTATAGCTTAGAAAAAATTGAAGATAACATATACCAAGTGCAAGTAGTATTACGCACCGAAGATCCATATGATATTTTAAATAGAAGCGATATCTTTTTAGTACACGAATGTCATAGTGGTTATTTTTGGACTACTAGGACACAGATTAACAACACTATCTTCTAAATCTTAGCTTGACTATGTAATTTGTTTATGCTAAGTTAGCTTAAACACAACACACAAGGCAAGCAACATGTTCAAAAATGCAATCAGAAAATGGAAACTGCGTCGTGATGATGCTAGAGATAACGAAATCAAACGGCACCTACGTGCTTATTGGTTTAAGTTTCGCCGCCACGACGTCCTAGTTGAGGTAATGTTGCAGACAGACTTTAGCAACGATGAACTAGTAGAACTGTCCAACCTGTTTGGGCAAGTTGCACACGATAGAGAACGTAAATTAAACGAATAATGCCGTCTTAGCTCAGTTGGTTAGAGCGCTAGTTTGTGGAACTAGAGGTGCTTGGTTCAATCCCAAGAGACGGTACCAAAACAAAGAGGAAATGAAATGGAAGATACAAAGTATACAACACACCAAAGACTATTGCCACCAATTACTAAGTTTGAAGAGTTAGAGGGCAGAACTCTGACTAAGATTGTTGGTGAACGCGGCGACGAAGAAATGATCATGTATCTAACACCCGAGAACTATGTGCGTTTTTACCACGACCAAGACTGTTGTGAAGATGTGCGTATTGAAGACATTGTTGGGGACTTGAATGACCTTGTTGGTGTTCCTTTGCTTATGGTAGAGGAAACTTCTAACTCCGAAGACCCTATACCAGAAGGTGGATACGATGATTCGTACACTTGGACTTACTACCGTTTCCGTACTATCAAGGGATCGGTTGACGTCAGGTGGTTCGGCTCTAGCAACGGATACTATTCCGAAGGTGTTTCTACGAAAGTAGTTACACCGGAATAAAAATAATGCTTTCGTAGCTCAATCGGAAGAGCAACGGTCTTCTAAACCGTAGGTTGCAGGTTCGAGTCCTGCCGGGAGCGCCAAACAAAAGGACGAACATGAAACTTTTAGCAGCTTTAAAAAAATGGAAAGTCGAAGAATGGGTGGGACTTTTTCTGATAACTGCAATTATATCCATTATGACATTTGCAATTTCTTCAGGATTTAAGCAGTCGAACTATACCAACGACATGGTCGAATGGTGTGTAGAAGAAGGCGGAGTTCCTATCATTGGCGAGGGTAACAGGTTCCGCATGTGTATTGATGCAGATGCTGTAATAAGGCGTTGACACTGCTAATACAATCTGTTAATATGTAGTTGTAAACACATACACAAAGGACTACACCATGACTATTGAACATCGCGAAGGCAACTTGTTTGACACTGACATCAAACTTATCGTTCATGGCTGCAACGCACACGGAGTAATGGGCTCAGGTGTTGCTAAAATTGTACGCGACGACTATCCAGAAGCATACGAAGAATACAAAGCCCGGCACCAACGAGAACTCAACAACGGCGGATATGCCCTTGACATGGGTTCGGTTATCTTTGTTGAATCAAATGACAAAGTTATTGGCAACGCTGTTACACAGTATAACTATGGTGGCAAAGAAGGTGTTCGCTATGTAGACTACGAAGCAATTTCTGATGCTATTCATACAATTATTGATTGGTGCCTGCTGAATGGCCATACACAGTTTGCAATGCCAAAAATTGGCGCAGGACTTGGCGGCGGCAATTGGGACATTATCGAAATGATCATTGCAGATGACCTTAAAGGTCGCGGCATTCATTGTGTAGTGTACACATACGTACCATAAAGTATGTTGTCTTAACAGAATAAAAGATTCGGGCGCGGTGCCGCTCGAGGGCAGGGGACTACTTTTTCAGGCTGTACCGGGCGGAAAGATAGTAGGGTATGTCGTCTAGTGGAGAGGACGCTACCGGTCAGGTAGAAACTCGGGTTCGATTCCCGGCGTATTTTGCCCCTGCCTAAATATTAAGGATGAACATGAGATACAGGAAATTCTACGACGACTTCTAGGCTATAAACCTAGGAGATCAAAATGGCAAAATCACACGTTTACGGCAGAGGCCGTAACCCAAAGCACCGTCCTAACGCATTTAACACCGAGCGTCGCACTGGCGGCAGTATCCATATGCGTGGCAAGAAAACGAAATTAATGCCCTGTAAGTGCTGCGAATGTATTGACATGCGTGACAAAATCACGTATAATAGACACATGAGAGAGATAAAGGAGGCACTATGGGACAGGAACGCAAATACTTAGTATTCTTAGACATCGACGGGGTGTTCACATCCAATCGGGTAAACTATGCTCACAACGCCTCCTATGAGATGTGGCATAGGTTCGATCCTGTTGCTGTTGACTTTATGAACAAGATACACGACACATATCCTGTGGAGTTTGTTCTTATGTCAACATGGAAGAACTTTATAGATGCTACAAGCACACAAGTTGAGCATTGGATAAAGGCTGCATTTGGCAATAGTGGCTTCCGAGGCACATTTGCTAGTCCATGGAAAACTGATCCAAAAGAAACTTGGATAAACAATTCAGGTTTGCAACGAGGAGATGAAGTACGGATGTACTTGGCCGAGTACGGCACAGACGTCGATGACTTTATACTTTTTGATGACAATCGGTATAACTTCAAAGAAGCACTAGGCAAAAATCGTCTAGTGTGGACAGATCCTGACAATGGCCTGCTACACAAACATATGCTAAATGCACAAAGTTTGATGGGCACCTGGACCAAGCGATGAAGTACGAAATTAAAAAGAAAGTAAGCCCAAGTAGTTATGTAAATCAGTTGGGCTTTCTTTATCCTATTAGATTTGATAAAGACGAAGTTGGTCCTTTAGATTTTAGAACACTAGTCGACAATCTCGAAAGTGAATTTGGAGAGCCGTGTCGTAATTGGCACTTTGCCCAAGGCTATGGCATAAGCTTTTATGCTAGAGGCTATGCGGGGTTGAAACCGAGAGAGCTTCGCTGGTTTGCTGGATCAGTTAAATGGAATGCTCGAGGCGACTGGTCAACAGGTGATAGACACATAGTATTTCGCACAGAACAAGACCGAACGTGGGCAAGAATCATGATTGGTAAATAGACGTATGTGTAAATTAGTATTTTATTATTCGTCAATGAATTCGGGCAAGAGTCTTGCTGTTCTAACCAAGAACTATATGCTAGGAGAGAAGGGTTTTAAGACCGTACTCATGAAGCCAGCAATAGATACACGAACAGAAGGTAGTATTTCGACCCGGCTAGGGATAGAAGAAGATTGTATAACGATCTTAGAAAATGAGATGCCTAGCAACCGAATACTACACAGCTCGAAAGGCAAGCCTGACTTTGTTCTAGTAGATGAAGCACAATTCTTCTCCAAAGAACAAATTTGGGACCTTGCTAACTTAGTTGACAATTGGGGCATTAATGTATACTGCTACGGTTTAAGATTAGACTGGCAAGGAGAATTCTTTACAGGCAGCGAAGCACTGATGAAAATTGCAGATGACTTACAGCCTGTAGAAAACCTTTGCAAATACAACCAAGGCGCTCCGGCTTACTTCCACATCAAATTAGGCGGCAGTGACAAGAGCGTTGAAGTGGGTGCAGAAGACTTATACGAATCTGTTTCACGTAAGAAGTGGCTTGAGTGGCACAACAAAAGACCTTGACACCCACTGTTTATTTTGCTACACTGTAAGTATAGCAAAGGAGAATCAAATGTGGAAAGTACAAATTATCGAATGCGAAAAAGGTTGGGGACAACGTGTAGACGAAATTGAGGAATTTGATTCTTATGAAGAAGCTGAAAGCTTCCGTAACGGGTTTAACTCAAAAAACAACCTCGACTATGTACCAGATTGGTATATGTATGCAAGCGATCCGTATAATGATATGCCGGGTCTAATGATGGATTAAGGATAAACATGGCACTGACTAGAATCATAGGCGACATACACGGAATGCTACACGACTATCAAGTGTATTCGATTGGAGACTTTAAAGGTCCTACAATTCAAGTTGGTGACTTTGGAATTGGATTTAGTGGTGGCTACTGGCACGAGCGTGTGAACGAATTACACGCAGATGGTACCCACCGTTTTATCCGCGGCAATCATGACAAGCCTTCGCTGTGTAAAAGCGAAATGGTAGGTTACATTTCTGATGGTACTGTTGAAAACGATGTAATGCTTATTGGCGGCGCATGGAGCATTGATAATCCTGATGCGCCTCCGGGATGGTACCGTCGTACCCCTGATGTTGACTGGTGGGCCGATGAAGAGTGCTCTGACGAAGAGTTTCGCCAGTTTGCTGATACATATGCTATTATGCAGCCACGGGTAATGATTACACATGACTGTCCTTGGAAGGTTTCAAAAGAGATGTTCTTTAACAGTGGACTTCTTACAGGAGTACACTATCCAACCCGAACAGGCGCGTTTTTTGACACACTAATGGACATTCACCAACCAGACGAATGGTATTTTGGACACTGGCATACGACTATGCAACACAAGTATGGACGTACTATGTTTCAGTGTATTGGCGAACTTGGCTATGTAGACGTGGAATTGTAATGCTATTTGAGATTATAATGACTTTAACGGTATTGTTAAACTGTTTTACGATGTGGTCAAGTAGATGCACTACTATAGTCGGCCGCCAACGCAGAGCAATACTAGAGCTACGAAGCGAGTTAGAAGACAAATTTGAAATGTTTCAGATACTCGATCGGGTTGATTTTATGCAGCATTATTGGTACCTCGTAACTCTAAGAAATCCCTATAAACTATATAAATTTACGAGGCAGTAATGATTTCAATTATAATACTAGCATTTTGTATTCCGGGTATATTTTACTGTATCTGGATGTTGCGTTGCAATAGTAAAACGTATAAACAACGTATGAAATTATTGCACCTTGACATGGAATCTGACGAAAATGGCGGAAGGTGGACTACTATGGTAATGTACAGCACAGTATCATATGACGAGCATTTTAAATGTCTAACTCGTTTTGGTAACCCTTATAAATTATACACAATTGAAAAAACTGTTGACAACTAAAATACAATCATGTATACGTTAACAACAAAGGAGAACACAATGTTTGGATTTATTAGGCGCTGGCGTGAGGCCTCTCGCAAAGCCAAGGCTTATCGACTTGAAAAATACGGTAAGCCAGAAACTTTTGCTGAGAACTATGCTAAGTCTCGCAAAATGGCAAAAGAACTTAGTGACCGTATTCCACGTCCTATGCAATCAACCGAAGACCGCAACAACATTCTTCGTCACGCAACAGCATGGGAATTGTGGACTGGAAGTCGGTTTGAAAGACAAGACAATCCAATCCACCAAATGACAAAAGATGAATTTAAGCGATCTTGCTGGTCAAAAAACGGCACAGTAGCCTTTCCGAAAAACGAAGGATACACTGCTCGTAGTTGTCCTGTAACAGGCGACTATAAAAAGGTTTAAACATGGAAGAACTAGCACCGAGACTGTACATCATTATGCGGGAAGACATTCCTGATATGAATCCTGGCAAGGGTATGGCACAAGCAGCACATGCACAATCAGACTTCGACAACTATGTTGAAGAAAGCTGTGGCCCGGGATACAAGCAAGGCGATGTATTTTGGCAAGATGTAACCAATTGGCGAGAAGACCGCACGTTTGGCGTTACTCTAGTACTAAGTGCAACACTAGCTGACATGCACGAAATTGACAACAAGCTAACACATTCTGGACTTACAACTGATCCAACATATCCGTGGCGCAACTACTACGGCAAGCTGTTCCTTTCTAATGAGGTTACTTGCATGTGGGCGTTTGCACGAACTGAAGACGAAATTGAGTTTATGAAGAAGTATCCCCTACACAAGTAGAAGTTGACACGCTAATTACAACATGTTAGTGTGACAGCACAACGAAACGTAAGAGGACCTTACAATGTATATTCTGTTTTTCTTTATTCCTGCACTTATAGTGATGGCAATAACCAAGTTGTATTTCAAGTGGGAATACACATGGAAAGAGTTTGCAGCACAGGCAGGCGGAACACTTGCTGTTTTAGCAATAGTGTTTTTTGCAGGCAGCTACGGACAAACATACGACACACAATTGATTAACGGTGTTGTAACCGAAACTGATGCAAAACAACAGAGTTGCCCTGTAGGATGGCGTAGTATGCGTGATAGCTTCTGCACAGAATATAGAACGCGCGAAGTGTACTCGCATACTACATGCACAGGTACCGGCAACGATCGTAGTTGTACGCGCCATTACGACACTGAATACAACTACATTTACGACTGGGAACGCAGATACTTTGTAGATTCTGATATTCCTGAGCGTTTCGAAATTGCTCGCGTAGATCGGCAAGGCGCAAGTACTCCTCCGAGGTTTGCAAGCGTCGAAGTTGGTGATCCGGTAGTTGGCTCATATTCGTACACCAATTATATTAGAGCTGCATCAAACAGTTTGTTTGCCGAAGAAGAACCTGTTGAAGTTGTGCCAATTGCTTATCCTAGAGTCCGAGACTACTACATTGCAAATCGCGTTATTGTTTCAGGGCACCCAATGACTGGAGAAGTAGCCAGAGCATGGAACGAGTCACTTGCAGTAGTTAACGCTAATATTCGCAAAACAGGCGCAAACGCTATTGTTGTAGTGACGTCAAGCGGTCCGGAGTTTGCACTAGCACTAGCACAGGCGTGGGAAGCACACAACATTAACGACGTTGTAACTGTTATTGGTATGTCAGGCGATGCTATTAGTTGGGTTGATGTGCGCAGCTGGAGTGAGAGTAGCTTGGTTGCAGTTGAGATTGAAAACGAAATTCTTAACCTAGAAGGGCTTGACACGCAAGCAATCGATGCTATAATAGAAGGCGTAGTGTTAGAAAACTTCAGACTTCAATCAATGGATGAGTTTGAGTATCTAGCAGAAGATATTGCACCACCAATGTGGGCGATGATACTAGCAGCAATGGTGTTGTTAATTGTCACTCCACTTATCACTTATGTGTTTCACAAGCACGATGTAATGTAAAGGAACTAAAATGAAGAATCTTATTGCCGCAGGTATTGTTGTTGGGGGAATTGCAGCTATTGGCATTACAAGCTACATTAGCGCATATAACACAGGCAACCGTCTTGAGCGCACAATTGAAGCAACGTTCACGGACAACCAAAACGTGCTTGCACAGTATAGCAACCGTATTGCAGAAGCTGCACAGATTCCGGCTATGCAACGAGACGACCTTACAGCAGTTGTAACGGCTGCACTTGAAGCGCGTTTTGGCGATGAAGGATCGCAGGCAATGTTCCAGTTTATTCAGGAACAGAATCCAAACATTGACAGCACAGTATATGTTGAATTGCAGCGTATCATCAACGCAGGACGTGAAGACTTCCGTGTTGCACAGACACGCTTGATTGATCAGAAGCGCGTGTACGAAACTGCACTCGGTAGCTTTTGGCAGGGTACTTGGTTGAACATTGCAGGATATCCACAAACAGATCTCAGCGAGTTTTTGATTGTAACTAATAGCCGCACAAACGAGGCATTTAGCACTGGTCAAGAAGAAGCAATTGAACTAAGGTAAGCAAATGATTTCGCGTAGAACATTTATTGCATCAGGTGTAGCGGCAACTGCCGCCGCATGTACTCCGATTGACGTCGCACCAGTTATTACTGTTGACAACTATATGGATTACATTCCAGACAGACACTGGAGTGACCATTTTAGCAGTGTAAGACAGGGTGCTATCATTTGTGATACTGGCTCTCGAGCATTGTACCACTGGACACCAGGCGGCGATGTTCATACACGTTATCCTACTAGTGTGCCACGTTCGCCCGAGTTTACACGTCTTGGACGAACACAGGTTGTTCGCAAGCAAGTTGGCCCAACTTGGCGTCCTACTCCGCGTATGCTAAGAGAGAATCCAGACTGGCCGCGCGTTGTAGAGCCAGGTCCAAACAATCCACTAGGATCACATGCTATGTATCTAACATGGCCTGCATATTTGATCCACGGCACAGAAGACAACAACAAGATTGGTCGACTAGCGTCTAGTGGATGTATTGGTTTGCGTAATGAAGATATTGCAACAGTATATGCAGCAACAAATATCGGCTGTCCAGTCATCTTAATCTAATTAGGCTATTGACTTCAGAGATAAATACTGCTATAACTACTCATAGGCACAACTAAACAAGGCACACACACAATGATTATTAATTCTACACCAGACAACCTAGCAACGTTTGGCGGAGTTGCTAGCGTTAGCGAATTTAAAATCCGCAACAGCGCAAAGGCATTTGGCATTCTGTCAAGCGGCTTGTATGCAAACAAAATCCGAGCAATTATCCGCGAACTTAGCTGCAACGCACTCGACAGTCATGTTGCTGCAAAGACTGATAAGAACTTTGATTTGCACCTTCCGACACAGCTTGCTCCGTACTTTTCAGTACGTGATTACGGCACTGGTTTGTCGCATGACGATGTTCTTAACATCTACACTACATACTTCGAAAGCACAAAGACTGAAAGCAACGACTTTATCGGTGCGCTAGGACTTGGTTCAAAGTCACCATTCAGCTACACTGACAACTTCACTGTTATTGCTATCAAAGATGGCAGCAAAGGTATTTACAGTGCCTTTATTAACGACCACGGCGTTCCTAGTGTTGCACTTATGGACAAAGAAGACACAGACGAACCAAACGGCGTTGAAGTAAAATTTGCTGTTACTGACCGCGATGACTTTTATAGCTTTGCTGACGAAGCTAGCAAGGTGTTTACCTACTTCAGCATCAAGCCAAACTTTACTGGCGCAGACGCACATCTCAATGATGTTGAATATCTTAAGACTGACATTGTTCCTAATGTTAGCCAGCGTACACAGCGCGGCTACCAAAGCGAAAACCGTGCAATTATGGGCAGCATTTCCTACCCAATTGAAATTCCGCGCGGTAGCCTTGCTACGTTTGACGATGTAGCGTTTGTTGAAGGCCAAAGCCTTGATATTTTCTTTGAACTTGGCGACATTGAATTCCAAGCAAGCCGTGAAGGTCTTCAGTATACTGAAAAGACTATTCGTGCAATCAAAGCAAAGTATCAGGAAGTAGCTGACGTACTTGAAGATAAAATTGCCGAAGAAGCAGAAGCAATTGAAAACATGTGGGATCGCGTATGCCACTTGGATAAACTTGGCAGAGATAATCTGTGGGGCAAAGTTGTTCGCAGTTATGTAAAAAAGAACAAGGTTCCGTTCCTCGAATCAGACCGCAGCTGGATGCAGCTATCTGCAATACAGCTGGATCCAAAAGACCTTGCAGAAAAGTTTAACATCTCACTTCGTGTGTTTGACATTGACAAGAACTGGAATGGGTATAGCGGCAACGAGCGTGTTGCGCGTGAGCGCAAAACAAGTTGGAACAATACTCACGATTTGTCCTGTGCACCAACCGTATACTTCTTGCGTAATCCAAACAATGAAAAGATTTGGACTCGTGCTAAAGAACACTTCAAATCTCAGTACAAAGAAGATCGTCGTTGCTACGTTTTGTCAGCAGTAGATCCAGACAAAGATATTGACGTAGGTGGCTTTGCTAAATTCATTCATAGCCCACCAGAAGATCGCTTCATGGATGTAGAAGACTTGGTTAAGCCAGAGCGCAAAAAGACCCAAGACAAGATTTCAATCTTGCAAGTTGTACAAGATCGGTATTCAAAGAAGTGTACTTGGTCGCCACTTGATATGCAGGTAGCTGCTATGGATCCAAACGAGACATATTACTATGTACCAATTAAAGGCTTCCAGGGTACTACTAAGTCGGGCGCCGACATGGACGTTAAGAAAGTGTATGCTTCGATGAGAGAGTGCAATGTCGAGAAGCTTAACAAAGCTAAGGTGTACGGTGTTCGTGCAGCCGATCTCGAAACTGTGCAAAGTTTGTCCAATTGGGTACTAGTGGATGATTTGATTAAAGAAGTTCTAAACAACTATACTTCAGATGATTTCCTTGGATTAGTGCTTTCTTGGGTTGACAACGACAAAGAAGACCTGTATTATAATAAGATGATAATGCAACAACTCGATCCTAACAGTCCAGTTCGTAAGCTGCACGATAAACTTCCAAGCTCGCCAGTATATGGTAACCGTAGCTTGTTTGATCTTGCAACTGATATCGGAACTGATCACAACCTTAAGGATCTTGAACAAGAAGCAAAAGATGAGCTTGACGCACTGCGCAATCGCTATCCAATGTTTAAACTAATTCGTGGCAGGTATTTCGACGATCCTGCTGTAATCGAATACATCAACATCGTCGATAAACAGAAAGGACTAAACTAAAATGCTTCCATATATGATGCAAGGCAACAACATTGAAGTAGTTATCAACAACCAGCCACATACAATCGCCAAAACCCACATCACGTACGATAAGGTCAAAGAGGCCATCCGTACAGGTGACTGGGATACTGTAAAGAAGATCATTAATCCTGAGAAAGTTGTTCTTGAATATGGTAGCGGAAGAGTTGCTATCCAAGGTGAAAAGCTTTTCTGGGACGGACAAGAAATGCACAATGCATTGTCGCGCCGTATGATCCAAATGATCCAGGACGAGTTTCCAATTGAACCGCTTGTGCTGTTCATGGAAAACTTGCAAGCGAACACCAGCTATCGTGCTGTAAACGAGCTTTATGGCTTCCTTGAGAAGAACACATTGCCAATTACACCTGACGGCTGTTTCCTAGCGTATAAGCGTGTACGCAACGACTACATGGACTGCTATTCGGGCACTGTTCTTAACAAGCCAGCGCACATGCTGACTGACGAAGACCGCGCACTAATTGCAGGCAAGCAAGGACGCAAGGACGAAGTAACTGTCAAAATCAAAGACGGCGAAGTTGTTGTTAAGATGCCACGTAACATGGTTGACGACGATCAGAACCGTACTTGCAGCGATGGCTTGCACTTCTGTAGCCAGGACTACTTGAACCACTTTGGTGGCGAGCGTATTATGATCCTTAAGATCCATCCTAAGGACGTTGTTAGTATCCCAGTTGATTACAACAACGCTAAGGGTCGTACAATGCGTTACACAATCGTTGGCGAACTAGGTGTTGATCCTGAAGAAGCGTTTACCGCTTCTGTAATGGAAAACGCTAACCAAGCTGAATAAGCTATTGACAATAGTGTGTGCAGTTGCTATAGTAATTGCACACACTAACAAAAGGACTACAATATGTTTATTGAAGTTGATCAACATGGACCCTACGTTAAGGGCGAAGAAGGACGCGGCGCATATCGCCCAGGCTGGTTCAAATATTACAGCCAGAAATGGGACACTTCTTCCTCAGAGATTAACTCCGCCTCGAACGTCACAATCACAAAAGTTAAAGACGAAGCATTTGTTATGCTTGTACGTGCAGACGGTAGTCGTGCGTATTGGGGCAGTGCAGGCCGCAACTTGGGTGACTTTGAACCAAACTCTTCAAACCCTGTAACCAAAATGACAATGATGTAATTTGGTCATGACATACAGATTTGTAGAGGCAACCAAAGAAACCCCTAATGCAACAGGTCATTTTTCCGAATGTGGCTATCCATTAGGTCAATATAAGATGCCTGCTACTTGGATTGACACTGACAACCAAGTGTGGGAAGAACCTTATCACCTTTATACCGAACTAGAAGCGAATAATGATTAAACATTCCTATAACAGATTTGATAAACTATACGTTGAGAATGGTGTACGGTTCTATCAGACATCAAATGTTTCATTTGTATACCCTAAACATGTCGAGCGTGTTTATCGTTACTTGCGCATGTACTATCCTGATCTATTTAAATATGTATTAGGATACAATCCACTGCATACTCCGAGCTTTGGCGTTTGGTTAGAGTTTACCGAAAATACGGTCACGCTTCGTACACAAACTGCACATCGCATGAGAGAATTAAATCTCAACTATGTGTACAACACATCAAGCAAAAAAGAACTGCGTCATGCAATTCGTAACATTGTTTGGAATTTAGATTATATCTCTAAACTAGGACAAAACTAATGATTGAATTTATCTTTCGCATCAACCACTGGAAGCCCAGCGACAAGGTCAAGCAAAAAGACTACGTTACATGGGACAAGCGCCTAAGCAAGAATTGGGCAACTGAGATACAAATTTCACGTATGCCATTGCGTGATATCTTTGAGTTGCATGTTGACACAAGTTGGACCGGACAGGATCATGCTGGGCCGCGCTTTAATTTAACAATCTTGTGGTTCTTCTTTAACTTCCAAGTGTACAATGTAAATCATTGGAACTGGGATGAAGGGCGCTTCTATACCAAAGAAGAAGCTATTGCTGAATGGCAAGAAGATCAAGAGTGGCGTGAAGAAAACAACATCGAAAACGACCCAGACGACAAATATGCAGTGTGGAAAGAAAAAGAATTTAGACTTTGGAAAGACACAGTGTACCCAACCCTCAACCAAAAGGAAAAGACATGACAACTGCAATTGCAACACCATTCTACTTTCACAGCGACAAAGAAAGTAACTGTGAAGAATTTGATGATATGTTTCCAGGAGCAACAGACGATGCTCGCGGCCTTGCTGCATACACTGGATATGAAATTGAGTTCGTAGGCGAGTGGCAAGAAAATGGTGAATATTGGGCAACTGGCCTAAACACCGAACACGGAAAAGTTACATTCCCAACTAAAATCAAACTGTAAAGGAGAAAGAACATGAAGAACTTTTTTAACGACGAGAGCGGCGCAGTCACAGTAGACTTCGTTGTATTAACCGCAGCAATTTGTCTGCTTGGCTTTGTAGTTGGGTCTACAGTTGCAAACGGCGCTATCGGCCTCGGCAACGAGGTTGAGTCAACAATGAACAACATGACTCCAGGAGGTGAATAATATGGCGTATATTTGGAAACAGTTAATCGGTCCGTTCCGTCAACCTGCACTACGCAAAGGCACAATGCCCAATGACAACATGGCGCTAACACGCATTGTCAAGCGCATTTTGATGGTGCAATAATATGGGATATGTTGTTGCAATGATCGTGGCCGTAGTAGGTTTGTTTGCATTAATTGCATATGTAGACGACAACGCAGTAGTTAACATTGGCGATTTTAACGTGAGCTGCCTTGATGGTGTTGAATATTGGTATGGACAGAGTGGCTACAAAGGCTACCTTGCTCCGCGTATTGATAACGAAACCCTCAGCTTTGTGAGTTGTGATGGTTGAACTACAACTTAGGAGAACAGAAAGAATGACTGAGCGTAGACACACACTTACTATTGCTGATCTTGATGACTACGAGGCTGAACACATTGGTCAAATCTTGAGTGCTGAAGTTCCTAAAATTTTGACGGGGAAAATTGAAGCACTTGCTAGAAATGACGACAACGCAGGCGAATGGTATGATGCGCACCTTGCATGGCACAAAGCTATTATGAAAAAGATCAAATGGTCTTATGAGGAAACAGATGAGTAACTATCCGTACGATCGTTCTGGGCGCTATGGATACTTGACAGGTGTGTTGATTGCGTGTACTACTGTAGGACTAGCAATATACACAGGTATGTTGATTGAACGATATGATTTAATAGGAGTACTATTTTAATGCCTACTTGTTATGTAATGGCTGGACTTCCAGCATCGGGTAAAAGCACTTGCGTTCTCGAAATGTGCGCAATGGATCCAGATGCATACGTTTACAGCACAGACAACATTGTTGAGGATATTGCTGAACAGTTAGGCAAGACCTACGACGAAGTTTGGGAGAAGCATGTTGGTGCTGCAAAGCATCGCGCTGACATCTGGCTGTCTGAAGCTATGAAGAACAAGCAAAACGTGATTTGGGACCAAACCAATCTTGGTGCCGGAAAGCGTAAAGGCATTATCACTCGTATGCGCAAAGCAGGGTACGGCGTAGAATGCCTTTGCTTCCTTCAGCCTGAAACTGTAGAGGACATTACTGAGTGGAACCAGCGCCTTCAGTCACGTCCGGGTAAAAATATCCCAGACTTTGTTCTTAAGAATATGATTAAAACTTTTGTTGTTCCGACCGTTGACGAAGGGTTTGATTCTGTGCTATATTACAACATGCACAGAGAAGTGCAAACAATGTAATAACCCTCGGAGGGCATGATGAGCTACGAATTTCCAACTATACGCACTATTGATGACGTATTGCCACACATCGAAGGATGTGAAGAATTTCTTGTTGCAGAACGCGACGGCTTTACTGTAATCAACTACATGGTGTCTATGCCGGATACGTTTCCTCCGCTTAAAGTAGCAGGCGGAAGCAAGCGTATGCGCGAAGAGCGTATGCTGACTAACAGAATCAAGCGCGAATGCCGTGGCTTGATCTTCTACCCAGATGGTCGTATTATGTCGCGTCCTTTCCACAAGTTCTTCAACATCGGAGAGCGCGAGGAAACTCAGTTGCACAACATTGACTGGTCGCGTCCACATACTATCATGGAGAAGATGGACGGCAGCATGATTCGTCCGTTGGACGTAAATGGCTGGTTCAAGTTGGGCACTAAGATGGGTGTTACTGACGTTAGCGAACAAGCTGAAAAGATCATGACTGGTGGTCAGCGTAGCTGGATGGACATTATGATGAAGCAAGGGGTAACTCCTTTGTTTGAGTTTGTAAGCCCTGAGAACCGCATTGTTGTCGAATACGACAAAGCTGAGTTAGTGTTGCTTGCTATGCGCAACAACATTACAGGTGAGTACATTGCTAAAGAGCAGTTGCCCCAAAACGAAATCCTTAGCCATGTAGATACAAACACACA
>UPTN01000780.1_pt1 | contig 15444 bp, 14 predicted proteins | sample 2160111 | NCBI WGS metagenome assembly UPTN01 (sample SAMN06265058, study PRJEB28932) | marine metagenome | isolation source: Columbia River Estuary | place: USA:Columbia River Estuary, USA | collected 2014-05-05
ACCAAACGCTAGACGCATCCGCTTTGAACTGCTATCGGTTGCACTATGAAGAGTATCTGCATCATTACCTGCTGCATTATTATCTGCTGACATCTGTCGCGGGTTGCTCTTTCACGTTTCACATTAGAACTGAACTTGGTAAGCCCGCGGCGAAACGCTGCGCGAGGCACTTATGACGACTATTCGGCTGAACAACACGAAATCCCGCAAACGCGAGGACTTTGTTCCCATTGATCCGCAAAACGTGCGTTTGTACCTGTGTGGGCCGACGGTCTATGACCGCGCGCATCTGGGTAATTCACGGCCATCGCTGGTGTTTGATGTCCTGTTTCGCCTGCTCAAGGAAATCTATGGCGATGCCCATGTGACCTATGTGCGCAATATCACGGATGTTGACGACAAGATTAATGCCCGTGCGGCAGAAAGCGGTCGGGCGATTGGTGATATCACCGCAGAGACCACGCAGTGGTATCACGATGACCTTGATGCACTGGGTGCGCAGCGCCCCACCCACGAACCGCGCGCGACCGATCACATCCCGCAAATGATCACGATGATCACAGAATTGATCGAAAAGGGGCATGCCTACGCCGCCGAAGGTCATGTGCTCTTTGCGGTGGAAAGTTATGCGGAGTATGGCGCGCTTTCCGGCCGTTCGATCGACGATATGATTGCAGGGGCACGGGTCGAGGTCGCGCCCTACAAACGCAACCCAATGGATTTTGTGCTTTGGAAACCATCTGGCGACGGCGTTCCGGGCTGGGATAGTCCTTGGGGGTATGGCCGTCCGGGTTGGCATATTGAATGTTCTGCCATGTCGCTGGAATTGCTGGGCGAAAGCTTTGACATTCATGGCGGCGGCAACGATCTGCAATTCCCGCACCACGAAAACGAGATTGCGCAGTCGAATTGCGCCCATCCGCATGGTGAATTTGCCCGCTATTGGGTCCACAACGAGATGCTACAGGTCGAAGGCAAGAAGATGTCCAAGTCCTTGGGCAATTTCTTTACGATCCGCGATTTGCTGGATCAGGGCATTCCGGGCGAAGTCATCCGCTTGGTGATGCTTGGCACGCATTACAGCAAGACGATGGACTGGACGGAAACCCGCAAGGTCGAAGCTGAAGGCACGTTGCGCAAATGGTACGGCATCTTGCACGGACACGGGTTTGGGCCAGAGCTGATCGCGGCATTAAAGGCTGACGGTAAATGGCAGCCCGATGCAGAGTTTATCGGGGTTTTAGCCAATGATCTGAACACCTCCGGCGCTTTGTCGCGCTTGCATGTGTTGTCGAAGGGTAAAACGCCTGTTGCATTGGCTGGCTTTGCCTACGGGATGGGGATGCTGGGTTTAGTAAACGACTGGTCCGCGATCCCGCAGTTTGACGGTGGTGAAGCTGGCGACGGTGTCGCACCTGCGATTTCAGCCCGCGTTGACGCGCTCTTGGCAGAGCGGGCAGCGGCGCGTGCATCCAAAGATTGGGGCCGTGCCGATGAAGTGCGCGATATCCTGAACGCGGCAGGCGTGCAGGTAACGGATGTCGGCGGGCAGGCGACATGGTCACCGGGACCAGATTTTGATGCGGCCAAGCTAGAGGGGCTGTGACGATGACCAAAGAACGCCTCTACCTTTTCGACACGACATTGCGGGACGGCGCACAGACCCAAGGCGTGCAGTTTTCAGCCGGTGAAAAGCATCAGATCGCTGCAGTGCTGGACAGCCTTGGCATTGACTATATCGAAGGTGGTTGGCCAGGTGCGAACCCGACTGACACCGAATTTTTCGACAGCCCACCCAAGACCCGCGCGACGTTCACAGCCTTTGGCATGACCAAACGCAACGGGCGATCCGCCGAGAATGACGATGTGTTGTCAGCCGTGATGAATGCCGGCACCCCCGCAGTCTGTCTGGTGGGCAAAGCGCATGATTTTCATGTCACAACCGCACTTGGCATCACGCTGGACGAAAATATCGACAACGTGTCTGCCAGCTTTGCCCATATCAAGGCGCAGGGCCGTGAAGGGTTGTTTGATGCGGAACATTTCTTTGACGGCTACAAGGCCAATCCGGAATACGCGCTGAAGGCGATCCACGCGGCGTATGACGCCGGTGCGCGCTGGATTGTGCTTTGCGACACCAATGGCGGTGTGCTGCCGCATGAGGTCAGCGATATCGTCACAGCCGTAATCGCAAGCGGCATTCCGGGTGATCATCTGGCGATCCACACGCATAATGATACTGAAAACGCAGTAGCCAACTCACTGGCGGCAGTTCTTGCAGGGGCGCGACAGATCCAAGGCACGCTCAACGGTTTGGGCGAACGGTGTGGCAATGCAAACCTGACCACAATCATCCCGACACTGCTATTAAAAGAGCCCTACGCCAGCCAGTTTGAAACAGGCGTTACGCCTGCAGCACTGAAGGGCTTGCGCCGCGCGTCACGGATGCTTGATGATATCCTTAACCGTGTACCTGCAAAACAAGCGCCCTATGTGGGTGCGTCGGCGTTTGCGCATAAATCAGGTCTGCATGCCAGTGCTATTGCCAAAGACCCTTCGACGTATGAACACATCGACCCTGCCGCAGTGGGCAACAGCCGCATTGTGCCGATGTCAAATCAGGCGGGGCAGTCGAACCTGCGCGCGCGATTACTGGATGCCGGTCTTGAAGTCGACGAAGGCGATCCCGCACTGGCCCGCATTGTAGAGCGGATCAAAGAACGCGAGTCGCAGGGCTATTCCTACGACACAGCACAAGCCAGTTTCGAACTGCTGGCCCGCGAAGAACTAGGCACTTTGCCGCGGTTTTTCGAGGTCAAGCGCTACCGCGTGACCGTCGAGCGGCGCAAGGACAAGCGGAACCGCATGGTCTCGATTTCGGAGGCTGTTGTCGTGACCAAGGTTCACGGCGAAAAGATGCTGAATGTCAGTGAAAGCCAGGGACCCGATGGATCGGATCAGGGCCCCGTCAACGCGCTGTCGCGGGCCTTATCCAAGGATCTCGGACCATATCAAGCGATCATTGATGACATGCAACTTGTTGATTTCAAAGTACGTATCACCAATGGCGGCACAGAAGCCGTGACCCGCGTCATCATCGATAGTGAAGACGGCGAGGGCCGTAGTTGGTCAACCGTTGGTGTCAGTGCCAACATCGTTGATGCATCCTTTGATGCGCTGATCGACGCGATCAACTGGAAGCTGATCCGCGACGGTGCAAAGGCCGAACCATGAGTTTTGAGGCCTGTGCTGCGCTAGTTCAAAAGGCTGATCCCTTGCGGTTTCGCGCCGCAATGGCTGCACCGGTTGACGCGCGCAGAATCCTGTTTCCACTTTATGCGTTCAACGTCGAAGTGGCCCGCGCACCTTGGGTGACCCAAGAGGCGATGATCGCTGAAATGCGCCTGCAATGGTGGCGCGATGCGCTTGAAGAAATTGCGGACGGCAGCACAGTCCGTCGCCACGAAGTTGTCGATGCGTTGGCAGGTGTGCTGGATGCAGAAGGCGCGCGCTGTCTGGACGGGTTGATCGCAGCGCGACGTTGGGATGTGTACACGGACGGCTTTGAAAATCAGGCCCATTTTGACGAATACATCAACGCGACCTCGGGACATTTAATGTGGACTGCGGCGCGATTGTTGGGCGACGCGGATGAGACGACAGTACGTGATTTTGCCTTTGGGGTTGGTGTGGGAAATATCTTTCAGGCCTATCCGGCCTTGGACGGGCAGGGCCGCAAGCCACTGATTGATGGGTCAAACGAAGGGATCACCGTACTGGCGGATCGCGCACTGGCCCGCATGCATGCAGCAGCCAAAGAGCGCAAGCAGGTCTCGAAAACGGCGGCCTCGGCGCTCGTTGCGGGCTATCATGCGCGCCCTGTGCTACAAAAGGTGCGCAGTACTCCCGAATTGGTCTTACAAGATGCTCTGGACACAAATCCGGCAAAAGACAGTTTGCGGTTCTTGAACGTTACACTGCGCGGGTGGTGGCGTTAGGTCGCTGTTTTCGGCTGGCGTACCAGCCAAATCAACGATCCACCTGCCAGCACCAAGAACGGCACCATCGCAAGGTTGACCGCGTTCCAGCCTTCAACCGGTGACCCGCCTGAACAGTTCATCAGTCCACCAGAGGCAAGTGATGCAACCGTCACCATGCCGAAAACGATCATGTCATTCATACCTTGGACTGATCCGCGTTCCTCTGGTCTGTGTGCGCCTGCCAGCATGGTGGTGGCGCCAATAAAGCCAAAGTTCCAACCAAAACCAAGCAAGATCAGCGCGACGAAGAAATTCCCGAGGCCAACCCCACTTAAGGCCACAAGGCCCGCCGCAGTTAAGATCATCAGACCTGTTGCCATGATTTTTTCAACGCCGAAGCGCGCAATCAGGTGACCTGTAAAGAATGAAGGCGCGAACATCGCCAGCACATGTGCGGACACGATGTCATTGGCGTTGCTGGTCGTGAACCCGCAACCGACAACGGCCAGTGGCGTTGATGTCATGACAAGGTTCATCAGTGAATAGGATACCATCGCACATATGATCGCCACGATGATGCGCGGATCGCGCAGCATTTCACGGCGACTGCGACCTTTGACTTGGATGACTTCGGGTTCGGATTTGGACCCTTTGGGCAGATCCAGCCACAAGAACAACATCATACCCACAAGGTTCAAGACGATGATTGCAAGGTATGTGCCCAGGAAAGGCACCACATAGGCGTCTTGCACCAGCTTATTCAGTTGCGGACCGACGATGGCAGAAAGCAGGCCGCCTGCCATGACATAGGAAATCGCCTTTGGGCGGAATTCCTCAGAAGCCGTGTCAGTTGCCGCAAAACGATAAAAACCTTGCGCTGACATATAGATACCGGTCAAATATGATCCTGCAAGCAGGGTTATGAAAGAACTGGTATAAAGGCCGTAAGCCGACACAGCCGCACCGACGGCACCAGCGAATGCCCCCAAAAAGAAGCCGAACCTGCGCCCGTTGCGTTGCATCAAAGCGCTGATCCACGGCGCGGTCGTCATAGAGCCGAAAACGATGAATGAGATCGGCAGTGTCGCAAGGCAGATGTTCGAAGCCAGTTGCCCGCCTGCAAGCCCGCCGACCACAAATATCATTGGCAACTGTGCGCCCAAAATAGCTTGGGCTAGTACAAGTACGGCCACATTGCGCTTGGCGCGGGTATCGTCTGTGTATGTCATTGCCAATGCCTACGCCTGGGGTTTGAGACTGGCAAGACCAGTTGATGCGGTGTCTATAATATGCCCGAAACTGCCGCTGACATTGTCATGGATCAATCCCATCGGATCCAAAGTCGTTCCTTCAGCGTCGTGGGTTGCAAACAAAGGCGTGCCAGTTGCTTTGACCGTTGTCGCGTAGTGAAATTCATGACCCATCCAGCGGCCTGTCATCGGGCCGTAGTCTGCTTGCAGATGTCGGTACCCCAAATGGAGTTTGCGCTGCGCAAACGAAGTTTCCAGCGCTAAAAGCCCTGCCATCTGATGCGTAACGCCATCCGCATCGGTCAGTGCCTCACCTAAAATCATATAGCCGCCACACTCGCCGTAAATCGGTGCCTTGGCGCGGCGCAGGCTGTTCAGGAAAACCGTGTTTGCGGCCAGCTTTCCTGCATGCAATTCAGGGTAACCTCCGGGTAGATAGATGAAATCTGTCTCGGGTGCCGCCTCATCTGCAAGCGGCGAAAAGAAAGAAAGTGTTGCACCTGCGGCGTGCCAGTCCTGCAACAGATGTGGATAGTTGAAGGCAAAAGCGGCGTCTTGGGCAATGGCGATACGTTGCGCAGGCGGGGGTACGCGCGGCGGAACTGTTGGTTGTGGCATCGGCGACAAAAGTGCCTTGAGACGATCCAGATCCAATTGGGCCGTCATTATATCCGCCGCCTGATCAAGGAAGTGAAGGAGATCGGACCGCTCTTGCGCCTGCACCAGACCGAGGTGTCGTGAGGGTTGTTTGAGCGACGTATTGCGCGGCACGGCGCCAAAGATTGGCGTGTCTCCAAGAGCGCGCCGCAACATGCTTTCGTGTCGGACTGATCCTACGTTGTTGAGGATCACACCGGCGACATGGATAGACGGATCATGATTGATAAACCCGTTGGCCAATGCCGCAACGGATCCTGCCATCTTGCCCGCGTCGATGACCAGGATCACCGGCAGGTTCAGGATGCGTGCCAGATCGGCGCATGCTCCTTTACCGTCAGGAGGCGCGCCGTCGAATAGACCCATCGCGCCTTCTATGATCAGCGGGATCGGGCCGGACGCAATTGCTTTGATCCGCTCGGGTGACATGGCCCATGCGTCAAGGTTAAGGCACGGCTGGCCGCAGGCGGCTTCGTGAAAGCGCGGATCAATATAGTCGGGGCCGGATTTTGCTCCGCGAATTGCGATGTTGCGGCTTAGTGCGCGCAGCAAGCCCAAAGTAATTGTGGTTTTGCCGCTGCCTGATGCGGGGGCGGCAATCAGAAAACTCATTGTGCAAAGGGGCTAAATTGCATGATCAAGTGCGTTGGCATTTTGCTCAGGCGGATTCGGCGGGGCGGCCGCGACCCAAAGGATCGAGGTTCCGTGGGGCCTCGCCTGCGGCCATGCCTTGCCAATCAAGGACCTGCCGCATCAGCACAGATTGACCCACACAGATAATCGCGGGTGGTTCGAGATTAGCATGCGCGATGTCGTCAACAATAGTGCCGAGCGTCGTTTCCAAAACCCGTTGTTGGTCCGTCGTTGCCGTTGTCACGACGGCGACAGGTTCGTGGATACTGCGGCCTGCAGCGATCAGTTGGTCTGATATTTGGGCAATATGTTTCATGCCCATATAGATCACGATGACTTGGCTGCCTTTGGAAATGCTGGTCCAGTCAAGCGAGCTGGGTGTGTTGCCCGATTGATCATGCCCTGTCACGAAGGTCACTGATTGGTTCACATCGCGGTGCGTCACAGGGATGCCGGCATACGCCAACCCACCAATTCCTGCGGAAATCCCGGGAATAATGCGGATTGGGACGCCGTGCTGCACCAGCGTTTGCGCTTCTTCGCCGCCACGTCCAAATACGAACGGATCCCCTCCTTTAAGCCGCAGCACGCGTTTTCCTTCGCGAGCCAGATCAACAAGCCGCAGCGAAATATCGCGCTGCTTGGCAGACGGTTTGCCACCGCGTTTTCCGGCATAGATATGTTCAGCTTGCGGCGCCCAAGACAATATCTGCTCTTGCACCAGCGCATCATAGATCACCACATCCGCCTGCCGCAGCGCGTTGACCGCATGCAGTGTCAAAAGCCCCGGATCACCGGGGCCTGCGCCACAAAGCCAGACCCAACCGGGTTCAAGTGACGGCCATGTGTGGGCCGGAAGGGGGATGTCGGTATTCATGCTGTCATTATGCCGTGCTTGGGCAAGGTTGGAAAGGCTGCAAGCGACGTTGAATTGCAGATTGCCGTCACTGGTCTGGCTGCTTATCGTCGCACTGATGAAACAAGACACCTCCAAGGAATTACGGCGCGGCTGGACCACGGGCGCTTGCGCAACCGCCGCAACCAAAGCGGCGTTGCAACGGCTTTGGGGTGGTGATTTTGCGGGCGACGTGACGATCACATTGCCCAAGGGCGAAACGCCTGTTTTTGCGCTGGCGCTTGCCGAAGCTGGCGATGGTTGGGCTCGTGTAGGAATCACGAAAGACGCGGGCGATGATCCTGATGTGACGCATGGGGCATTGATTGTGGTGATTGTGCGTGGATCATCCGGTGGCATAACGTTTCGGGCCGGTGCGGGCGTGGGCACAGTAACCAAAGCAGGACTACCGATCGGGGTGGGCGAACCTGCGATCAATCCAGTGCCGCGCCAGATGATGACCGCCGAGGTTTTGGCCCTAGCTGCGCACTTTGACAAAGCCCCCGACGTGGAAATCGAGGTTGCGATCCCCGGTGGTGAAGAAATAGCGCTGAAAACATGGAACCCGCGTTTAGGAATTGAAGGCGGTTTGTCGATCCTAGGGACCACAGGCGTTGTGCGCCCGTTTAGCTGTGCCGCTTGGATCGCGTCGATCCACCGCGGAATTGATGTGGCACGCGCAAACGGAATGACCCATGTGGCGGGTTGTACGGGCGCGACGTCAGAGGCAACCGTGCAGCGACTTTATGACCTGCCGGATTATGCAATGCTGGATATGGGGGACTTTGCGGGCGGTATGCTCAAGTATCTTGCAAAGCATCCGGTACAACGTGTGACGGTTGGCGGCGGGATCGGAAAGATCACGAAACTTGCGCAAGGTGCCATTGATTTACATTCAGGGCGTTCGCAAGTGGATTTCGCGGCTTTGGCAGAGATGGTTGGGGTGCCCGATATTGCTCAGGCGAACACAGCGCTTGAAGCATATCAGGTCGCGGGCGCGCCCTTGGCGAACCATGTCGCACAGGCCGCATTGGCGCAGTTGAACGCTCGGTTTGGTGATGCAGGCATTGCCTATGATGTGGTGATTATCGACCGCGCAGGCAAAATTATTGCACAGGCTGGCACATGACGCTTTTGATCTTGGGCGGGACAGGCGAGGCGCGCCAGATCGCCGATCGGCTCTCGGGGATGGACGCAGTCATTTCTCTGGCAGGGGCCACACGTGCGCCGCAAGCGCAGGCTTTGCCCACACGGATTGGTGGATTTGGCGGGGCAGAGGGATTTACCGACTATTTGCGTGAAGCGCAGATCAGCGCCGTTCTTGACGCCACACACCCTTATGCGGACCGGATTACGGTGCGCACAGCGCGGATTTGTGGCGATCTTGGTTTGCCCTATCTACAGTTCTTGCGCCCACCTTGGCTGGCAGAAGCGGGTGACAACTGGACCGAAATTGCGCGCGAAGAGGATGCTGCAAAGCATATCTTAACAGGTGCGACGGTGTTCTTGGGGACAGGGCGGCAAACGCTGGAGCGTTTTGCCAATCTAGAAGGTTGTGATGTGATTTGCCGACAGATTGATCCACCAACCCATGATTTTCCATTTGCTGGTGGGCGGTTTCTGGTGGGGCGCCCGCCTTTTTCGGTGGCCGATGAGGTGGCTCTTTTTACTAAACTTGCCGTTGATGTTCTTGTTGTCAAAAACGCTGGCGGTGCGGCAAGTCGGACCAAGCTGACCGCAGCGCGGCAGTTGGGCATACCCGTCTTGATGATCGCGCGTCCGCCAACGGGGAATTGGGCTGTTGTAAATAACGTGGAAGCGGCACTTGCTTGGGTTGCCGCACTTTGAACGAAAGACGCATCATATCAGATGCTTGCGTGGCGGAAGGGGCGGCATGGTTGTGCCAGCATGAGCCGCGCTTTGCTGCTGCAATGCAAGGTTTGCCGCCTTTGCCGTTGCGCCTGAAACCCGAAGGGTTCGCAGAACTTTTCAGTGCGATTGTCAGCCAACAGGTCAGCGTGGCTTCGGCAAACGCGATCTGGTGCAAGTTACAAACAGCAGGCATGGTCACACCATTGGCGGTTGCCTCTGCGACCGAAGTGCGGTTGCGCGAATTGGGTTTAAGCGGGCAAAAAGTGCGTTACGCACATGCGCTTGCGCGTGCACAGATCGATTATGCCGCGCTGCGCGATCTGTCTGCAAATGAGGCAATCAAGACATTAACCGCCGTGTCTGGTATCGGTCCATGGACCGCCGAAATCTACGTCATGTTCGCTTTGGGGCGGGCCGATGTCTTTGCGCCGGGCGATCTGGCCTTGCAAGAAGCTGCAAAGCTGATCTTTGATTTGCCCGAACGCCCCAAAGAAAAAGCGTTCCGCGAAATGGCGCGAGACTGGGCACCTTGGCGATCGGTTGCAGCGCGGATCATGTGGGCCTACTACAAGCAAAACAAACAACGGGAAGGGATCACATGACACGTGGTTTACAAGCACAACGCCGCGAACCGGTCTCTGGTGAAATCAGGTCTTGCGTCGTGTTTCTGCACGGCTACGGGGCAAATGGGGCCGATCTGATCGGTTTGGCAGACCCGTTGGCTGAACATATGCCCGATACATTATTTATTTCCCCTGATGCGCCAGAAGAATGCGCGGGTGCCCCGATGGGTCTGCAATGGTTCCCGATCCCTTGGATCGACGGATCAAGCGAGGAAGAAAGCAATGCTGGGCTAGAGCGCGCGGCGGCTGATCTGGATGCGTTTCTTGACGGAGTCATGATCGACGAGGACTTGCTGCCCGAACAAGTGATCGTCTTGGGCTTTTCGCAAGGCACGATGATGGCGCTGCATGTCGTGCCACGGCGCGAAGATGCGATTGCAGGAATTGTCGCGTTTTCGGGACGGTTGTTGCAGCCAGAATCCTTGGCAGAGCAAACCCAAAGCCGTCCGCCTGTTTTGTTGATCCACGGCGACGCCGACGATGTTGTTCCGCCGCAATCCCTGCCGCAAGCTGCACAAGTGCTGCAAGAAGCAGGCTGGAAAGAGGTTTATGCCCATATCATGAAGGGCACAGGGCACGGAATTGCGCCCGACGGGTTACAAGTTGCACTGGCGTTTATGCGCGATCGGCTCGGGATGAGTTAAGGGCGCAAGACGTGAGGGCCGATATGATTTCGCCCCTCACTTCTTGGCTTATCTCAAGGCTATTTCTTCAGTTTGACATTGCGATCTTGAAAGTCTGTCGTCGAATTGGTGTGGGGATAATCTTGGTCCGGCACAGGGACATTTAGGAACGCACATAGCGGTTCCCAGCCAGAACCCAATTCATATATCAACAAGCGATTTGCCGGTATTGCTGACGTCACCTCGGCAATATGTGCATTAAAGTCTGCAATCGCATGTTCCTTTGTGTCGAGACGATCAGCCAGAAAAACCTCGATGAATTCCTGTATCTGCCGCATGTGCGGTGCTTCGGGGGGCATCTCTGCTGCTCGAAATGCTTTGATCGTTTTGGAATAGGACGCATACCAGCTTTCTGGATCGCGCACAGAAAGGATCACTTTCGCATCTGGAAAATGCGCGGCCGACTCGCGCCAAAGGTGGGCGCCTGGCCAATCGACTTGTGATCGATAGCCGTCGAATAGCAGATCAAGATCTAGCTTGGCACCTCCGCAGAAATAATCGTGCCATGGCTTTGCTTGTTCAGGGTGGTCCCGAATTTCGTACATATGATGGCAAGGCCCAAAGCCAAGGACGGTCAAAGCCGCGCGCAAAGAATCTGTACCCGTCCGACCAAAGCCGGCGCCAATAACCTCTAATGTCATTGTGAAATCTCCTTTTGATGAATTCAAACAGGAAGAAAATACTTGTGATTTTGCGGCTATCTGCGGGTTTTGGCAACTTTCATCTTGAGAAGGACAGTGCTGAGAAGCCCGCTGGCAATCAAACCGAATAGCTTGACCTAACTTAGGCCCTTGGTCGCACCACGCGCTATAGCACGCGGTTTCCAAGCATTTGGTGCGGGCCACATCGATTGCCAAGCCGGCACGTATACACCGCACAAAAATGCCGCATCTAGTGGGGTTGTCACAATGCTGCCGCGATATATAGTCGATCTTAAGAAGCATGCGGGATTGCCGTTTTTTGCTATCCTGCATCGGCTTGTCTTGGGATGAACGCGATGACGCAAATTGATTTTCGAACTGATTTTGTACGTTCGCCAGGTGCGCTAAAACAATTTCCCGCACTTGTACTGAACGCTGATTACAGACCTCTTTCTTACTATCCGCTATCACTGTGGCCATGGCAGGAAGCGGTCAAGGCGGCGTGGCTCGATCGTGTTGATATCGTGAGTGAATATGACGAGGTCGTGCGCAGCCCGTCGACAATTATCCGCATCCCTTCGGTGGTGGTGTTAAGGGACTATGTCAAACCGCAATCGCAGGTGGCTTTTACACGCTTCAACCTCTTTTTACGGGACGAGTTCAGTTGCCAGTATTGCGGGACCAAAGGCGATCTGACATTTGACCATGTGGTGCCGCGTGCAAGTGGTGGCGTGACAAGTTGGGAAAATGTGGTCGCAGCTTGTAGCCCCTGTAACCTGCGCAAAGGTTCGCGGTCATTGCGGCAAAGCGGAATGAGCTTGCGGAAACCGCCGCGCAGACCTGTGTCAGAACAGTTGCACAATGTCGGTCGCAAGTTCCCGCCAAACCATTTGCATGAAAGCTGGATGGATTTTCTGTATTGGGATGCCGAACTAGAGGCATAAGCGGGCTTCTGGTGCTAGACTTGGGCTTTCGTGCGGGGTAAAGAGGCGGCGTTAGCGCTAACTATTTATCCCCAGGGGGGCAGACCATGGTCTCACGCGTCATTCCGGTCGAAACATTCGATCTGGTTATTTTTGGAGGCACCGGCGACTTGGCTCGTCGGAAAATCTTGCCGGGCCTTTTCCGCCGCTTTTTGTCAGGGCAGATGCCATCTGAATCGCGCATCATTGGTGCCGCGCGTTCGGAGCTGGATGCGCAGGGTTACCGCGAGATGATTGCGGCAGCGGTTGCAGAATTTGGTGGCGAAGAAAAGAATGATACCAAAGGGTTAGATGCGTTCTTGCAGCGTCTCGACTACGTGGCCATTGATGCCAAAGGCGAAGGCGGCTGGGCCGAACTTGCCGAATTGGTGCGTCAGGACGTTGTTCAGGCGTTCTATTTTTCGGTGGCTCCCTCGCTTTTTGGCGATTTGGCAGAACGGCTTCATAGGAATAAGATTGCCAATGCGGAAAGCCGGATTGTGGTGGAAAAGCCATTTGGCCGTGACCTGGAAAGTGCGCGTGCATTGAACAAGACGCTCGCGGCGCACTTCGACGAGCGGCAAATCTACCGTATTGATCATTATTTGGGCAAAGAAACGGTTCAGAACCTAATGGCTGTTCGCTTTGGTAACATGCTGTTCGAGCCGCTTTGGAACAACCACTACGTTGATCACATCCAGATCACCGTCGCCGAAACTGTCGGAGTGGGCGGGCGCGGGGCCTATTATGATCGCTCTGGTGCGATGCGCGACATGGTGCAAAACCATCTGATGCAACTGTTGTGTTTGATCGCGATGGAACCACCGGGGCAGTTTGAGGCTGACGCTGTGCGCGATGAAAAACTAAAGGTTATCAGGGCGTTGCAAGGTATTGATCATCATCACATTGTGCGCGGTCAATATGACGCGGGACCAGATGGTCCCAGCTACCGCGACGATGCAGAGAATCCACGCAGCTTTACTGAAAGCTTCGTCGCGATGCGTTGTCACATTGCCAACTGGCGGTGGGCAGGTGTTCCGTTCTATCTGCGGACCGGAAAACGTATGAAGGCGCGTGCGTCCGAAATCTCGGTTGTGTTCAAGGATCTTGGGCATACCATTTTTGAAGGCGACGCCGCGCGGCACCGCAATATCCTGTCAATTCGGCTTCAACCGAACGAAGGGATGGACCTGCAGGTGACTATCAAAGAACCGGGTCCCGGCGGGATGCGATTAATTGATGTGCCACTTGATATGTCGTTTGCTGATGCTTTGGGCGAAAATGCCGAAGATGTCACAGACGCCTACGAGCGGCTGATTATGGATGTTATTCGTGGTAACCAGACGTTGTTTATGCGCGGTGACGAAGTAGAGGCCGCATGGGCGTGGACTGACCCGCTGATTGAAGGTTGGGAATCTCGTAATGATGTGCCAAAGCTGTACGATGCGGGCTCTGCCGGACCTGAGGATGCAATGATGTTGTTGCACCGTGATGGTCGAAAGTGGCGTGAAATCAAAGGCTAATGACCCTTTATTGACGCAATAAATACTGATCGAAGGATAATATCTCATGAAGATCGTCACATACCCAGACGCTGAAATGATGATGATGGATTTGGCCGACACGCTGGCAAGCGAGCTGGAAACCAGCTTGTTAGGAAACGATTTTGCGTCCCTTGCGGTGCCGGGCGGCACAACGCCCGGTCCGATATTCGACAGCTTGTGCGCCGTCGATCTTGATTGGTCGCGGGTGCGGGTCATGCTGACAGACGAGCGATGGGTGCCTGAAACATCCGAGCGGTCAAATACGCGGCTTTTGCGCGAACGTCTTTTGGTAAACCACGCCGCGGCTGCAACTTATGTGCCGTTGTATGCGGATGCCGAAACACCAGAGGAAAAGCTGCCTGAATTGTCTGAGGCTCTTTCGCCGTTGATGCCGATTTCGGTTATGCTGTTGGGCATGGGAACTGACATGCACACGGCGTCGATTTTTCCGGGTGCGGATCAGCTTGATTTGGCTTTGCATGGCAATGAAAATTTGGTTGCGATGCGCGCGCCCGGTGCGCCAGAGCCGCGCATCACCTTGTCTGCCAAGGTCTTAAAGTCCGCAATCAGCCGCCACATCGTTATTGTAGGCGCAGGAAAGCGGGAAGCACTGGAAAAAGCGCGGCATTTATCGCCGGAAGAGGCACCAGTTGCTGCAATCTTGAACGGATCAATCATTCACTGGGCAGAGCGTTAACTATGTGGGACAAACTCAAATCTCATCACGCACAAGTTGCTGACCGCCGCTTTGCTGATCTCGTAGATACGGTGCGGGCAACCGATTTTTGCGCGCAATTGGGCGATATGCGTCTTGATTATGCCAAGACCAATATCGATGCAGAGGGGCGCGCACTGCTGCTTGAACTGCTTGAGGTGACGGGCGTTGCGGCCAAGCGCGATGCAATGTTCGCGGGTCAGCCGATTAACGAAACTGAAGGCCGTGCAGTATTGCATACGGCCCTGCGCAATCTTGATGGCGGGCCGGTTTTCGTCGACGGTCAGAATGTGATGCCTGAAGTGCTTGAGACTTTGGCGCGAATGGACACCTTTGCCACAGATGTCAGATCGGGCGTCTTTAAAGGGCAGGGCGGAAAGATCACTGATGTCGTCAATATCGGCATTGGCGGCTCTGATCTGGGGCCGGCGATGGCGGTGCAGGCCCTAGCGCCCTATCATGACGGACCACGCTGCCATTTTGTCAGTAACGTTGATCCTGCGGATGTCGCAGGGGTGTTGCGCGGCTGTGATCCGACGACAACACTGGTTATCGTTGCTTCCAAGACATTTACGACCATTGAAACAATGACAAACGCCCGCACCGCACAAGCGTGGATGAGCCAAGAGGTCGCTGAAACAGGTGCGCAGTTTGCAGCCCTTTCGACGGCTGCAGACAAGACGGCAGCCTTTGGCATTGATCCGTCTCGCGTTTTTGGTTTTGAAGACTGGGTTGGTGGGCGCTATTCGATGTGGGGGCCGATTGGTCTGTCGCTGATGATTGCCATTGGGCCAGATGCGTTTCGCGCTTTCCTGCGCGGTGCGCAGGATATGGACCGGCATTTCCAAGCTGCTGAATGGCATGAAAACCTGCCTGCAATGTTGGCCCTTGTCGGGATATGGCACAATCAGATTTGCGGTTACACCACGCGTTCCGTTTTGCCTTATGATAACCTTCTCAATCGCTTACCTGCCTATCTTCAACAGCTG
>UPTN01000781.1_pt1 | contig 15437 bp, 5 predicted proteins | sample 2160111 | NCBI WGS metagenome assembly UPTN01 (sample SAMN06265058, study PRJEB28932) | marine metagenome | isolation source: Columbia River Estuary | place: USA:Columbia River Estuary, USA | collected 2014-05-05
CCGTAGTATAACGGTATGGTCGTACTCGTTGTAGTTTGTCTTTAGAGATGCCTGATGACAGCAGCAGCGTGAGGTTCATTTTTATTTGCGAACATGGCAAAAAAAAAAGAACAGGAAAAGGAAAGAAAGAAAAGGTTTGCCAATGACAATAGAATTAAGCAGATCGCTAAGGATTGCTTAAAGTCTGAGTTGTTAGGTCATGAAAAAAACTACAGACGTGCATTGTCTGTTGGTGGGTTTGATTTATCTAAATATAGTGAAGCTGATGTAAAAAGTTTAGTTGCCTGTGTCAAATCGGCGGCTGTTCGTTTGCGAAAACTAAATTCTGATTTTCAGAAACCTGAGGTTTTGCGTAAGCCTAATAATTATCGCATTAAACTTGTCGATGTCAGTAAAGTTTTGAAAACGAATTTGACTAAGTTAAATGAAAAATGGCAGAAAATCATTTTGGAGGGAGGGAGTGAACTTGATGATTTGGAACAGCAGATTGAAACAACCGATTTGATGCAATTGAAAATTGGAGGGAATTTTGAACGTTTGTTTGATTGTCCTAAGGATGCCAAAAAATTGAAGGTGTCCCTTCTAGCCTTTTTTAGGAAATTTAAGAAAGATTTATCTGGTGTACTACATTCGAAGCTTCTCATGTCGATAATTTACAATCATGGAGATGAGGTTATAGTTCAGGATCCTCATCGAGATTTTGGATTTAAACAAGTGATGGATACAAAAGAGAAGTTAGCGTGGACTGCGAATATTCCGATCTCCCAGGATGGTAGTTACATTATTTTATGGAATGGTCCAGGATATGGTACTTCAATTCATATTCCTTTCGGTAAATGTTTGTTGTTACGAAGTGATGTTGTCCATGCTGGAGGTCGCCCTGATTGGACAGGGATTGCAAGTAAAATTTTTTTACGTATGCATTTTTATTTGCCAACGAGCTTTATGCCTGCTGATCCAGAGAATGTATTTCCCATTGATACAGATGGGAAAGAATTAAAGGAGCACTACTTGTTTTAAAACCCTAGCACTATAAATCTTAATTATCGAAAGTTCTTTTTGTGTAGTCGTTTAGCTTGTTTTGTTTGTATGGCTAGAGGTGTATTAATATGTCTGCTTCCCATTAAAATAATGTTATTTCATAGGAATATGTGTGCCCAAAGCTGCTCATTTCGATTCATAATATAGTGGGCAAGATGGTTCCATCGAAAATAGCCTTAGCTCCTAAAATGAAGCGTTGAGGAATTCTGATACTGTTTTTTGATCTTTAGCGTCTGACTTCGCATCTGCGTGGTGCTTCTTTCTTGTAGCTTCTCGACCACGCATCCAAAAGTGTTGAATAAGACACCTTAAACATTATAGCAACTGCTGCATCACTAGATATATGTCCAGTTAGATCATTATACACTTCCTTGATGGCGGCTTTGCGGAAGTTATTAAACATTTTCTGATGAGAGGGTGGTGGAAGAAGGTTCCTCTTCGCCTTGCTTTATCTTATAAGTCGCTCCTACAATGAACAATGTGGTACTGAGTCGACTCGCTTTCACTAGGCAATTTCCACCAGATCCAGTTCCTAGCACCCAATCAATGTTGGACGCATCTCGCTACCGTTCTTGTAGTAGCCAAGTAAAGCTTCAACCGCCACAGCCTTGAAAATGAATACTTGGTGGAATAAAGAGGCAGAACAGAAGGTTTTTGAAGTAGCACTGCAGAGATTCATCATTACATTATTATTGTATTAACTTCACGCTTATTAGTTTTGCGACGCCTATCCGTCGAGTGAAATCCAGCATCTGAAGCTTTCGGGTACGTTGCAAATTATGACTGCATGAAGTTACTGCGTAACATCTTTTTATTTTGTTTAATTTTTTTTAAAAGTTACGCAGTAACTTTTAGTTTTTCAAGTTGTTTTGTCCGCAACCCGGAAGTTCGGAGAGCGATTTAGATAGAGGGATATGGGGAGCTACTTGAGTACGTTCTCTACTCTATTGACTCGTACCAGGTACTACCTACTACCGGTAGTACTACAGTTCTACAGTAATGTAAAATCTACACACCACGTACTCGAACTTCGTAGTTTAGGAGAGACGGCGACGGAATATGACACATAGAGTACAGTATCATGTACCAGTAGCATACGTATGAAATGAAGGGTGTTCTCATTACAAATAAAATTTGTGAACTGACTCAACTGTACGCACAGAGAAATTAGAGAACAACTAATATCCTGGTGTATTCACTAAAGAAGTTATTAAAATGAGCAAAGCAACAGATCACACAGGTGCAAAGCCTGCAAACATAGTCAGTCCCATCGCAAAGCGCAAGCATGAAGATGATACAGTTGAGGCATGCAAAGAAAAACGCCACTGTGTTACACAAGATAGCAATCAGGTTTCCAAAGGTGTACAATCCATTTCTATTGCTGCAGATGTTGTGGCCTTTGCCAAGGGTAAAGCCAATTTCAATCAGCGCTTTTCAACTGACAACGTGAGTATTGCACCAATGAAATCAATGGCCCAACGTTTAACTGAAATCTCCCGTGTGACGACAGATATTGATTTAAAACTGAAAGTTGTTGTGTTGATGGACATTAAAGAATTTGGAGAAGAACATAAGGTGCTTGGCAAGTGCATTGTAGCGGATAAAGACGGTGCTACAGCATTTCTTGTGTTTTTTAACAACACCATTGAGCTATTCAAAAGTCTACAATTGAACAACTACATCAAACTCACCCATGCCACAATCAAGCCTACGAAACCCGAATTCAATCTAACCTCCACCAAATTTGAGTTGCATGCACAGTCTAAGACAGGTAGTCTGATCAAAATCGAAGACGAAAACTTCAAGGTTCCATTTGCACCCAAATCGTTGCACTATATCAAAACACATGCTGCTGAGTATGATGTTTTTGATTGTATTGGTGAGATAATTTTGAAGGCGGACACTCCTATCGATGATTTCAACACCAGCCTCCGCTTTGCAATCGATGATGGAACGGAGGTCCTCTCTGTGATAGCATGGGGACCAAAACCCATGGGTATCATTATGGCAGCCATTGGAATGACGCAGAGAGTATTTGCCTATCAGAGGTTTCAGTTTCGAGTTTTTAACCATGTACCTCAGCTTCAGTTCAACGAAGGAGCAGAGGTGTTTACATATGTAGATGACCCTGTGTTCGCAAAGCTTGTTAGCGATAGGGTGACATCGATTTCTGCAGAATCCGGTGGGGGTGAAATCCCTGGAAATAACTAGATCATGTTCACAACTCAGTTGAATGAAAATGTTACTTAATAGTTCCTTGGATAGTTTTATTTTTAATTGTTTAGCTCTTCCTACATTAGTGTTTATAATTTTATAGCATGTTTCTTAAGGAAATACTGGCATTATTTCTAAGAAATGAAAAATGAAATTATCTCCAATTTCAGAAGTTAACTTATGTGCAATGCTGCTTGGGCTTCCTTTGATAAATCTGCTTTAATTTTGCTTTCACTCACTCGCTGTCACTCTGTCCACTATTGATTTTGTACGTATGTGTTTTTGTACATCTGTGTGCTGTTCGTTGGGAATATGTACTGGTACACATCCGATATTGTACCGGATACCGCCGGAACGTAAGGTACCCTACTACCGCCCGGTACCCAACGATTCCCGTTTCGTACGCTATTACTACGCAATAATAGCGTTTACGGTTAGTAGTACTTTCCCCATGCGTAGTACTGTAACGTACGTACATATTGTTTTGGTACGTGACGTGTTAGTATGTACATTCCTGTACCATGAATGTACATACGTAGTACTACGCCGACTTATTCAGTACGTAAGGACGTGCGACGCGTTTCTCTCTCAACCAGAGTGTAGTAACGCGCCAGCGCAATGTTCGATCACAAAATTACAACAACACGCAGCGTCGCAAATTACAACAACACCGCCGACAGCAAATACGAAACCAATTGTTGCCGCTGTTAACAACCACCGAAATCAACAACATCGCAGTACGTTAGCTACTGCAACGCGGAAGGACTACCAGTGATTGCAGCGACTGCAATTACAACAGCAGTACTAGCACTATAAACGTTCGATTAGGTGCGTTCCAATTAGTTGTTATTTTTTTTTATTTTTCTTTACCTGTTGCTTCAATTTTTTTTGTTTTGCTGCTCTGTTTCATTCTATTTTCTCTGTGATTGCAATGTCTTCGTCAAGTCCAGCGGTCTTCCATTGGTGTGGCATTCGAGTTGAAATCCGGCGCTTCTGATATTCGGCGCTTCTGACATTTACTAGCCCGAGTTGTAATCAGGCCATTCCGATACTTATCAGCCCCTCGAACACATTTGTCCTAAAGGCATCTGTTCGCCCGCACCAAACAGCCTGTTTGTAGCACGGGTTAACCAGAGACTAGTGGTTAGGCAGGTGTTTGGTGCGTGGTGTTCAGTTTCGCTGGTCGCGTTGCGTTTTGGACTTAAGGTCTTGTTCCCACTGGTTGGTTGCCGTTTTGGTACCGATTGGGAGGGACAAGGGTGATCCTACAGCGCTCGTAACCTTGGTATTTTGTCGTAACGAGTAAGGGTAATTGGTACGAGTTACAAGTCCACCCACTACCGCCTCGATTTTAGAAGCCTCTTCCACAGTTTAAGAGGCCTACTCCAAGACCATCCACTATTGCCTAGATTTGGAAGCATTTTCATTTCGGTACGCCGGTGTCCCTCGCCAATTTTTTTTTGCCACCATCTTTTGGAAGCCAAGTTGAAGAAGCCTACGCTAAGCCTGCCCCCTACCGCCTCGATTTGGGAGTCATTTACACTTTGCTACGCCGGAGGCCCTCGCGAATTTTTTTTTGTTATCATCTTTTGGAAGCCAACTTGAAGAAGCCTACGCTAAGCCTGCCCCCTACCGCCTCGAATTGAAAGTCATTTACACTTTGCTACGCCGGAGGCCCTCGCGAAATTTTGTCGCCACCACCTTTTGGAAGCCAAGATGAGTGAAGCCACGTCTGGATTCACTGTGGACTTACAAAAAGAAGTATTAATTGCACAGTCTTATTCAGTCCTCGCCTTGAGTTCTGTCATTCAGTACTTAAGCCTACAACATGGAGTCGGGTTTGCTGACGACTTTACCATCTTTGGAGACAAAGAAATGTCTGATGGTACACCGAGATTCAAAGTGCTTCTTGTTACGAATCTTAATGTTGCATTGTCATCATTAACTCAAGAGGTTGACCTGGTTATTAAAGGAGCAGAAAAGCTATTTCATAAGAATTTTCCAAAGGATGGTGACAAAGATAATGTAACAGGATTACTTCGAAACAAGTCTCGCAATGACGGGAATCAATATGTTCTTGTTTGTTTATATGGCTTCTTAAAAAGCAAACCAGGCGAATTAGTGTGTGGCATTGAAGTTGTAAGTGCCGCTTTGGGTGTAATCGCAAATGACCCTGGAGGTTACGTTGGCTATCTGGCTACATCCAATACCACATACGCAAAATCAAAGTTTGGTAAAACAGCAGATAGTAATCCATTTGCTAGAAGAGGAATGGCGAAATTTGTTTTGATATTATTTCATTTAATATCGCATTGGAAAAGCTATAGCAACGCGACCGAAGCATTGTTTTTGCATTGTAACGAAGATAAAGTATCTTTATTTGAAAAGTTAGGTTTTGTTCATATCAAGAATGTACGGGATAAAAATGTCTGGCCAAACGCGATAAAAAGATTACATCCAGTAATTGGGATTATTGCATCGGACATAAGAAAGTTTAAACTACAAGCAATGCGAATTGACAAAGCAATCGATGGGCAATTGAAAAAAGAGTTGCATCTCACTCTTTCTGTTGATCCTAATTTATCGTCAACGTTGGCAACACAAGATACAGAGAAGGAAGATCAGCAAGTTACTGAAGCAAGATATCCGGCAGCTCTAGAGCGTAGGGACGTTGAAGCACATGGAAACGAATTGGAGCAACAGCAACGCTTGTTGGATGATGCTGCAAAGTTGAGCGACCAGCGCCTAAAACTTTTTAATATCATTAGAAATTATCACAAGCAAAAGGCTGACCAAAAGAAATCGCAAGCTCCTCCACCGTTGAAGTCATTGACAGAAGGCACTGATAAGGGTGCTGCACATGCATCAGAAAGTGTTTCCGTCGACCCACTTCTATTATCAACGACGACAACACAAGGCACTGATAAGGAAGATCTTGTGAGAGCTACGCGAGGCAATAAAGACGACCAGCATCAACCATCAATACCGAACAATGACGATGGCTCTTCTGCGGCCTTCGAAACCGCTACTGGCCTAGGATTATTATATCGACCAATACCGGAGGTAGAGGAAGCCAATGAATCTTTTGGGGCCGTCGAAGTCCATGGGTCGGGGTTAACGACGTTAGCGAATGTGGCTTTTTCGGTCCGTGGCAAGCGTAGTGACAAAGCAGAGGACCTAGTTAACTTAGCTTCTACCAAAATTCCCAAAAAGCCCAAACACCAGCTACCTAAACGCCAACTACAGAAAAACAAAACCGCTATTGGCGATGGGTTACGCAGAAGAATCGACGACGCTTTTGCAAGGAGGAGTTCAATGACATTAACAAGTGAAATGAAAAAAGCAATTCAAACATCGTACAAACAAATTTGGACTGATGAGGCTTGGGCTCCAGTACAAAGCATAATTGATGAGTTGCTGGATAAAGCCGATCAAGATCGATTTAAAAAAATTTTGGAAAGTACCGGAACGAAGTTCAATCCAACATTCGAACAGCTACTGTACGACTTTTATTTGCAGGAGCTAAGTCACTTTAATAGGGAAGAAATGCCTGAGATAGACGACGACTTTCGTGACAAAATTGAGGAAATAGCTGGTGGTATGTTACCAGAACGTCTTTGGTCATTAGCCATCGAGTATGTCAATGGCCTAGTGGACCCAGGACCTCCACTGGAACTTAGTGATGAACTTATGGAAGAAATCAAAAAGATTAGAGCAACAAGTACAGGTAGGATAAGAATTGTACAGGAATTAGAGAAGCGCTTAAAGATTTCGCTATCACCAGCTTTCTTTCAGTTGGTAAATCAGTACTACTTGACACTGGCTACTGCAGGCGTAAGCACCAGTAATGTGAATCCAGACAGCGACAACTTGCCAAGTAAAGACACTTCAGTTGCAGGTGATGACAATACGGAGGAAGATAGAGAAGCACAACCAGACACGTCGAGTGGTAGTGGTCAACGAAACAATGAAGGTACCAACATGCAATCTGAACAAGCAGAAGTAGCCTCAACTGTAATGCCATACTCAACTTCGTCCAAGGAGAAACCACAAACCCCTGCGAAACGTTCTAGTTCATCCAAAGAGAAACCACAAACCCCTTCTAAACGTTCCGGTTATTACACTGAAGTAGAAGTTACAATTACTTCATGTTCCTCATGCAAGCGTGATTTAATCACTGATGGCAAGGTACAAAAGTGCCTTAGGTGTAAAAACCTTGTTCATAATGAGTGCGGAACATCATACAAGAGGTTTGATAACCACAACAACACCGAATCTCAAGAATGTTTATGCAAAACATGCATTGAAACGGAGAGCATATTTCTATGCTACAATTGCGGAAGAGAAACAAATGCAGCAACATATCGAGTTAGCGTCCAAACAGCTGGTGGGGATTCTAAGCTAACCTTACTGTGGAACGCAAAGGTGCGAAGGGAACGTTCTAGCGATGAAGCGCCTTTGGAGAGGAGACCGAAAAAGGTAAAGTTAAGTGCAGAAGAGGAAGCCGAGGAACGCCTAAATAAGGCCAAAGATTTACAGCATTGGCTGATTGGGATAACGTCAGTGAAGTACATGCGGACTGCAGAAAAATATCAAGTCAAAAGTCTGGTTGATGGTGTGGAGCAACAGAAGCAGCTTCATAAGCAGTTTGTTGAAGATGAAATTCTCTTGATGAACAAGGACTTTATTACCCTTGTAAGAACGAATCGGACGACATTCCATGACGTCCCTAGCACTGTGAAGCAAAACGTGGTACTACGAGATGAATTGTGGAGTGGACCAATTACATTGTACAGTACATATCAAAAGTGTATAACGGGAAAGGAATGGATGAAAATTAAAGTGAGCCATAACGCGAAAAATGTGAAAGAGATGCCAGATAATTTGGAGGATTGGGAATTTGTACAAGAAAGCAGTAAGCTAACACAGGGACAGAGGCAATATTATATTTCGTTGGTAGATGAGGACAAAACAAAAGTTGAGTTTGTCCCAAAGTATTTTATTTTCCTTTGGACTCTACAGGTAATGCAAAATGAAATGGACATTCTTATGAAAGAAGCATGGAAAAAACCTAACAAATGGGTTTGTATCCAACAAGGGAAGGCAAGATACGACAGTGGCAAAGCAACAAACTTACTGACCACCACATATGAAAATAAGTTTTTACAGAATGGCGAGGCGACATGTGTGGTGACATCTCTTGCCAACGCAATGGCGTACATTAATGACATGAAAGCAGCAGATGCCTTAATGTGTCGAAGAAAGGAATCGCTACTTACGACAAGAAGACTGCAATTTGTAGCCAATGAAATGGCTCAACTGAATTACACCGTCATCAAATTGAGGCATTTCGACATATTGGGAAACACATCAAAATGGCCAATAATCTGTGCGTTAAGAGGGAGCGATGGAGGAACGACGCATGCCGTGACTGTTTGTGGTGAGGTTTTATTTGATAGCAATACAACAGTTGCATTACAATTGAATAGAGACAACCTGAATTGGTGTTGTGGATCTGATGGTGTTGCTGTGAAGTATGTAGAGGTATACTTGGCATACAGATTTGAGTTTCGTACTAAGAATGCGTTACCTAAGCATTTCAAGAATGTTTAAGAAATGATTGTTTAATTTACGAATAACTTGTTGTAGTTATTATAAGCCAGCACTTCTTATTCTATGACATGTTTTTCTGCCACGATCTATTGCTGTTGAAATTACATCGCTTTCCAGTGGATTGGGTCTTTGGGAAGAAATCTCTTGGACAACGTCAGCATACAAATTGTATAATTTTTGTTGCAACATAGCAACTCCGTTAGGTTGATCTCTAACAATGTTAAACAAATTTTTACAAATTTTCATCGTACCATCAAAAGATAACTCATAGTCACCCTCGTCGTCTACCACAGATGGTGAGGAGTGTTGAATTTGTCGGCGTCTAGGAGAAAAAACCGTTTCTTCTTGAATACCAACAGTGGAATGTGACATGATGCTTTCTTCTTGGGATGGTAGCACCATTGAAGTCGACAATTGGGAAAGACTACGATGTAGGGTGACAGGCTCAATTTGTCTGTGTAGAAGTAACATAGCGTTGCCGTCGTCATCAGAAGTGTCGAAAAGAAACGAGGATCATTTGAAACGGCATACACGCTATCCACTGTTGTGTGAGTGTTGGTTTGTGTACGCAGTAGTATCGTTAATAATGCAGTTACTGCGTAACTTCTTGTGTTCTTTTAAAATTTAAGGTACAAGGTACATAGTAACTTTGAACTGGATCACTAGTATCAATTTTATTAGATTTATTTATGGTGGTGAGTCAGAAGGCCATACACAATTAAGAAAGTTCTGCATGGTCTTTGGAGCAAAACCGCTTCTTCTGTGGAAGATCTGTGAAAGAGTTGCGTTCATGCCAATAACCATCTGGTCCAATGTCCATCCGATATTTGATTGCCAAAATCTTGGGTCTCAGATGGAACAGCTTGTTCACCTTGAATGTATGAGATTGGGGGAAGCAACGAAACCTAGATGCAGCAATTGCACGAGAAAACATCACATAGGCACGCTCATAGGTGAGCGGTTTTCCTCCACATATATTCTCTAGCATGGCTAACACAAATGGAAATGTGCCACCCTGAGCCTTCCAAACTGTTATTGCAAATCCCAAATCGACGGCATGAACAGTATATCTCACATTGACAGATCCGCTGATGTGGCAGCTGTACCGCTTAGGATCTGGCCGCACAATTTTACCAATAGGAAGATGAATCTCATTTGCTCGCACAGAAGAAGGTGCTAAATTTAGTTCATTGGGCCACTTAGCATATTCGTTAGGTTTGATCGATACAATGATGTGATCGGGTGGATATGGAAGCTCTATGACACCTCCATTTTCACCTTGTTGCTGTATAAGTTCACGCATACTTGCTTCCTGTATGGGGCAGTCCCACGATAGCGATACCATTTTACACGTTGTACCATTGCAGGCGCCATAATTGACATTGGCATTTTCATTATCTAGTATTTGCCCTGGTGCACCCTCGACAAAGTATGCAAACAATTCAGGACGAAGATTTTCGTTGTACAGTAAGTTGTGAAGTGTAGGGGGGCAGTCCATTACCAACTCCCGCTTCCAGAACAGTACAAGTTTGTTATGGATCCGCCCATAAAGTTTTGCAGCTGTGGCGTTCAGTTTGCAGCGGTCAATATTGCTTAGGACCAAACATGTAGCCTCAGTTAACCATCCAGGTTCCTGTAAAATGTCACTTTCTGTTAATTCTTGGGTTAAACCATCCACAATATCTTGCGTGATGGGTTTGTAATGTTTAATATCGGCTGAACTCCATACATGTCCTACAGGGTAAGTCTTTGGTAAGCTTCGGAATTGTTGCAGACGTCGTTGCTGAATTGGACATGTCTTAGCCCGATGTTGGACAGTCATTGTGATGACTCTGAATAATGAAAATAAATGGCGTGCTGTGGCGTAATCTCCTCCAACATGCCCATACATTACTTTCCATAAGTCTGCCCCACTCACAACTTCCAACTGCAAGAAATCTCCACTAAGTAGAATGGATATGCCTCCAAAAGGTTTTGATGGATCATAAATGGCACGTAACCTTGCATCCAGGAGGTAAAGAAAACTGGCACATAGCATAGATGCCTCATCTACCACAACTGCCTTCAACTTTCGTCCACCCAACATTTCCTTTATTGCCAAAATGGCTTCTGCGGCAGATAAGCTGGGTGAGAATGTTTTGAAGAGGCTTTGGAAGGTTCGTCCATGAGGTAGGTAGGTTGCAGCGACTCCTGTTGGGCAGGTACATTGACATAGTCTCCCTTGTGCTTCGGCTTCAATCACTATACGAATAATAAGGTAAGATTTCCCTGTTCCACCTCCCCCGTGCATAAAAAGGAGTTGTTGATCCGTTGAGTTCACCATTTTATTCAGTATGTCAAATTGCTCATCACTCAAGGTTCCCTGTTGCAGTGTAGAGGAAGGTATACCAGAGGCTTCTATGTGACTTTCCTCCACCAAGCTTGATGGACCACCAATCCCAGTAATGGATCCCTGTGCAGTAGCAGATACAGGATGTTCTATGTTCTTTACAGCCATGTGATGAATGGATTTTACAATCTCCTTCAGAGGTATTGTAAGAGGGATCGATCTGTGGTTGAAAATGACATCTTGGTTGGAACGCTTCTCCTTTGAAACTTGTTGCTTGGCGATACTACAAACAGCATCCTCAAATAACGATTCATAGTTGTTAGACAATGCCTCAAGTGCCAACCGTTTTTTGTGGTCAACGTCCACCAAAGCATTTGTCAATTCAAACAACTCTGGAGCATTTAACTGGCCTTCCTTTTCGTAGTCTTTTTCTTCTGCCGTTACTTGAGAACCAGCGTTTTTTGCCTCCAATAAGGTTTCAGGTTTCTTGTCAGACCACCAATCGCAATTGCGATCCCTCCATAGAGCAGCTGTCTGCTCATTTTTGCTGCAGCGATTGCCCGATGCCATAATATTTGCAAGATACTGATAGCGCTGTCGGCATATAAAAGGAACCACCCTTGAGTTCCAATCGTTCAACAACTTTGAGAACCCATGCACATCTCGGGAGTACGAGCATTCCACATTATGGCACCATGGAACAAACAAATCGATCGTGTACTTTGCATAATACTCAAATTTATGTTGCCATTTTTTAATTTCGTCACGATCCTCCTTTTGGGGCTTATTTCCTGGGAATATTGGAGGCGGCTTCCCTGCCAGCATGGGAGTCAGCATCTTTGCCCGAATAAAGCCATCGTGGGTAGCATAAAGTGGATGCGAGATGCCTAAGGCAAATCCAGGTCTTTTGGGCCGTCCTTTGTTTGTTAGTTTTTTAGCTTCAGTTTTTGGGAGAAGTTCAATGATACATTCAAACTCAAAGCAATTGTAATTATGAAAGTTGTCCCCACGATGGATATACGATTCCACTTGTGACAATAGAACAACTTCAGTGGTACTAGGAATTCTATACGATGTGGTTCCACCACAGCTTTGCACAGTTTTGGTAGTTGGGGATACTTCCGACAAGCTAGCAAGCACGGCATCAACAAAAACTTTGGATTCCTTGTTGAGGCTGTGTAACTTAGAGTTTGTAGGTGCTGGATCTTCATCACTAGGGTCATCGCGGAAAGCCACAGTTTCATGGGCGAAGATGTAGCGAAATGCATCCGATGTAATTTGAGCGTGTTCCCCTAACAATGCTAGTGCCATCATTGGCATGGACCACTGGTGACTGCCAGAAAAAGTATTAACAGTTCTTTGTGCAAGATGTAAGGATGTTCGCTGCAATGTTTGAGTATCATCTGCTTTGCTAGGATATGCATGGATATGTTCCATAGCAGCCAATAAAATTGGCACTGCTTGCTTCAATGCTGCACCCTCTTTTAGTTCGTAGGACAACAAATATTCTTGTACAGAGTTTCCAGAGTCCTCCCCCAATATGGCTGACGAATTGTTGTGACATTCCAGTAAATTGGTGGTGATGAGATTCTGTTCCACAAAGTATTCATCTTTCTCTGGTCGATGCATTTCCCAAAGAACAGGACCCTTCGTGTGTGCACGACATAATTGACCATTTAAAGGATTCAGAGGCTTACTTAACACATTTGCAGTTTCTGGATTGATTGCATGGGATGATAAGGAAGCCTTGATATTTTTTTTTACATCCTCGTTGCTGTGCAGGGTAATCAGTAATGGACATGTTACACCTTCATTCCAACCTCGTGGCATGGACACCCGGCATTTATATACTCCCTTTGGTGGTTTCTGACATGTGAAGCCATGTTTGTGGTATCCAAGTAGTATACCCTTTCTTTTTCCCACATCAAGGAAATCCTCATAGTTAGTTTTGGCATTTGGCACTGTAAAATCAATGGCCCGTGGCATATGCATACCCCCATCATTTTTTCGGCTTGTAATGGCGGAGTGATACCATTCTCGAATGTCATCAGTAACATTGGTGCACACAATTGAATTAAGGTACGATGCAATGTGTGTCCCAAGTTCATTGTTAGCAATTGCCAAGTGACTAAGAAGCCTCGGTGTCAATACACTGCTGTACAACTCCAGGTGAAAATGCAAGCGACCTTCTTTCTGTGGCTCAATAACGCCATTAACAGCTGAAACTCGACCAAACGCACCACGGCTTTGCTCCAAGTAATCTCGACTTCTTCTACTTTCTTTACTTTGTGGACACCCAACAATGGAATTGAGAAATATTTTAATCTTCAATCTAAAAAACAGGGCTTGCAGAAATGGTCTTCCTTTGGTTAACCTTAGTCGAACACCAGAGTTTGCAGTGACGAACTCAGGAAGATCTTGCCTGGTGCAGCCCGCTCGTGTCAATACACATTCAGGATGATTCCAATCGGTAACACAGCATGCTCTCAACACATTTAAATCCTCAAATTCAGCAGGAGCCGCGGTCACAAAATATGCAAGCGGACCATAACGATAATGCAATGCTACCATTTTAGGTCGTGAGGCCGCTCGCTCAAAAGGACTAAATGGAACAGGGCTTCCCAGTATTGACACAATTTGACAAATTTTGGCATTTAACTGCTTCGAGGCTTTGAGCTGTGGGTGGTCCTTGGCATGGTTCAATTGTCTTCGGAATAACTCTGAGTTGGCTAGCATTCCCAATCCTTCTAACTTTCGTTTTTCTTTCGATGTTACTGATGCACTCTTTCTTATACATGATAGACGTTGAAGTTGATTGAAGCCAACTGCTATAAACATTGGATCCTCAAAACGCCCGTCATAATAGTCAGCAAAAAAATGCCATTGATCTGCTGGAATTTGGTTGTTGGCAATTCCTGTTCCTAGTAGGAATAGGTCAGGAAATGCTGATAAATACAATATATCATTTTGGGTCCATTCAACAAAAGGTTCTGCACTTCTTGTTACAGGCACTACATATGAGCAGGAGTCCTGGATTTTATCCCCATAAGTAGGATGTATCATTTGGAGCATGGCGTCTATAGCACAATTGTCATTAATGTTCACCAGTGTAGGCTTTGGTAACACAGCAGAGTGCTGAATAAGGGGAGCAGGTGTATTGGTCTTGCATGGCTTATCATTGGGCTCTTCAATGCGTAGCATTTCATCAATATTAACAATATTCTTTGATGTGGTAATAATGGCATTGTTCTCAATATCCGCAGTAACTTTCTCCAATTGGCTATATTTTTCTGCTGATCTGTCCACTGTAATGTAACTGAACATTGGATTTCCCAACTTGATCCATACATCCAACCATTCATAGGCATTCTTCACATTTAATTCATATAAGTATCGGTAGGTTAATTTTTCTTTTCGCCACTGTTCCTTTGGACCTAAAAAGGTTATTTGAGGTTGAACCTTTGCATCACACCAAGGTAATATTTTACTTGTTTGGGAAGGGCCATCTGAAGGAAATGCAATGCTGTGGCCAGTCGAATGATTGGCCTTAAAATTTAAATCTATATTGTAGATACGACAAGGTACAATGGCACTGCGGGTAGTTCCATTGAGGATTGGCAATGAGCTTCTTCGGCCATAGTCATAGCCATTTGCTAAGCTATATTTGTATTGAAGGGGGTTTTTGGAACATATAGCACATAGCACTATTGAATTGACATCTCTGATTAGATCGGGATTAAGGTGGTAGTACACACCTTCATAATCATAGACAGAAATATGTGAATGTATCATCTCTGCCGGGATGGAAGTTAGCTTTTGAAGCTGACTTGGCAGTAGCTTGAAGGACTCATGAAGTTCTGAAATTCCTAATTGGAAAATTGTGTTATGGTCGTCGTCATCCAAGAGGCGCCTGCAACATGATGCACAAGCAGCCATACGATTCCCATCACAGCTAATTGTATGGGCTGACCTTTGACACTCTGAGGCCTCATTTGCCCCAATAGGACTACCGATCAATTGTGAAACCCTTCTTTCCACCTCCACATTGAGGGAACCTTGTGAAGTTTCATCATTGGCAATGAATGCCCTAGGATCATTCGAGCAGCAATAATAATACGCTAATGCCAAATTGGGGTGGGTTGTGAAGTTGTTTCTTAAAAGTACTACGCATTTTTCGTCCAAGTTTGTTTGAAATAAAACTGAAGAAATCAGTTCTGCCAAATCTTGATGTAACAATTCT
>UPTN01000785.1_pt1 | contig 15357 bp, 9 predicted proteins | sample 2160111 | NCBI WGS metagenome assembly UPTN01 (sample SAMN06265058, study PRJEB28932) | marine metagenome | isolation source: Columbia River Estuary | place: USA:Columbia River Estuary, USA | collected 2014-05-05
TGATACCAAGTACCAGTTACCAGCAACTAAAATCCAAAATATGTTTGTACAAAAAAGAGACGGAAAAAAAGAACCTGTGATGTTCGACAAAATCACAGCCAGAGTAAGAAAAATGTGTTATGGCCTTAATAAATTGGTAGACCCAGTAAAGGTTGCCATGAGAGTTATTGAGGGCTTGTATGATGGGGTAACCACATCTGAATTGGATAATTTGGCTGCAGAAACTGCTGCTACAATGACAGTTCAACATCCTGATTATGCAAAGCTTGCCGCTCGAATTGCTGTTTCAAACCTACATAAAAATACCAAAAAAACATTTTCAGATGTGATGACGGATTTATACACTTATGTAAATCCGCGTACTGGTCAAAAAGCACCATTGCTGTCTGATGAGGTTTATAAAGTAATTATGGACAATGCTGCAACATTAGATTCAACCATTATTTACAACCGCGATTTTGGTTACGATTATTTTGGTTTTAAAACTTTGGAACGTTCTTATTTACTGAAATTAAATGGGGAAATTGTAGAACGCCCCCAACATATGTTAATGCGTGTTGCCATTGGGATTCATTTGGAAGATATTGATGAAGCTATTGAGACGTATGAGTTGATGTCTAAAAAAATATTTACACACGCAACACCAACCTTATTCAATTCAGGAACACCAAAACCACAAATGTCATCGTGTTTTTTATTGCAAATTCAAGAAGATAGTATTGACGGTATTTATGATACGCTAAAACAAACTGCAAAAATATCACAATCTGCTGGTGGAATTGGACTTTCAATCCATAATGTACGTGCAACGGGCTCTTATATTAGAGGTACCAATGGAACTTCCAACGGAATTGTGCCTATGTTAAAAGTGTATAATGATACAGCGCGTTATGTAGATCAAGGTGGTGGAAAACGCAAAGGTTCTTTTGCTATTTATATGGAACCTTGGCACGCAGATGTTTTCAACTTTTTAGATTTGCGTAAAAATACCGGTGCCGAAGAAATGCGTGCCCGTGATTTGTTTTACGCCATGTGGATTCCAGATTTGTTTATGAAACGTGTGGAAGAAAATGGTGAATGGACATTAATGTGTCCAAATGAATGTCCGCATTTATTTGAAACCTATGGCGAAGAATTTGAAACGCTTTACACCGGTTACGAAAAAGCTAGAAAAGGAAGAAAAACCATCCAGGCACGTGAGTTGTGGGAAAAGATTCTGGAGGCCCAAATTGAAACAGGAAATCCTTATATGTTGTATAAAGATGCTGCCAACCGAAAATCAAATCAAAAGAATTTAGGCACCATTCGTTCATCTAACTTGTGTACCGAAATTATGGAATACACCGCCAAAGATGAAGTGGCGGTTTGTAACTTAGCGTCTATTGCAATACCAATGTTTATTGAAGAAGATAAAGATGGTATTAAATTTTTCAATCATAAAAAACTATTTAAGGTAACTAAAAAAATTACCCGCAATTTGGATACTGTAATTGATCGTAATTATTATCCTGTTATTGAAGCTGAAAATTCAAACTTTAGACATAGACCAATTGGTTTGGGAATTCAAGGTTTGGCCGATGCTTTTATTTTGTTGCGTATGCCTTTTACCAGCGATGAAGCTAAAAAATTAAATCAAGAAATTTTTGAAACTATTTATTTTGCAGCTGTAACTTCATCTATGGAAATTGCCAAAGCAAAAGAACCGTATTCAACATTTAAAGGTTCACCAATGTCGCAAGGGGAGTTTCAGTTTAATATGTGGGGTGTTTCGGAAGACGATTTAAGCGGTCGTTGGGATTGGAGCGCGTTACGTAAAGAAGTCATGAAAAACGGTGTTCGAAATTCGTTATTGGTAGCACCAATGCCAACAGCTTCAACCTCTCAAATTTTAGGAAACAACGAGGCTTTTGAACCTTATACATCTAATATTTACACCCGAAGAGTATTGAGCGGTGAGTTTATTGTGGTAAACAAACATTTATTAGAAGATTTAGTTGAACTCGGTTTGTGGAATAATGAGATGAAAGAAAGCATTATGCGCGCCAACGGTTCGGTTCAACATATTGATATCATTCCACAGGAATTAAAAGATTTGTATAAAACAGTTTGGGAAATGAGTATGAAAGATATTATAGATATGTCTCGTCAAAGAGGTTATTTTATCGATCAGTCTCAGTCGTTAAACTTGTTTATGCAAGATGCCAATTATTCTAAATTAACTTCTATGCACTTTTACGCTTGGAAAAGCGGTTTAAAAACCGGTATGTATTATTTACGTACCAAAAGCGCTGTCAACGCAATTCAATTCACTGTTTCTAAAGAGAAAAAAGCAGAAGACATCCCTTTGACACCTGAAGAATTAAAAGCGATGTTAATCGCATCACAAAACAATCCAGACGATTGTGAAATGTGTGGATCATAATAAGGAATAAAAAATCAGCCCAATAGTGAGGCCCTAACTTTAGTAAAATAAGGATTAGGGCTTTTTTTTTGTATGAATTCTATATATTTATTCGTAATTTCGAAAATTCAAAACTGAAACTAGTCTGTCTGTATAATTTTGTAAAAAGTATAGAAATTTGAAGACTTAAATAATCAAAAAATGGGAGATATTTACATTTTAATGCTCGCAGCGCTTACAGTGTTAGCAGTTATTGATTTAGTAGTTGGTGTTAGTAACGATGCCGTAAACTTTTTAAATTCAGCGATTGGTTCAAAAGCAATTCCAGTAAAATGGATTTTGATAATTGCCAGCGCAGGTGTTGCCATTGGAGCAATTACATCTAGCGGAATGATGGAAGTTGCCAGAAAAGGGATTTTTAATCCAGGTGAATTTTATTTCAATGAAATCATGTTCATATTTATGGCAGTAATGATTACCGATATTTTATTGCTCGATGTTTTTAACTCTTTAGGAATGCCAACATCTACAACAGTTTCTATTGTTTTTGAATTATTAGGAGCTGCCGTTGCAATAGCATTGATTAAAATTTCTAATAGCGATACAGAAACGATTTCTAACCTTGGAAAATATATAAATTCAGACAGCGCCTTACTTATCATTTCAGGTATTTTGCTCTCCGTTTTTATTGCTTTTTCAATTGGAGCGCTGGTACAATTTTTATCCAGGCTTTTATATTCTTTTCATTTCGAACAAAGCAAAACTTATGTAAGTGCAATATTTGGTGGAGTAGCCATTACTGCAATTACTTATTTTATTTTTATTAAAGGAATGAAGGGGTCTGATTTTTATGGAAACTTCAAACATTTAATTGAAGGAAATACCTATCAAATAATTTTATATGGTTTTATTTTTTGGACAATTTTATCTCAATTTCTCATTTCAATTTTCAAAGTAAATATTTTAAAATTTATAATTGTTATTGGAACTTTTTCTTTAGCAATGGCCTTTGCCGGTAACGATTTAGTGAATTTTATTGGGGTGCCAATTGCAGCTTGGAATTCGTACCAAGCATGGAGTGTTTCAGGAATACCTGCTAACGAGTTTTCAATGGGCATTTTAGCAGAAAAGGTGCCTTCTAATCCAATGTTATTGTTTGCCGCAGGTATTATAATGGTTATTACTATTTGGTTTTCTAAAAAAGCAAAATCTGTTATTGAAACTGGTGTTAATTTATCTAGACAAGGTGATGGTGATGAAAAATTTGAACCAAATTTAGTTTCTAGAACGGTTGTAAGAGGCGCTATTGTTTTTAGCGAAATAACTTCAAAAATAATACCTCAGCCTATTTTAAAATGGGTTGATTCTAAGTTTCAAAGACCTTCAGTTAAGATTTCAAAAGACAAAACATACGAACTACCAGCTTTTGACTTGGTTAGGGCCTCAGTAAACCTATTTGTTGCTGGGATTCTAATTTCAATTGGAACATCACTTAAACTTCCGTTATCAACTACTTATGTTACATTTATGGTTGCAATGGGTACGTCATTAGCTGATAGAGCCTGGGGAAGAGAAAGTGCTGTTTATAGAGTTGCAGGGGTTTTTAATGTAATTGGCGGTTGGTTTTTAACAGCGCTTACAGCATTTACTATTGCAGCAATTTTTGCCTATATTATTTATATAGGTGAAATAGTTTCCGTAGCATTTCTTTTAATAATTGTGTTATTCCTAATAGGAAGAAGTTCATTAAGACACACTAAAAAGTTAAAAGAACAAAAACAAAGAAGCTATGTTGAAAGAGCCGAATTAATTACAATTAATGAAGTTATTAATGAAAGTTCAAATCATATTGCAGAAGTTGTTAAAAGAGTCAACAAATTGTATTCCAATGTTGTAAACGATTTAGCAACTCATGATTTAAACAAACTTTCTAAAACAGAAAAGCACGTTAAAAAACTCAATAAAGAAGTTAATGAGCTTAAAGAAGATGTGTTTTATTTTATTAAATCGCTCGATGAAGGTTCCGTGAAAGCTAGTAGATTTTATCTCTTAGTTTTAGGTCATTTGCAAGATATAACCCAGTCTATTGAATTTATTTCAGCTACAAGTTATAAGCACGTAAATAACAATCACAAGCATTTAAAACCATCATCAATCAGCGATTTAAATTCAATTAATGATAAACTTCAAGTTTTATTCGACAAAATTGAAAAGGATTTCAACGATAAATCATTCCATAATCTTGCAGCAATTATTGATGCAAAACAAGAAATTTTTGACCATGTTTCAGAATCTTTAGACAAACAAATTGCGAGGATAAGAACTGAAGAAACCAGTCCAAAAAACAGCACTTTATATTTTGGAATTTTATTAGAAACGAAAGATTTAATTTCTGCTTTAATGAGTTTACTGCAATTATATCATGAATTTTACATCTTAGAAAAAAACAAATAATATAGCAAATTATTATAATCTTTGAAGCCCTTGTTTTTTAAATAAGGGCTTTTTTTATTTTAATTATTTATTCCTAAGTTTACAATACTCTAAACTTATTGTATGTTTAAAAGAATCTCATTTTTGTTTTTTTTAATACTATTGGGATTCATATTATTCTTAAATCCTAATTTTAAAACCATTGCTGCAGGTATCGCTGTTTTACTTTTTGGTATGATAATGCTTGAAGAAGGTTTTAAAGTATTTACAAAAGGGTTTTTGAAAAATTTATTAAAAAAAGTAACCAACAAATTATATAAAAGTATTACCGTTGGCGCAATTATTACTGCAATTTTAAATTCCAGTTCATTAGTTTCTGTTATCACAATTTCATTTATAAGCGCTGGTTTAATAAGCTTATCAGGGGGTATTGGTTTGATTTTTGGAGCCAATATTGGTTCAACAGCAACTTCTTGGCTTGTGGCTGCCTTTGGGTTAAAAATTAACATCGCAACATTGGCAATGCCAATGCTGGTATTCGGACTCATTTTTTCATTTCAAAAAAAGGAAGTTTTTAAAGGTCTTGGAAATGTTTTGGCAGGTTTAGGCTTCTTTTTCTTGGGTATTTATTTTATGAAAGAAGGATTCGATGTTTTTAGTGAAAGTATTGATTTAACAAAATATGCCATTTCTGGTTTTTTGGGCGTACTGGTTTACACTGGTTTAGGTATTGTTTTAACAACTATATTACAGTCTAGTGCTGCAACAATGGCATTGGTATTGACAGCATTATCGGCAGGACAAATTGATTACCAAAATGCATTGGCTTTAGCTATCGGAGCCAATATTGGCACTACAATAACCGCAATTTTAGGAGCTATTAGTTCTAATATAGCAGGGAAACGACTCGCTGCTGCGCACGTTATTTTTAATGTTATTACAGCAATTGTTGCAATTATATTATTAGCGCCTATTACAAAGTTTGTAAATTATTTATCGGATTTAATAGGTATTGCAGCAACCGATTACACTTTAAAACTAGCATTGTTTCATACGATATTCAATGTTTTAGGAGTGTTAATAATGATTCCTTTTATAAAAAAATTAGAAAAATTCTTAATAAAATATTTAACAGAAAAAACGATAAAAGATTTTGATGAGCCTAAGTTTTTGAATCAAGCAGTATTGGAATTTCCAAGTGCAACTATTTACGCTTTAACAGAAGAATCCAAACATCTTTATAAAAATGCTGTTTTTGAAATTGTTGCCCACGGTTTAAACATTCATAGAGATGATATAAAATCAGATGTGAAAATTAAAGAAATTATTAAAAAATCAGAGAAAGATATGCAGATTGATGTAAATGATTTATACTATAAGAAAGTAAAATCTATTTACGGAGAAATATTAAAATATGCTTCAACCGCTCAAAAAAATCTTGAACTTAATGAAAACCTAAACAATAAAATCAACGAGATAAAATTAGCAAATAGGAAAATGGTTGAGATTATTAAAGATGTTAGAGAGTTAAATAAAAATGTTTCGTTCTCATTAAATCAAGATAACAAATATCTGATTGCTGAATATAATGGATTTAGAAAGAAAGTGATTAAAGTACTTCGGGTTATTTATTTGTTTAGGACACAGGATGATGAAAAATATGCCTTAGAATTATCAGATCTGAAAAAAGAAGCAAAAGAAAATATCAAACAAAGTAACAAATCAATTGATCGGTTAATACGTAAAGATTTAATAACTGCTGAAATGGCATCTTCATTATTTAACGACTATGCAAATGTGAACGATATGGTTAAAAAATTAATTGAAGTTGCTGAAATACTGTATGACGACAAAGATGCTTTATTTGAAAACAATGATATTTCTGAAGAAGTTTTAACCTAATAATAATTTTTAATTTAAAAAGGTGCTGTTCAATATTTGTTGGACAGCACCTTTTCTATAAATAAAATTTCAATTAAAATTATTGAATATTCAATTCTAATAAATTTTTAGTTGATTTCAACATATCTTCAATCTCAAGTAAAATATTAAAATAAAGTGTTGCGTTTTTTGGGCTTGATTCTGTTGTTCTAGTACGCTCTACTTGTATTTGAGCACAAACCGCTACTTCTTTTAATAAAATACTAATTTCTTCATTTAAAGCAGGTATTTCTTTAAAAGCGCAAGCATTAAAAAGATCACTTACTTTTCTACAGATATCAGATAATTTAATTTGAATATCCTTAAGTTCTTTAGATTGATTTTTCTTTAAACTCTGATGGTTGTTATGAACATGTTTGTGGGTGATTTTTGCAATGAACCCAACTGATTGTGTGATATCTTGTAACTCACCAATAACATTGATATAAAATGTGCTTGCATCTACCGAAGATTCTTGTAAGTTTTTAATAAAATAAAACGTGTTGTTTTGTAAATCCTCAATTTCAGTTTCAAGTTTATGAACAGATTTCTTGGCTTTTTTAAGAATTGAAACATCTTCCAGTATTAAACCATCAATAGCGTTCTCATTTATTTTATTGACTCTTTTAAAAACTTTTGCAATGTTTTTACCACTTTCTTCAACAACACCTACTGTTGAAATACTTTCAGTTGCTGTTAAGCTATCTTCTTCAGGAACAAGTTTTGATTTTTTAAGATATGATAAAGAGTTTCTGATAATTAACAATATGGCAATAACCAAAAGCACAATTATCATAGTAACTCCTCCAATATGAATTAAATAAGCTACCAAAGCAGCTGCTAAAAATGCAGCAATAGCAGTAAAAAACCAACCACCTATAACATTTAAAACACCTGCAACTCTATAAACTGCACTTTCACTTCCCCAGGCTCTATCTGATAAAGAAGAACCCATAGCTACCATAAATGTTACATAGGTAGTTGAAAGCGGAAGTTTGTATGATGTTGCAATTGAAATCAATACACTGGCAACCATTAAATTTACAGCAGCTCTTACATAATCAAAAGCAGGCATATCCTTCGCTTTTTTAGTATCTAAGTGAAGATTCGGCTTTTCAAACTGCTTATCAATTTTAGCCAAAATAGGTTTAGGTGTTTTTAATAAAAAATATTTTGAAATTGCTTTTGAACTGCGAACTAAAGATCTCGACAAATAATTTGGTTCAAAACGCTCTTGTGAAGAACCTTCTCTTGATAAATTAATTTCTGTTTGGGTTACGTACCTTGCTTTTTTAGAAAACCATAAAGTCAATATCATTACAATTCCAGAAATAAACAATAAAATGGTAGGTGTTGGTACTTTTTTAGCCAAGAAACCCATTTCAAACGCATCTGGAGCAATACCAGAAACTACCCAAGCTTCATATGATTGATATGCAGCAATTGGCACTCCAATAAAGTTTACCAAATCGTTACCTGCAAATGCCAATGCCAAACCAAAAGTACCAGCAACAATAATAATTTTGTAGATATTAACTTTAAATACAGCAGTTAATATATAAGAAACTAAAAACCATACAACTAAGTTTATTAAAACAATTAATGAAACAAATTTTTCTAAAAAATCACTAATTGTCAATCCGCTTAAAACATTATAATTTTCCCCTGCAAAGCTAGTGTCCTTAATACCTTTTAACAAAATAAAATACATAATTCCTGTTAAGGCAATGCCTCCAAATAAAGAACCAACCCAATTTGCTTTTTCTTCAAATTTAAATGAAAGTAACAATCGCGCAATATATTGTACCAATGCTCCAATAGTGAAGGCAATGACCACCGATAGTAAAATACCTACAATAATTTCGGTAGCTTTTGATGTATTTATATAATTTACAACATCAGAGAAGTTGCCATCCGCAGCGCCAATTTTAATTAAAGAAACAGCTACTGCTGCTCCTAACAATTCAAAAACAATTGAAACTGTAGTAGAAGTTGGCATTCCAATGGTATTAAAGAAATCTAGCAATAGAATGTCAGTGATCATTACAGCCATAAAAATGATCATAATATCACTAAACATTAACATTTCCGGATTGAAAATACCCTTTCTGGCTACTTCCATCATTCCACTTGAAAAAATAGCTCCAAAAGCTACACCAATACTTGCCACTATTAAAATGGTTTTCATTGAAATCGCCTTAGATCCAATGGCTGAATTTAAGAAGTTTACAGCATCGTTACTAACCCCAACAACTAAATCGGCAATCGCCAGAAAGCCCAGGGCTATTATCATAAATAAGTAAATATTTTCCATAAATTGTGTTTAAAAAATATAAGATTGTTATTTTGAATTCAAAAGTACGTTAAATTTAGTGATTTTTCTTTTGTGAAAAACAAAAAATGAATGCTTAGAAAGCTCATTTTTATATTACTTTTTCTTTTTGTGTTTTAATACTTCCGCATCAATGTAAAAAATAATTTCTTCGGCAATGTTTTTAATTAAATCGCCTACTCGTTCGTACTTTTTTACTACAGCAAAAAGCAGCAATGTTTGATCAACTACTGAAATATCTTTTTTTATTTCTTCCTCAATAATGGCAAAAGAGTTTGCATTTATTTTATCGAGAATTTTATCCTTTTTAAAAACTTTTCTTGCAAAAGAAGCGTCCTTTGTTTCATATGCGGTTGTAATATCATCGAACATTGACGTAATTGTTTCGTAGATAACATCAAATTTTAACACATCAAATAAACGAGCGTCTATTTTTTTATCTTGATCAATAATGTATTTTGAAATACCATAAGCGTGATCAGCAATGCGTTCTAAATCAAAGTTTATCTTTAGAATTGCCATAATAAAACGCAAATCTATTGCCACCGGATTGTACAATGCCAAAAACTTTTCACAGTCGTTTTCAATTTTTAAATCCAATGCGTTAACACGAGTTTCCGTATTTATTACTTCTTCTGCTAAATCGGTGTCGTGTGTTAAAAAAGCCTCGGTAGCTTTTTCAATTTGAGAAATACACAAAGTTAACATTTCAAGTCCCGTTTGGTTCAAAAGGGCACGTTGTTGTTCTGCATTTATTACCATAACATTATTTTTTATCCAAAACGACCAGTGATGTAGTTTTCGGTTTGTTTTTTTTCAGGTTTTGTAAAAATTGTTCTTGTTTTATTGTACTCAATCAACTCACCTAAATAGAAAAAAGCGGTATAATCACTAATTCTACTCGCTTGTTGCATATTGTGAGTTACTACTATAATGGTATATTTTTCTTTTAATTCGAATATTAGGTCTTCAATTTTAGCTGTTGAAATTGGATCTAATGCTGAAGTTGGTTCGTCCATTAAAATAATTGATGGTTCAACCGCTAAAGTTCGTGCAATACACAAACGTTGTTGTTGTCCACCTGATAAAGCCAAAGCAGATTTATTTAAATTATCTTTAACTTCATCCCAAAGATCTGCTTGTTTTAAAGCTTTTTCAACACGAGCATTGATAAATTTTTTATCTTTTATGCCTTGAATTTTTAGGCCGTAAGCGACATTTTCAAAAATTGATTTTGGAAACGGATTTGGTTTTTGAAATACCATTCCAACGTTTTTTCTTAATTCTTCAACCAATATTTTTTTTCCATAAATATTTTTGCCTTCCAACTTAATTTTACCTTCCATTTTAAAACCATCAACATAGTCGTTCATACGGTTAAATAAGCGAAGAAAAGTAGATTTTCCACAACCCGATGGTCCAATAAAAGCAGTAACCGTATTTGGTTTTATTTTTATACTAATGCCTTTAATAGCCATAAAATCTTCGTACCAAACCTTTATATCTTTGGCTTCGATACGAGCCGCATGGTTTTCATCTTCAATAATTGCCGTATTCAGCGTGATATTTTTATCAATTGTGTTTTCCATTTTTATTTCAATTTCTTTTGCCATTTATTTCTAAAATAAACTGCGATACCATTCATAACGAAGGTAATTAATAATAAAATAATAATTGCAGCAGCCGCATTTTCAATAAACCCATGTTGCGGTCTCGATATCCAGTTGAATATTTGAATTGGTAAAACTGAAAATTCATCCAGAGGGTTCGTTGGAGCAAACGGAACATATGCCAATGCACCCACTACAATCAAAGGCGCAGTTTCACCAACCGCTCTTGATAGCGCTAAAATAACTCCAGTCAAAATTCCACCTCCTGAAGCTGGTAATATTTGGTTCCATATAGTTTGCCATTTTGAAGCTCCCAATGCATATGAAGCGTCTCTAATAGAGTCTGGAACTGCTTTCACAGCTTCTCTGGTCGCGACGATTATAATTGGAAGAATTAATAACGATAACGTTAATGCACCCGCCAAAACACTGGCTCCTAAACCCATTATGCGAACAAAAACCTCTAAACCTAATAAACCATAAATAATGGAAGGCACACCTGCTAGGTTTGAAATATTGATTTCTAACAATGCTGAAAGTCTGTTTTTTTTACTGTATTCTTCTAAGTAAACACCAGCTGCAACTCCAACAGGAAAGGCGATAATGGCAGTTAGCAATAAAATCCAGATACTTCCCATCAATGCGGTGTAAATACCTGATTTTTCAGCTTTTCTTGAAGGTAAATCAGTAATAAATGCCCAATCGATGCGTTGAATACCGTCAATAAAAATGTCACCAATAAAAATGACTAATAAAATGAGCGCAAAAAGGGTACAAGCTATTCCCCAAAATTTGAATACCTGATCTTTCAACCTATTTTTTGTGATACTATTCATATTTTTGTCTGTATTTTTTTCGAATGTAAAAACTCAATGTGTTCAACAAAAAGGTAAATACAAACAAGGTAATACCGGCTGCAAAAATGGTTCTATATTCAATTGAACCGTGTTGAACATCACCTAAACTTACCTGAACAATATAAGCGGTAATCGTTTCTACTGGAACCGTTGGGTCGAATGTTAATCGCGGTTGCTGACCAGCAGCAATGGCCACAATCATTGTTTCTCCAATGGCTCTTGAAATCGCTAAAATGATAGAAACTATGATTCCTGATGAAGCTGCGGGGACTACTACTTTAAAAGCAGTTTGTAATTTGGTAGCACCCATTCCATATGAAGCTTCTCTCATTTCTTTTGGAACTGCATGTAATGCATCTTCGCTTAATGAAGAGATAAAAGGAATGATCATAATTCCCATTACAATACCTGCTGAAAGTGAGTTGAAACCAGATAAGCCTGGTATAAATTGTTGTAAAAACGGTGTTACTACTATTAAAGCAAAAAACCCGTATACAACTGTAGGTATAGATGCTAATAATTCTAATAAAGGTTTTATGGTTTTTCTAAAACTTTTTGGAGCGTATTCGCTTAAATAAATACTGATAGACAATCCAACCGGAAGTGCAACTGAAATAGCGATAAAAGATGTTAGTAATGTACCAGATAATAATGGTAATATCCCATAATGTTTATCCGTAAACAGTGGTGTCCATTGAGAATCGGTTAAAAAGTCGATGATAGAAACTTCACTAAAAAACTGAAATGCTTCAACCGCTAATACCGAAATAATTCCAAAAGTTATGGCAATTGTAATTAAAGCACTTGATAAAAGTGATTTTTCAATTACATATTCTTTTATTTTACGCATCAATAATTTTTTAAATAAGGAAATCAGTTATCAAAAAAGACAACTGATTTTTCCTTAACTCTTCTCCTTTTCACTATTATTTATTGCTTTCAACAAAAGCTTTAAAATGTTCTTTTTGCTGTGTGTAAAGTTCTGCAGGCAATGGAATATAACCAACATCTTCAGACAATTCAGCAGCGTTGTCTATGTAGAAATTTACAAATTCAACAACTTCAGGAAATTTCACAGAAGTGCTGTTTACATACACAAATAAAGGTCTTGATAATGGGCGATAAGTACCATTGCTTACCGTTTCTAATGTTGGTTTTACAACTGTTTCACCATTGTGAACTCCTATTAAAGTTAATTTATCTTTGTTTTCAGCATAATAAGCCAATCCGAAAAACCCTAATGAGAATTTATCTCCCGCAATTCCTTGTACCAAAACGTGGTCATCTTCACTTGCTGTAAAATCACCTCTACTTGAACCGCTTTTACCAACAATTGCTTCGGTGAAATAATCGTAGGTTCCAGATGCAACTCCAGGACCGAATAAATGAATTTCTTCATTTGGCCATTCTGGGCGAATTTGATTCCATTTCATTATTTTTCCTTGTGCTGCAGGTTCCCATATTTTCTTTAATTCTTCAATAGTAAAACTATCAACCCATGTGTTTTCAGTATTTACCAATACAGCTAAACCATCGTAAGCTACTTCTAGTTCTAAATATGTAATGTTATTTTCAGCACAAGCTGCTTTTTCTTTGTCTTTAATTGGGCGAGAAGCATTTGATAAATTTGTTTCACCTCTTGAGAATTTTTGAAATCCACCACCAGTTCCAGATACACCAATAGTAACTTTTACAGCTGGCTGTACTGCTCTAAATTCTTCAGCAACTGCTTCTGTAATTGGAAATACAGTACTTGATCCATCAACACTAATTGTGCCTTCTAGTTGTATGGCATCGTTCGCAGTTTCTTTTTGTTCCTTTTTATTTCCACAAGCTGTTACAGCTAGTGCAATTGATATGATAAATGCTAATTTTTTCATGATAGTTTTAGTCTTTAAATTTGTATTGCAAATGAATGACTCTATTGTTAAGTGTATGTTATGTAAATATAAAATAAACATGAACATTTTGTTAAGTTAGTATTAATTGGATTGCTTTTTAAAAAGCAAACTCTAGGTTAAGGTAAAAGAATGAAAGATTTTTTTTGTCGATTTCTGTAAAGTCGTGATTTCTGTAGTTTAGGGAAGTATTTATACCTTTTCTAACTTTGTACTCTACACCTGCAATTATTGTATTACCTTCTTGTAAATTATTCCATGATGTTTCTTCAGAAACTAATGTATTAGAGTGAATTATATCAAAACGGGCAAATACATCCCATTTTTTATTTATATCATAAGTACCATAAAATGAAAGACCTGTTTCGTTGTAATCCTTGGCTGGAGTATTGTAGGTGATTGCATTTTGCATCAAATTAATTTCTGCACCAATTCTAAATACTTCTTCCATTTCATACCCTGCAAAAAATGCCAAGTTGGTCATTGTTGTTTTTACATCAGGATCAATTGCATCAATTCCTTTCATAACATCACCATACGCTTTTAAGGTCAAATTTTTAATAGGGTTGTAAACAACGTTTAAAGCATATCTATTGTTTCCCGTTTGGTCTTGTAGGTTGGTATAACCTTCGCCATTAACAATAGTAACATCAAATCTAAATTTATCACTAATTTTAAATGCTCCCATAATACCCAAATCGGCACTTGCTCCAAATTTATACTCATCATCTAAAGATTTGTATAGATATCTATATTTCCAAAAATCTTCTTGCACCTTAAATTGTTGCAATCCAAAAATACCTGCAGTAAGTGTTAACCAATCACTTGCTTTATAGTCTAATTGGGCATTTTTTACAAATAAAGTATATTGGCTACCACCTAAATTTTTACCCGCATCTAATAATATTTTGGCTGAAAATTTGTCATCAAATTTATATTTATAACCAAAATAAACACGTGTAAGCTCAAATGCACCAACTTGATCGTCATTTGAGTTTGTATTTACATGATAATTAAAATAAATTTTACCAGTAACGGCTCCTTGTGGTTTTTCAGAAGTTTCCTGTGAAAAAGTTATAGCATGCAGCATTAAAAAAATTACGAATACTAATTTGTTTAATTTCATTATTACTAATTTCTAGTTTATATTTACTGCAAATAACTTGTGACAATGTTAACTTAATGTTAAGAATGTATTACTATAAAAACAATATTTAAAATAAAAAAACCACCATTAGAACATAGGATGGCTTTACATTTCAAATTTATAAAATGACTAAAACTGAATATTCTTGAAATGAAACGTTTTTTTGGAGGATATTAAATTGATGCCCTCCTTTATTAGTTTCAAAATCGCTTGAATCGTCTGTTTTCAGTATAAAAAAAGGGGGGAAATGCAAAATGCCTTTCCCCCCCTTTTTTCTGTATCGTTTTTAGAAATGAATATCAAATTGTAATCTCCACATAACAATATCGTTTGCAGGATTGATATCTAATAAACTAACATCAGTTTGAACCTTTAAATTGTGTCCCACTATATATTTTGAGACTCCCAATGTGTATTGACTTTCAGGAACTTTACCTGTTATGGCTTCGTCTAATTTTACATTAGAATATCTTCCTGATATTTCCCAGTTCTTTTCAAATAAATAACCACTTTGAAAGTTTAGACCTTGGCCAACTTGAACAATATCACCCGTTCTTGTCCCATCAGAGTTTGTTGCAAACGGGTTTTTCGCATCTCTATTTGCATACTCAGCCATAAAACTAAAACCTTTATACTTAAACATGGCATCAACAAATACGTCGTTTATATTTGTTTCATATAAACCATAATCAGTTGTCATATAAGATCCTTGGTTACTTCTATTTCTTACAGCATTATTATTATGGTTGTATGATGCAC
>UPTN01000788.1_pt1 | contig 15309 bp, 11 predicted proteins | sample 2160111 | NCBI WGS metagenome assembly UPTN01 (sample SAMN06265058, study PRJEB28932) | marine metagenome | isolation source: Columbia River Estuary | place: USA:Columbia River Estuary, USA | collected 2014-05-05
CGTTGTTCCACCTGTGGTTGGATCTGTACATAATGAAATATAAGGAATTTTTGCTTCAGCAAGTTGGGCCAACTTAGCGGAAGTTTTAACCAATTGCATTAAAGACAAGGAAGCTTCCATCATTCTGGCACCTCCAGATTTAGATATCATTAAAAATGGAATTTTATTTTTAATAGAATAGTCTATTGCTCGTGCAATTTTTTCTCCAACTACACTTCCCATTGAACCACCAATAAAAGCAAAATCCATTGCAGCTACAACCAGGTCTTTTCCTAATGATTTTCCAACCGCAGTTCTTACCGCATCTTTTAATTTAGTTTTTTCCTGAGCTTGTTTTAACCTGTCAGAATACTTTTTACTATCTACAAACTTTAATGGATCTTTAGATACAATGTTAGGATTAAGCTCTTTGTATTTATTATCATCAAATAAAATTTCAAAATACTCATTGCTACCAATTCTAACATGATACCCATCTTCTGGGCTCACATAATAATTTCTCTTTAACTCTTCAGTATCGACAACTTTTCCGCTAGGGGTTTTATACCAAAGCCCTTTTGGAACGTCTTTTTTCTCTTCTGTCGGAGTTTGAATACCTTTATCTTTTCTTTTAAACCAAGATGTCATAAGATGATTTTTTGGGTCGTTAAAGTTAGTAAATTATTTAACCCATATTAAAATTGATCTTTTTTTTTATCCGTATTAATTATAAAGTATTGACGTTATTCAAATCTTCAAACGCTTGTTTTAATCTAGATTTAAAAGTGTTTTCACCTTCTCTGATCCATTTTCTAGGGTCATAATATTTTTTATTTGGAAGATCATCACCATCAGGATTACCAATCTGACCTTGTAAATAAGCCGAATACTTTTTCATATAATCTCTAATTCCAGTCGTAAAACCGTATTGAAGATCCGTATCAATATTCATTTTTATTACGCCATACCCTATAGCCTCTCTTATTTCTTCAACAGTAGAGCCTGATCCGCCATGGAAAACGAAATCAATTGTATTGTTAGGAACATTGTATTTTTTAGAAATATATTCTTGGGAGTTTTTAAGAATCTTAGGAGTTAATTTAACATTACCAGGCTTATAAACACCGTGCACATTACCAAATGCCGCCGCAATGGTAAATCTGTGGCTAATTTTTGATAATTCTTCGTAAGCATAAGCAACTTCTTCTGGCTGCGTATACAATTTAGAATCATCAACATCTGTATTATCAACACCATCTTCTTCACCTCCGGTTATGCCCAACTCTATTTCAAGTGTCATTCCCATTTTACTCATGCGTTCAAGATATCTTTTGCAGATCTCGATATTTTCTTCGATAGGCTCTTCTGATAAATCTATCATATGAGAGCTATATAATGGTTTACCAGTTTCTGCAAAATGCTTTTCACCAGCATCTAATAAGCCGTCTATCCAAGGTAATAATTTTTTGGCACAATGGTCTGTGTGTAAAATAACCGGTACTCCATAAGCTTCTGCCATTAAATGAACATGCTTTGCGCCTGCTATTCCACCAACGATTGCGGCTTTTTGATCTTCATTTGATAATCCTTTGCCAGCATTAAAATGAGCCCCGCCGTTTGAAAATTGTACAATTACCGGTGCATTTAGCTCTGCTGCCGTTTCTATTACCCCATTTATTGAGCTTGAACCTATAACATTTGCTGCAGGTATTGCGAAACCTTTTTCTTTCGCTAATTTAAATATTTCTTGAACTTGATCGCCAGTTGCGACTCCTGATTTTATTTTATTTGCCATAATTTCTGAATGAATTTTAAGAGGGATAAAATTAGTAAAAATTAACGTTATTGTCGCGTTAAAAAGCGAAATCGTTATAGTTAGATCAATATTTTAATTAGAAAGGATAATTAATACCAATATTATAGACAGCATTCCCAAAGTTATAATTTTTAAACCATTTATTTGAAGATGATAAGTATGGTTCATAGGTTTTAAAACCAATGTCAAATCTGAACACAAGGAAATTAAAATCATATCTGATACCTATACCCGAGCCAACAGCGATTTCTTTTAATGATGAAAACCATTTAAATTCCCCCTCAGAACTGCTAACTGTAGAATTTGTAATATCCCAAATATTACCAGCATCCACAAAAAGGGCACTGTAAACACTATTTAGCACCTTGAATCGATATTCGAAATTTGTAGTAAATTTTAAACTACCGGTATTAAACTCTAAGCTACTATTTTCAGAGCCGGGTCCAAGATTAAATGTTCTCCATGCTCTAATATCATTTGTACCACCCGCTCTATAACTTCTACTAAAAGGAATGTCACCGGAGTTTCCAAAAGGGATTGCTGCTCCGATAAAAGTTCTGTGTGCTAGAGTAGTGTTTGTGTTGATACTCCAATATTTTTTATATTCAATTTCACTTTTTAAATATTGAGCTACTGGTAAACCAAAAAGCTCTTTTTTGGTGTCACCAGGCTTCTTTTTAACAAAGGCAGAAGTAATACTCCCTGATGAAATTAACCTTCCTGTAAAAGTTGAAAAACTGTTATCATTAAAATCTTCTCGGTTATTATAACTGAAGGTGTATGAAATTACAGGTACAAGGACATCTTCTATTAAAATATCTTTACGTTCATTGACCTTTTGAACCTTTAGAAACTCTAATTCATTTGTAGTTTCAAAATCTAGTAAAGGGTCGGTAGGGTGTAAAATATAATCAATATAATTTTGGGCGTTACCTATAAATAAATCACCATTCCTGTCGATCCATTCGGGGTTTTCAGGAATAATTATTTTTGAAACTTCATTTAACTTTGCAAATTCAGAATTGAAAATGTTAAAGTAATTACCGGTGTTTTGATTTTTAATATACTGTACATTTAATAATTCAAATTTGTGGTTGCTTGTTGTTTTACTTTGCCACGTATAATCTAAACCGCCCGTAATATTTTGTCTGTCCAGGCCAATATTTCTTTGAAAACCTAGACTTAAAAGAACATTGGTTTTAGGAGTCATTCTTTTAGGAATGATTTTGGTTGTATTTATAGGGAATAATATTCTTGGGATTTTCAAACTTGCCCCAGCTCCAAATTCCCAAGCATTAAAAAATTTTGAATTGTCAGAAACGTCCTTTGAAGTGTTTAAAAATGATCCTTGAAAAGATAATTCTAATATTTCAGCCCCATTAAATACATTTCTATTGAATAATGAAAACTTACCAAGTATGCCAAACGGCTTGATATTGGAGGTTGTAAATTCGGTATCAAAACCTAAAGAATATTTTTTCAGTGGCGTCAAGAAAATGTTTGCAGTTAATGATTCGTCTTCATTTTCAATATATTTAATGTCAACAGAAGGTCTAAAATTTTGTAGTTCTCGCAAATATCTTCTGGTAAAATCACGTTCTGAATCTTTGTAAATACTATCGGGTTGAATTAAAATGGCGTTGGCTAAATACTTCGGATTGTATTTTAATTTACTTTTAGAATAAAAATTATATCCTTTATAATTAATTGAATCTGTTGGGGTTTGATCTTTAGTATTGTACGAAAAATCAGTAAAGATGTTTACTTTTTTTACTTTTATAATTTTGAACGGTGTGCTGTAAATGCTATCATTTTCTTCAACAACCCTATTAGGAATCTTTAATGAAACATTTTTTTTATGAGAACTAGTTAAGGAGTCTATCCAAAATTCAATTAAGTTATTTCTAAAATGATAAACGCCTGAATTCCTGAATAATGCAATTAATCTTTCTTCTTCCTTTTCAAAATTGGTATAATTAATTTGATTTCCAGAATTCAAAAACGACATGTCTTTGTTGGCATGATATATAGAGTCGAGAGATGCAGAATGAATGGATGTTTTAATAGAATCTATATAATAAGGCTCTTTAGTAGTAATAAGGTAATCAACAGTTGATTTCCCATTCTTTTTTTTATGTTCTTTAAATGAAACTGTTGCATCAAAAAAACCTTTACTAAGGTAGTATCTATGAAGGGATTTAATAGATTTATTTATTTGTATTGTGTCAGAAATTACCGGAGGGTTTCCATTGCGTAAAAACCAATCATTAATGCCTCTATAGGATCTGCCCAACCCTTTTACCTGTTTTTCTGAAAACACCTTTGTGAAATTTTTCTTTGTTTTTGGGTTTTCTTCAAGCCATTTTTCAAAACGAGTCTCATAATTCTGAGGCACCCTGTTGTAAAGGTGAAGAGAAAAAGGAATTCCCAGCACTTTTTGATTAGGTTTTTGCCTTAAATAACTTCTAATTTCCAGATTTGAAGTTTTTTTATCATTAACGACTAGCTTGTTTTTTTCTAGTAAATATTTCCCATCAGGTACTCTTTTAGTTGCATCACATGAAACTATTACCATAAGAAATACAATAAATACTATTATTTTAGCTAAATAATTAAGCAATGCTGTTTAGTTTTTATTAAACGAAAATAGTTAAATATAAGTTGAATAGTTATAATTTACTGATGATATTTCAAAAATAACACCATTTAATGTTAAGCAAAAATCAAATCAAATTAATAACGAGTTTAAAGCAAAAAAAGTACCGAAATCAACATCAGTTATTTCTTGCTGAAGGTATAAAGGTCGTTAATGAATTGCTGGATTCAAATTACCAACTTGAAAAATTATTTTGCACTGAGGATGCGAATGCAACTTTTGAAAAATTTGAACCTCAAATAATTTCTGATTTGGAATTGGATAAAATAAGCAGTTTATCAACTCCAAATAAAGTTCTCGGATTGTTCAAAATCCCTGAATTTTCTAAAATCCCTGAAAAAGGATTGATTTTAGTATTGGATGGTGTTAACGATCCGGGTAATTTAGGTACAATTATCAGACTATGTGATTGGTTTGGCGTTTCACATCTGGTTTGCTCTAAAAACTCAGTGGATTGTTATAATCCGAAGGTGGTTCAAAGCACAATGGGCTCTTTGGCAAGATTGCCAATTAGTTATAATAATATTCATGAATTTTTAAATCAAACCCAATTGCCAGTCTATGGAGCGGTGATGGATGGAATTAATGTTTATTCGACAAAATTAGACCAAAATGCTATTCTAGTTATGGGGAGTGAGTCTAACGGCATTTCAGAAAAAATAGCATCACTCATTGAAACTAAAATTACCATTCCAAGATATTCAGAAGCAATTATTACTGAAAGTTTAAATGTTGCTACTGCTACTGCAATTTTATTAAATGAGTTTCGAAGACCTAATCCTATTCAAAGGTGAAATTAATAAACACCCCTCTTGTGCCGAAATAATCAATAACACCTGTATAAGGCCCTGTATAAGGTCCTCCATAATTTGAATCTGGTACAATTTCATTGTTAATTGCAAATATTCCTCGTATAGATGGTGAAAATTTAAAATAATATAAGTAGATGTCAACCCCAACACCGACTTCATACATAAAATTACTTTTTTTCATTCTAAATTCTCCATTGGAATTATCATTAACATTATCTTGATTGCTGGAAAAATTAAAATCGTAAGAAACACCACCAATTAAAAAGGCACGCATATTGTCTATTCTATTTGTGCTGAATTTAAGTAATAATGGCATTCTTAAATAGGTGCCTGGAACTTCTCTAATTTCAGGAGTGTCGAAATTATTATAGGTTAATGTTTTAGTATTACTAGACAAACCGGGTTCAAAACGCAAATTGACATTGTCGTGTAGTTTATAATCTACAACCAATCCAATATTAAAACCCATTGATTCTTCTACCGTTAAATAATTATCAGAATTTAAATTGAGAGTGCTTAGATGTTCACTATAACTTACTTTAACCCCTTTTTTATTTAAACCTAAATAATAACCAAAGTGTAATTGCTTTTTGTCAAAATTTGGTAAGTATTCAATTCTGTCTTTCTTTTGAGCAACTAAAGAGTAACTGAAAAGAAAAATCAAACTAACTATGCATAAAATAGCTTTTTTCATTTGTTTATTTTATTGCTGTATAAATGGAAGCTGCTCCAAATGTTAAGGGTTTGTTAGTTGCATTATTAAACCCATTTTTTTCTAAAATATTGTTGAATTTTTTTCCATAAGGAAAAGCTGCTGCAGATTTGGGTAAATAACTGTATGCCCTTTTGTCTTTAGAAAATATTTTTCCAATTGTTGGGATAATATATTTAGAGTAAAAATTGAATAATTGCTTTGAAGGAAAGCTTTCTGGTTGGGAAGTTTCCAACACCACAAAAATTCCATTTGGTTTTAATACCCTTAAAATTTCTTGTAATCCTTTATCTAAATTTTCAAAATTCCTCACGCCAAATCCAACAGTAACGGCATCAAAGCTATTATCTTGAAATGGTAAATTTTCAGAATCACCCAAAACCATTTCAATCAACCCATCCAATTTTTTATCCTTAACTTTTTTTATACCAACATCAAGCATCCCTTTTGAAAGATCAAGACCTACGATTTTTTTAGGCTTAAGTGTGGCAAGCATTATAGCAAAATCGCCAGTGCCTGGTGCAATATCTAAAATTGATTCCGGATTTTTTTCTCCAACTATCCTAACCACTTTTTTACGCCATTTTATATCTATACCAAAGGTCATTACTCTATTTAAAAAGTCATAGTTGCCAGATACCTTGTCAAACATATCTGCAACCTGCTGTTTTTTACTTAGTTCAGAATCTTTATATGGAGTAACTTTTGAGGTCATTAAAAATTATTTTTGCTAAGATACTTAGTCCGTCATAAATTTATTGTTTAAGGTGTTTTTTAATAATTAAAATAATATAATTCGCTAATCACTTGACAAGGCCTATGTTGAAATTGTATATTTGCAAACATTTTTATAAAGTTGAAACATAAAACATATGAAATTATCACATTTTAAATTTGAATTACCTGAAGGCTTATTAGCCGAGTACCCATCCGAACAAAGAGATGAAGCGCGACTAATGGTGTTAGATAGAAAAACAGAGACTATTGAGCATAAATTGTTTAAAGACTTAGTTGATTATTTTGATGAAGGTGACGTAATGGTGTTTAATAATACCAAAGTTTTTCCGGCAAGATTATTTGGTAATAAAGAGAAAACAGGAGCGAGGATAGAAGTATTTTTATTAAGGGAACTAAATACTGAAAGCCGTTTATGGGATGTATTGGTTGATCCTGCAAGAAAAATAAGAATAGGTAATAAATTATTTTTTGGTGATAATGATGATTTGGTAGCTGAGGTAATAGATAATACTACATCAAGAGGAAGAACACTTCGTTTTTTATTTGATGGAAGTTATGAGGCTTTTAGAAAAAAAATAAATGATTTAGGAGAAACACCTTTGCCTAAGTATATTAAAAGGGATGCAGAACCATTAGATGCTGAAAGATATCAAACAATCTATGCTAAACATGAAGGGGCTGTGGCGGCACCAACTGCAGGACTACATTTTTCAAAGCATTTATTAAAAAGATTAGAAATTAAAGGAATCGAATTATCAGAGATTACTTTACATGTTGGATTAGGAACATTTAATCCTGTTGAAGTTGAAGATCTTTCAAAGCACAAGATGGATTCTGAACAAATTGATATTCCAGAAATATCTGCGAATGCTGTAAATAATGCCTTAGACCATAAAAGACGAGTTTGCGCCGTAGGGACAACAGTAATGCGAACTATTGAGAGTTCTGTTTCAGCAAACCATCGTTTGAAACCATTTAATGGTTGGACTAATAAATTTATTTTCCCTCCATATGATTTTAGTGTTGCAAATGCGATGATCACAAATTTCCATACGCCAAAATCAACATTAATGATGATGACTTCTGCTTTTGCAGGGCACGATTTTTTAAAGAAGGCCTATGCCGAGGCGATTAAAGAGAAATACAATTTTTACTCCTATGGTGATGCCATGTTGATTATATAACAATTTTCAAAAGCCCTATGATTTTTATAGGGCTTTTTTGATACAAAACTTTTTATATATTTACACATTAATGATTTAACTTCATTTGCTATGAAAAGGTTACTACCACTTATGTTTTTTTGTTATTCTTTTATTTTGGTTGCCCAGGTAACTAATGAAGGAGAGCCTGTTAGTTGGTCTTTTTCAAAAAAATCTAGTTTAGTAGCAAAAACTTTACCGCAAATTGACTTAAAAAAGGTGAAGGCTGAAGATGAAATTAATGATAAGAAGCTTGACATACCGTATAGAGTTGGGGTTATTCATAAAGTGGATAACGGACTTGATAATTCGGGAGAATGGACAGAACTTGAGAATGGTGACCGTGTTTGGAAAATGTTGTTTACCTCAAAAGATGCTGTTTTTTTAAGCGCTGTTTTTAAAAAGTTTTATTTACCAAAAGGTGGTAAGGTCTATTTGTTTAATGATGACAGAACAGATCTATTAGGCGCCTATACAAATACATCTAATAATGAAAATGGAGTATTGAGTACTTGGTTTGTAAATGGGGAGAAGCTGTGGGTTGAGTACTATGAGCCAAAAAAAGTAAAGGGGCAAGGGGTATTAAATATGTCATCTATAATTCATGGTTACCGGATGGGCCACAACTACCAAAAAGGATATTTAAATGAGTTTGAAAAATCATTAAATTCATCTGCGGATTGTAATCATGATGTGGTTTGCCCTGTTGGGGGCGATTTTGAAATGCAAAAGAACTTATTGAAAAAATCAGTTGGGTTTTTATATATGCCAGACCTAGTATCTCAAACAGCATCTATTTGCTCTGGGGCTTTGGTAAATAATACTGCCGAAGATAAAACCCCTTATTTTTTAACAGCCAATCATTGTTTTGGCACCGCCCTTCCTGAAAATTACACTGTGCGATTTAACTGGATAAGTCCTAATCCTGTTTGTGCAGCAATTAATTCCAGTTCAGATTCTCCGGATAACTTTACTATCAGTGGAACCACCTTAAGAGCGAAAAATGCAGCCTCAGACGTGATGTTACTTGAAATTAATAATCCTATCCCTGCCAGTTGGGATGTTACCTATGCTGGTTGGGACAGGACAGATACAGACCCTGAATTTAATATAAGTATTCATCACCCTGCTGGGGATATAATGAAAATTAGCAGAGATGATGATGGAGCTACTAAAACAACTAGCTCAGGAGCTGAGGTTTGGTTGATTGATGAAGGATCTTTAGGTGGATGGGAAATTGGCGTTACAGAAGGAGGCTCTTCAGGAGGGCCTTTATTTGACCAGAATGGAAGAGTAATTGGACAATTGTATGGTGGTAATGCAGCCTGTAATGGACTTACAGATAATAATCAATTTGATGTTTTTGGAAGGTTTGCAACCTCTTGGGACACCGGTACAACGAATGGCACTCAATTAAAGCATTGGTTAGCTCCGAATACTGTTGGTACGAATCCTTTTACCATTGAGAGCTTTCCTAGATTGGAAGTTTTTGCACTAGATGGTTCCGTATCGGCGAGCATACCCACAATTGTATGTGGCAATAAAAGTGTAACACCAACAATTATTGTTAGAAATGCAGGTACTACCACTTTGACAAGTTTGACTATAGAATGGGATATTGATGGTGGTACTGCAACCACTTTTAACTGGACTGGTTCTTTGGCTCAAAATGAAACAGAAAATATTGCATTATCTCCAATTTCCGTTTCAACAGGAGATCATATTTTTAATGTTACAAGCGCAAGCCCTAATGGCACCGCAGATGAAAATTTAACGAATGATACTTCGGCGAAAAGCTTTTCAATTGCAAATGAGTATACTACAACAAAGGTGCATTTAGAATTAACAACAGATGATTGGGCTGAAGAAACTTCCTGGACGTTTAAAGACAGCAATGATAATTTAATTGATTCATGGAGCTATAAAGATGTTGATGATAATACAACGTTTAATTATTCTTTTGATGTTACAACTGACGAATGTTACACTTTTCAAATTTCTGATACAGAAGGAGATGGTATTTGTTGTGATTTTGGTCTAGGTTCTTATTCTCTTAAAACAGACGACAATACAGTGATTATTTCCGGCGGTGCATTTGGGGCCTCGGAAACTACTGAAATGAGTATCGTTGCTACCTTAGCCGTCAATGATGCGTATTTAGAGAAGAATATTTCTATTTTCCCTAATCCAACTAGTGGTTTTGTCCAAATAAAAATCAGAGAGTGGGTAAGTGATCTAAAATATGAAGTTTATAATGTTTTAGGACAAACCTTAAAACATAATGTATTACAGAATAATGAGATTTTAGATCTTATGGATTTGCCAAGTGATATATACTTTATCAAGATTACCGAAATTGAAACTAACAAAAGTATGGTTAGGAAAATAGTATTGAATAAATAATTTATAGAAAAGTCAAGACATACCAGTGTAATCTAAATAAAGATCTGGCTAAATACACCTTTATAAAATTAGGGGGTGTTAAGACTTTTAGATATACAAATTACAACCAAAAGTTTACTACCTTTACATTATCTCAAAACATTTTTTCTTGAAGAGAAATTTTATGAAAAATTTGTTACTATTTTTCTTTTTAACTTTTTACATAAATTGTTTGGCTCAGGTTACTAATAAAGGAGAGCCGATAAGTTGGACACTTTCCACAAAAACGAGTATAGAAGCAATTAACTTACCCCAAATAGATATCAAAAAAATTAGGGCAGAAGATATCAGTCATAAAAAATTGATCACAAAGCCTTTTAGAATTGGTATTCCACAAAAAGCTAATTACGGATTTGAAAACGCGGGTGTTTGGACACAATTACCCAATGGAGACCGAATCTGGCGGATTTTATTTAGTTCAAAAGACGCAATACATTTAAGCGTTAATTTCAATCAATTTTATTTACCAAAAGGGTCCAATATTTATTTGTATAATGATGATAGAACTGATTTGTTGGGTGCGTATACAGAAGTTCAAAATAATGCGAAACAGGTGCTAGGAACCTGGCTGGTGAATGGAGACAAACTATGGATTGAATATTATGAGCCAAAAGAAGTTACCGGGCAAGGAAAATTGAATATAGCAACCGTTATACACGGGTATAGATTAGGTCATTCCTATCAAAAAGGATATAAAGATGGCGTATTGCAACCCATGAATAATTCTGGAGATTGTAACCATGATGTAGATTGCCCTATAGGAGCTGATTTTGAGTCTCACAGAGACTTGCTAAAAAAATCTGTAGGCTTTTTAAATATGGCAAATGGTATGGTTTGCTCCGGAGCATTAGTTAATAATACTGCTCAAGATAGAAAGCCGTATTTTTTAACTTCAGAACATTGTTATTTCGATGCTAGTGATATTCCTTCGGATCCATCCTTATATTCTGTTCGATTTAATTGGATAAGCCCTAACCCAATATGCGGTTCCTCCACTAATAGTACGGATGCTGTGAATAATGAAGTAATGAATGGCGCTTACCTAAAGGCAAGAAATGCTTCTTCTGATTTTATGTTGATTGAATTATTTAATGACATTCCATCTAGCTGGGATGTTACTTATGCTGGCTGGGATAAAACAGACGCTTACCCTACTTTTGAGGTAAGTATACATCACCCAAGTGGTGACATTATGAAAATTAGCAGAGATGATGACGGCGCAACAAGGTTGGTAAATAGTGGAGTTTACATGTGGGCTATAGGAGGAATAGGCTATGGAACTGGTAATGGTTGGGAATTGGGAGTTACTGAAGGAGGCTCCTCAGGAGGTCCTTTATTTGACCAAAATGGTAGAATAATTGGTCAATTAAGAGGTGGTAATGCAGCTTGTGATGAAACAGACCCGACTGTAGATAATAATAGATATGATCTTTATGGCAGGTTTGCTACTGCCTGGGATTTAGGAACGAGTCAAACTACAAGATTAAAAGAATGGCTTGATCCGGGTTCTACCAATGAAGACAACATTGATGTTTTAGATAATGTTTTGGCAATAAATGATGCATTTTTAGAAGAGAATATTTCTATCTTTCCGAACCCAACATCTGGTGTTATTCAAATAAAGGTTTCCCCTTTGATCAGTAATCTAAAATATGAAATTTACAATGTTTTGGGGCAAGTAGTGATATATGACCAATTACAAAATAATGAGATCATTAATCTGGTTAATTTACCTAATGATATTTATTTTATTAAGTTCACAGAAGCTGCTACTAATAATAGCTTTGTGAAGAAAATAGTTTTAAATAAATAGCAGGTTGCAAGTAAATTGATATTTTTGCCATTCTGAAATTCCAGAACGTTTTTAAATAAAAATGACAAAGAAGAAAGACATACGTGCTTTAACCAAAGAACAATTAAGAGATTTTTTTGTTGAAAATAACGATAAAGCTTTTAGGGGCAATCAGGTCTATGAATGGTTATGGGGTAAAGCAACCCACTCTTTTGATGATATGACAAACTTATCAAAGGAAACTAGGACTATGCTTGAAGAGCATTTTGTTATTAATCATATTGAGGTGGATGAGATGCAACGTTCAAAAGACGGCACTATTAAGAACGCTATTAGGTTGCATGATAATTTGATAGTTGAATCGGTATTGATCCCTACAGAAACGAGAACTACGGCATGTGTTTCTAGTCAGGTTGGTTGCAGTTTAGATTGTAGTTTTTGTGCAACAGCCCGTTTAAAAAAGATGCGAAATTTGAATCCTGATGAAATATATGATCAGGTAGTAGCGATTGATCAACAAAGTAGATTTTACCATAATCACAAGTTGTCTAACATCGTTTTTATGGGAATGGGTGAGCCTTTGCTGAATTACAAGAATGTAATTGATGCGATAGATAAGATTACTTCTGATGAAGGATTAGGGATGTCTCCCAAGCGAATTACCCTGTCTACTGTCGGCATTCCAAAAATGATCAAAAGAATGGCTGATGATGAGGTCAGCTTCAATTTAGCTGTTTCATTACATTCAGCTATTGACGAGGTTAGATCAAAAATGATGCCTATCAATGAAAAAAGTAATTTGGCGGACTTGTTAGATTCATTGCAATATTGGTATGCCAAAACCAAGCGTATGATTACTTTCGAATATGTAATTTGGAAAGATATTAACGACTCTCAGAAAGACGCAAATGCCTTAGTAGATTATTGTAAAAAGGTACCATCTAAAGTTAATTTAATAGAATATAATGCTATTGATGATGGTGAATTTCAGCAAGCATCTCCAGAAGCTACGAGCATGTATGTAAAAACCTTAGAATCTAATCGTATTGTGGTTAATGTTCGTCGCAGCAGGGGGCAAGACATTGATGCCGCTTGTGGACAATTGGCCAATAAAACATCTTAATTACTCCTCTAATAGATTATTTATAGCATCTAAATTAGGGGCCAAAATAATTTCTATACGCCTATTCTTAGCTTTACCAGCAACACTAGAATTACTTGCAACAGGTATATATTTACTGCGTCCGGCAGCTGTAATTTGTTCAGGATTTACATTGTTACTCATTAAAATTCTTACAATGGCAGTAGCTCGTTTGGTTGAAAGGTCCCAGTTGTCTAAAACTGCACCTTTGCTTGGATAAGGTACATTATCCGTATGCCCTTCAATGAGCACATTAATATCAGGGTTCTTTGCAAGAACACTTGCTAGATTAACTACAGCATTTCTTCCTTGATCACCAACTGACCAACTTCCAGAACTTAATAACAATTTATTCTCCATAGAGACATAAACCTTCCCGTTTTTACGCTCTACAGTTAATCCTTTGCCTTCAAAACCTTGTAATGCCGATGAAACCGCATCTTTTAAACGTTGCATGGCAGCTTCTTTCGCAGCAATTAAATTTTCTAGTTGATCAACACGTTCAGAACGTTGACCCAATTCACGTTGTAGTTTTTCTAAGCGCTGACTTTCAAGAGCAAGGCTGGCCTCTTTTTCTTGAAGTTGCATCAATAACTCGCGATTTTGTTTTTCTTTTTCAGAAAGCTGTTCTGCACTCATTTCAGCAAGGGCGTTATATTCTTGCTCCAGTTTTCTTTTTCTTTCATCTAACTGATCTACGGCATCCTTTAGTTTATTTTTGTCAGAATCCAGTTTGTCGATTTCAGATTGAAGTTTTAATTTACCTGCCTCTAGTTCTTTTTTTCTTGTGATCAGGTCCTGATTTTCGTCAAATAATGATGAATTATTTTCTCGAAGCCTATTGTATTTTTCCTCCAGTTCTGTATATACTTTTTTGGAAACGCATGACGTTACTAAGCTCATGGTAATGATGATTAAAAGAAATTTCTTCATTATAACTATATTTAAATTATTATCTCTACACCTATTGGACAGTGATCCGAATGTTTTGCTTCTGGCAAAATGTAAGCTCTTTTTAATTTCTCTTTAAGAGGTTCTGATGCCATACAGTAATCAATGCGCCATCCTTTGTTATTATTTCTAGCATTTGCTCTATAGCTCCACCAGCTATAATTATGGGGCTCAGAATTAAAATGCCTGAAAGTATCTATGAAACCACTATCAATAAACCTGCCAATCCATTCGCGTTCAACAGGTAAAAAACCTGAAACCCCTTTCATCTTTGGGTTATGGATATCAATAGCCTCATGACAAATATTATAATCTCCACATACTAGTAAATTCGGAATTTCATTTTTTAATTCGTTGAGGTACTCTTGAAATTCTGCCATGTAATTAAGTTTGAAATCCAAGCGAGCATCACTAGTTCCAGACGGAAGGTATAAACTCATTACTGAAATGTCGTCGAAATCTAGTCGTAAATTCCGACCCTCGAAATCCATGGATTCTATTCCTGTTCCATATTCTACATGATTTGGTTTTATTTTAGAAAGTACGGCAACACTACTATAACCTTTTTTTTGTGCAGAAAACCAATAGTGATGTGGGTAGCCTGCTTTTTCAAAAATTTCCAGTTCTAATTGTTCTTTATGTGCCTTGGTTTCTTGGATGCAAATAACGTCAGGATTTGCTGCTTGAAGCCAATCAATAAATCCTTTTTTTATTGCGGCTCTAATGCCGTTTACATTGTAAGATATTATATTCATTAATTTTTATTTATCCTTATTTCATACATTTCGCGTAATTTTCTACGCATTACTTTATTTGAAGCTGTTCTGGGTAGGGAAGGGGTTTCCACAATTTGAGTAACTTTAAAAAGCGGGTTTAATTTTTCTTTGATAATTTGATTGGTCATACTTAAACGTTGGTCGTAAGAAATACTAGTAGATTTTTCAACATAATAAACTACAAGTAAACTTGGCCCGCCATCTTTGGGTGAAACGGCAATTGCAGCACATTCTTTTATAAAACCTAATTCATTAACAACCGCTTCTATTTGAACGGAACTTATTTTGATAC
>UPTN01000789.1_pt1 | contig 15300 bp, 22 predicted proteins | sample 2160111 | NCBI WGS metagenome assembly UPTN01 (sample SAMN06265058, study PRJEB28932) | marine metagenome | isolation source: Columbia River Estuary | place: USA:Columbia River Estuary, USA | collected 2014-05-05
GGATTTGATCCTGGACTTGATTCCGGGCTTGAATCGAGACTTGAATCCAGACTTCACGGTAGACTCGATTCTGAATATGAAGAGTATTCACAGTCATCCCCAGTCCTTGAAATCCCCAAGATTCTCGTTATCTTCATAACCCGCGAAGTACGCGTCGCTTTCTGCCGGGGTCATGTCTTTCCATTCAATCCTCTTAGAAGTACTCGTACCAGCTTCATAGTAATGAGGATTCGGGCGACGACGATAGTAACTATCCGCTGACCCTCGGTCGTACGGTCCACCATGACGTTCATCATACATTTTCACATCCTCCATCATTTTCTATTACGTCTTTACGAATTTCACGTAAACCCTTCAGAACCTCTAATAAAAAGTCAAGCCAAACCGGATCATAACATTCCTCCGATTCCTCTCCAATCAGCATTAGGGCATTATCAATGGTCTCAATCTTGGTCATCTTAATATCCCTTTTTGGTCAAAAATTCTTTCAGACGAGTAGCGCTCGAAGGGTCCAACGTAAAGACTACTCGTTGTGTTGCTCGGTCCTCATTCATAACGACGATAACATCTTCTTGCCCGGTGTTGAGTGAGAGCGGGTCAGGGACGTAAAATTCTATGTTATCGTACTTGTACGAAACATCAAAAGTAGTATCGCTTTCCCAAACATAATTTTTCATTCAACCGATCCTTTCATCTCATCCATAGCTTCCTGAATCGGAAGATCTTTCTTCTTGGAATACTCAATACCAAAATGGTAGCAAAAGTAATCGGGGCCATACATAAGATCATGATCATCGAATTCCTCAGCTTCCATCAACCAGCGAAGAGCTTGCACCTGATCTTTCGCGCCCAATTCAAAAGCTCCGCGAATACTCAGTAAGAGATTCTGCCAGGAATTCTCTTTAATCATTTCTTCATGAGCAAGCTCGAGCGAGAGGTCGTTACAGAGACCGTCCCAGATAATCTGCTTCTCGTCATTAGAAGCAGGTTCCCATTCCATCCAAAAAGATTCCCGAGGACGGAATCCGTAGGCGTCCTTATAAAGGTCAGAGACGATGTTTTCATCGAAAGTGTAGTCCATGGGTATTATCCTTTCGTCCTTACATTATCAATATAAGCCTTTTCAGATCAAATGTAAACCCCCTAAAATAAAAAAAGTGACAAAGTTTCCCCTGTCACCTCCTTAAAGTCCTATCTGAATTCTTATGGGATGTAAACATAAAAATGAGACGCTAACCATGGCGTCTCGCGGATGTTGCGGCATCACCCGATTGTATTTAGTCAAAGGTTAGAAGTTGAACCGAACCCCGACTACTGCATTGTCATAAGAAAATTCATCAGTTGTAATTTCCCCGAAAAGATAAGCACTACGAGACAGATCGTATTGTACTTCAAATCGGAATCCATCCCAAGCCAAGGAATCTACGGAATTATAGTGACCGACAACAAGAGGTCGAAGGGTTAGAGAATTGTAAGTAAATTCCGTGCCGAGTTCAGCCCCCATCCGTTCTGCCCCTACATCCCAGGAGATTTCTCCTACGACCGGTAGTGCAAACCTAGTTCCCTGAGTAATCGTCTCGACCGGGCGAACCATCGGAAACGGGCTAGAAGCAAGCCCGTCAGCAAAGGCCGCAGTCGTCATAAAAGCAAAGGCAAAGGCGATTGTGGAGATAAAAAGTTTCATAAGATATCCTTAATTGTGAGTTGATTGTTGTAAGTGATGGGATTCTGTTTCTAGGTTCCCATCAGACCCAAAGCAATCAAGCAGCGATTGCTAATGGTGCGTAATTTTCATTTGCACTTGTAGTTTTGCGACTATAACGCGTTCGCCTTCGGTAAACTCCACGTCCATTTTCACACCTGTCGATCCTATTTCAGCCCCATCAAAAACACACTTTACAGGATTTGAACCTGTAATCGTACTAGGGTTCCTCATCGTACTACCGTTCCTAGTCCACCTTGCTTTTGCTGTATAACATACGCTTTCAAAGTGTGTTTGTGGTGGAGCTGTCGGGTACCGCCCCCGAGTCCAGAATGTGTCCACGTTGCTTCAACGTTTACAAGATTATTTATATCATAAAGAGGGAGCCGTGTAAACCCACTTATGTGAGTTTTTTATAGTGTGATATAAATGTTACTATCGAAGTTCTTCCCATTGGAAGGTAAAGTCGCCGGTAACATTTGTATCCGGGCTATATGCAACAAGAGTTAGTGTAATCCCAGAATCGGAGTCTGGCGCGATCCCCGTACCAAAGGGTAACCGTGAGCTCACACTTCTTCCCACTGCTGGGCTTATGGTGTTCTTCGCTGAGCCCGCTATTACAGATGTACCTATTTTTAAACCGCCGGTAATACCTGTAGCTGTAGTATTGATTTGCATAATGCTATTATCATCTACGTCAACCCACGTACCCCCGTTCACAGTGCCATTATAGATCAACTGTGTAATAATCTTACCCCCGGTCGCCAGCGTCTCATATCCCACAGGCTCAAATTTTGCGCGGTTTCTTTGGCCCCCGAAGGTAGATTTCATCCTGGTCGAGAATACAACTGTAGAGCCCTGTGGTACGCTAACCCCCAACATCTCCTCTGAGAAGGGATAAGATAAGGTCTCCTCTGAGCCACCCTCTGATATCACGGAAGAACAGATATTTTTGAGGGTTGCGGGGTTTGAAACCACCTGGGTGTTCGTAATCTCATATCGAACGGGCAGGTTTGCGGTCTTCATATAAACCTTTGTCTGATCCCGGTTTGCATTAAGGAACTGGTGTGCATAAGTAGTTACACCATCTATGTTAAATCCAACTCTAACACGACCAACCCCTAACCATTCCAGATCTATAACAATAATCTGAGTCTTGGTGGGGTCTAAAGTAATTTTTGAATTCCCATTACCGTCGAATGTATCAAGATCCCAATCAGTCTGGTAAATCTTTCTTACATCGGATGCAATTCCACTTGTACTACTTCGGAGGAGGATGAAAAGCCCGGAACCATCTTGTCCCACGAAAATGCCATCCCGGTCATCTCCGTATCCTATGAGTTTCGTTGTTCCTGATTGCCCAGTCCCAAACACAGTAGTCAATAGAATTAGTTGGGATTTGCCGGGCTGATATCTAAAATATTCATATGTCTGACGAATTACACTGTCGCCGTCTGCCGTCGTAACCGACATATCCACGGCAGATTCATCGGGTAAATGTGTAGATGTTGCGGACCCCACAATAAGGTCTTCCCATAAAAGAGGTTGTTTATCGTATTGTAATTGTGAATCGAAAATACCAGTTGGACTAGAGGATCTTAATCTACCGAATGCATCAAGGTTCCCATCTTTGTAACCAATATTATCAGTGAATAAGTATGACATTAAATGATGCTCCAAGTATTATTATTTCTAATCAAAGTAAGTGATCCCCAATTAATTCCAATAATAGCAGCAGAATCTGCATCTATTAAATCAGAGGACTGTATCGTGATATTATTTATGGATGCCAATCCACTCTTATCTTTTACCGTCAGTCTTTGGCCTTCACTAAATGAACCAGACAGTGTAATGGTTGAATCACTATCTATATTCACACCAACGAACTGATCATTGGGCGTAAAAGATCCAATGGTTGTGGATTCCGTAATTTGTTGTACCGCGGGGGGAGCTGGGGAAGTTATCGATAGAAGATCTGAGTTAATCCATCTAGAATTACCCGAGTCCCATAGCAAAAGATCATTATGTGAAGGTGATGTCACAACAACATCTGCAAGATCGGAGATCGCATGATCAATAGGGACCCGAACAAATATGGATCCATTCTGGTGGGCATGAATAACGAGCGCGATCGGTGCATGTGGCAACGGGGCAACGGGCGGTACATTAGTTAATCCACCCGAAATGGTAGTATTAACATAAAGCAGATCTCCATCATTCCAGGTTTCACTATACGGAGTACCTGTTGTATCGATCCCCCGAGTTTTACCGAAGTGAGTGACCTTACCGTCAGTGCCAGCTTGAATATCTTCTGTAGTTATCCCTATCATATAGTAATATGGGATAGTGCCATTGTTGATCATCGTATCAACTGTGATCCGACTACTGTTTCCCAGTGTGCCGGTTGCCCTTACGACGGATCCGTTTGGAATGTCACTCCCAGTATTATTTCTTACGTGATAATGTACTTCTTGACCGAGTTGGAGAGTTGCTCCATTCAATCCGAGATCTAGGGTTTCCTCATCAGCATTCCATGCAAGTTGACCCTGATTTACCGTATAATTAGTAGTTAAATCGAACCCGAGATAATCCATCTCATTGAGTATAGGAGGAGAAACCGCTTTAAATTTACTAATACTTCTATCGAACTGTAAGATTGAATTATTAGCAATCTCATTATTCTTAGTCATTTTAACGTCAGATTGATCCATAATCGAATAAGATCCACCGCCACCGATAGAGGCTAAGGACTTATTGACATTCGATCTCCAACGTTCTAAATCTTCTTTTATGGGAGTAATATCAGGTTCGATGCTTTCGCCGGCCGGACCAGCTGGGCCGATAAGTCCCTGAGGTCCTGGAATACCTTGTGGCCCCGTTAAGCCGGTTTCACCCTTTGGTCCCTGAGGTCCTAGATCACCTTTGGGACCGACCGGCCCGATCTTACCAATTGGTCCTAAATCCCCCTTCGGTCCAGATTCTCCTTTAGGACCTTGTAGACCAGGAATTCCCCGTTCACCTTTTAATCCTCTATCTCCAGATTCTCCTTTCGGTCCAGGTAAACCTACAGGACCAGGCGGGCCAGGATCCCCTTGTTCCCCTCTAGCAAGAGTGATCTCTTTTATGACAGTAGGGATAGGAGCAACTTCTTCGTTTAGATCTACCGATTCATCTAAAGATTTTTGTGGGCTATATTCAAAAAGTTGATTCTCTTTTATTTGTACCCATCGATCATCTGTTTCTATGTAGAAGATTTGATCTTCATCACATTTAGTCAGTAGAGTTTTTCGATCAGTTTTTTCACAGACGTAGTATTGATCATCTCTTTTTTGTAGATAAGGGGATTTAGGATCGCTATTATCAGATAAGACTACCTCAGAAATAATATGGTCAAACCCCTGATCGGAGATATTATTCTGATTAATTTTCCAAGATACATCTTCGCAGATAACTTTATCCCCAATATTCACTTCTATCGATTCGCCATTGATATGAATCTTTTGGTCAGCAACAGAAAACACGGAAACGTCTTTCTTTAAAGAAACCACGTCCCGTGCAATATTAGATTCTAAAACTTTATCTACAATGAATGTCGTCATTTATAAATCCTTCTTTGATCTATTTATAACTTAATTCGTTTGTAATTCTAAATCGGATAGCATTTTGAATACTAGACCTTCCAACTCTTCAAGTGTACCATTATTATCAATTGAATAATCGCACATATCCTCGGTAATATTCATACTATCAACGGGTTCAGGTGGTAAATGTTCACTTCGATCTACCCATATGGCATAGTCGAAAACGTTCTCCTTACGCATAGCCATCATCTCTTCTTTGTTGCGAAGGCCACAGTAGATATCAGAATAATCAAATATTTCTCTACCGATTCGGGTCAGATCCTCCTTGCAATAATCAGAGATTGCATCATACCATTCTGCTCTATGATTATGCCGATCATTAAAACATTCAGATACGGTGGTATAGCCATACTTATCTTTGAGCATAGGAAATAATACTTCCTGCGCACAATGCATACTAGATGATTCGAATCTTAACCCTGATATTTTATTTAAAATTTCCGACACAGTATCCTTACCGTGCCTACCGTGTCCCACAATTAATAATTTTACCAAGTTCCACTCCAGGTATAAAAAATATGAACCCCTAATCTCCAGGATTCGTTTACGGAAGAATAATTAGCCCATGACGGGTTAACCCAATTTGCATGATAGAATACTGCACCATTCGTAGGATCCTCCTCTCGATTTAAGTAAACTTCTCGAGCCACGGCCATGGCTGCTTCATACCTTTCCGTATCTCGAGGAGTATTATCGATATTGTCAGTAGTCCAACTAAATTGATGCGGTTGCCATACTACCTCACAAATATTATCCGGCCAGTTCCAATGATTCATTCGATTTAGTGTAACATATGCTACACCAATCTGACCTTCTTCAGGTTCACCTCGTGCTTCATGGTAAATGTTCATAGCCAAGCATTGAAGGTCACTACGAACCTCTTCTACGCGGCTATGAACAATTGATGCAGATCCTACTGCGATACTAAATGTCATCGCAGTCAGTAATAGATTTTTCACATCTTACCCCTATAAAACATATATTATACCACAAAGGGCAAAACCTGTAAATCCTTATCCCAGTAAAAGTTCCGCTTGTTGATCTGAACCGGTGGCCCATTCATTAGCATATTCTTCTACTTCACGAAGGGTTTTATTCTCAAACAATTTAGTAAAGAATAAAGTCCCGTTATTATCATAGAATTCTATCAAAAAAGATTCATTTTTTCCGTGAAAAATGATTTTACAAAACCCCCTATCAGTATTCGAGGATTCTACTTGGGATACTAGTCGTTCCATGGATACTACTCCTTTTGATTTACTTTACGAATTCTCTGGTCATCGGGAAAACCGTAGAGATAACATCAGCAAGACACCTTGCTAATTCTAGATGTTCATTCTGGGTAGAAGGATCGGTGCGGGTTTCTAAATAATGCACCCAGCTACGAATATCACCGGCCATAAAAACCCTAGTCTTTGTGAGGCCTTCAGGTAATACAACACGCGCGCACTCTTTTGCAATACCCCGTTCTATTGCCCACTTATAAGCAATTTGAGCTTCAGAAATAACACTCATCTGGAGAACAGCCCAATCTCTCTGGAGCTTATCATCATCAATAGAAATACTATTCTGACGATTTTTAGGGTCTCCAAGTCTCGCTTCTCTGATTAAAAATGCATCCCCCATCGATTCCGGATCAGCATAACGTTGAGAGAACTCTTGGAACTTGAATGATCGGTGACGAACGATCTGATGGGAAATGTCTCGTGCAGTATCTAATCCGAGAGTAACACTCACCATTTCTAGCGGGGACCAATGCTTATGCCTAATCAGATAGCGAATAAGTTTCTCACCAGTTTCCTGATTGTATTGATTTGCAGGATTAGAAACTCTTGCACAATAAGCAATTAGATCTTGAGCATCTTTAATCCCTTCCATCGCGAGCTCGGGTGCCGCGCGGGGAAGAACTACTGCCCATGCCCTTGGTTTATAATAATCGTAGGTAACTTCTTTCACTTCGGCAATTCCTTAAACCAATGTTTAGCATTCACTTTAATAAATGGCTTATTAGTTTCTTCTTTATTAGGATTAACAATAGTCACTACAACATTCTTACCCTTACGAAAAGCTTTGAGTTGATTTAATTTACGATCCCCAGACTCCATGTATTCACGACGGAGTGTATTACGAAGACTCTTAGACACAGATTGTACCATTCCGATTCCTATTATGTTAATTGGATTTCATTATCGCGCCAGTTGCGAATTACTGTAGCACCGCCTTTAATCTTTTTTTGCATCATTGCAGTTTTCATTCGCGACCGGGTTTCTTTACGTAGCCTAATAGATTCTCGACGCATTTGCTGCCGTGTGATTTTAAAATGCTCCTTTACAGCAATTTCGTTTTGCAATTGATTTAATTCCGTTACCAAATTATTCTCTTGTTCCATTATTTATTTCCTATTCCATTAAAATTTTTGCATCAAATGGTTTATAACGATCTTCTGTGCTCTTTTTAAAGGTTGCAACGTCATCCTGTAGAGTTTGCTCTTTTACATCCACATCAAATAATCTCATCTTACTTCTATCTATTCCTATAATAAATCGTTTATGAGATGTCGGATCATTATAACGATTCTTCAATTGTTTAATGATAATTTGTCCTTCTGCCTCAAGCTCTTCGTTCGAGATAAGAGCAATCATAAGATCTGCGGTTGCTGGAAGACCAAAGGATTCCGAGGTATCCTCAATCCCCACGTCCGAGTTAGAAAATCCCGAACGAGTAGTCTGGGTTGCTGAAACCACCGGAACATTGAATTCAACTGCCAATCCTCTAAGCTCTTCTGCAATAGCTTTGATGTAAGAATAGGTGTTAACCGAACCGCCTAATGCTTTCACCCGAGACGAAGAGCAAATATTGAGATAGTCAATATAAATGATATCAGGGCTAAAGTTCTTCTTGAGCTTCAGTTCATTCAATAATGCTCGAAAATGTGACGAATTTGCTTGCCCTGTAGGATATTCCTTAATGATCAATTTACCCCGAGTGTGTTTTCGGAGTCTAGAAATTCTCTGAGAAAACACTTCTTTCGAAAGGGTATCAACTTGCTCGATGGGGATATCAAGTAAGTTTGCATCAATCCGTTCTGCGATTCGCTCCTCTGCCATTTCATTGGTAATATAGAGAACATTATGACCATCACTGAGATTTGCTGATGCCATATGACACATAGCTAAAGATTTTCCCACGCCGGTCCCAGCAAGTATAATATTCAATGTTTTCTTTGGTAAGCCACCTTTCGTAATCTTATTCAGCATGTCAATATCGAAGGAAATCCGGGATTCCTCAGTATGATAGAATTCATACCGTTTATCAAAATCCTCAATATACGAGTGTCCAATATTCGTATCAAAGGTTACAGCTAAAGCTTTACTCAGAATCTCGGGTAATGCATTCTTACTTAACGTCTTATGTTTACCATCAATAATCGTAATGGATTCCATGATTGCATTGAACACTGCCCGATCTTGACACCACTTCTCTGTAGTATCGATTAACCATTCATCATCCACGGGATCTTTAGTAAATAGTTGGGGGACAATTGTCGTGACTTGGCTGTATTGTTCCTCATTCCAATCTGCACCGTTTAGAGTGATTTCAAAAGTCTCTTGAGTAGGAAGTTTATTGTATTTTGCAACGAACTTACCCACTTCTAAATAGAGTTTTTTATAAACACCTTCGAAGTAATCTGGAGAAATAAATGGAAGAACTTTTCTAGTATAAGCTTCATTAGTAAGTAGATTTCGTAAAATAGTTTGTTCTAAATTACTTTGCATTCAGCTTCCTTCTAAAGTAACAGTTCTATCGGTTTTTTCATAAACCTGTTCCCAACCAGCACCGTAAGCCGGGCATACGCGAACAAATTGAGGTAATAGGTTTTTATCTATATCGCCATGACCACCGGTTAAGAAATATGCACCGGTAATTTCAGGTTTATTATGCTTGAACCTATCTCTCTCAACCGAATAGATCTCAAGGGCTTTCTCAAGCTTCTCGATGTAATCAGCTGCGCCGATTAGCATCTCACTGTAATCCCATATAGCCGAATATGTTTCTCGTTCGGCATCTTCTGCGGCCTCTCTCAAATGGATCTTATTAATCATTAGCTTTCCATCGTAGTTGGAATAATTGCTGCTAGTAATTTAGCAGCGTGCTCTTGTAAACCCCTATTCTCTTTCGTAATAGAATCATCAGGGCTATAGACAATATCAAATGTAAATCGGATCTGTTGATTCTGTGGATCAGGGGTAAGTGTTCCAAATCGAATTACGGTCTCGGGATAATCCCCTTCCATAATACGAATGTTCCACCCTTCGACCCCATTTTCCAGAATCGGAACAAGTTCATAATCCTTACCCTCAATCAGCATCCTGAGGGTCCTCGATTAAATCAGCAATTTCTAGTACTTCTTCCATATTAAGAATGGATTTATATCCGATCGTATACTGTTTCTTCACAAATTCCTTAAAATCTGTATTTTCTAATATGGGAGTCCAGAATTCTTCTTCGAACGTAGCATCCAATCGAACCTTTCCACCGATCTCTCCAGTTTTTTGGTCGACTGCTGCATACCAACCCATAGAGGGTTTAACGACGTACCCGCCCGCGAGAGCTACCTCGAGTAGACCACTATATTGAGCTACGCCGCCGTCCCACATTACCGTGATGGGGATCTTAGATTTTTCTTTTACGTAACGGGACTTTTCCACATTAATCACGAAGTCGTAACCAACAACGTCAGTGCCTTTTTTATTCTGTCGCCGACCAAGGATCCAAATATTATCTGCCGAATAATAAATCCCCGTTCCCCCGCCCACGATCTCCTTGGGAAACAATCCCATTTCCTTATACGTGTGATTAATTGCAAGAAGTGGGATATTCTTCATAGCTAAGTACGGGGTAGCCATACGAAATAGCCCCTTAAGAGCCTTTGCTCGGGACATATCAGCAACAGATTTTTCGTTGATTGCATCGTCAAGTTCTTTCTTGGATGCTAGGTTACCAATAGAGTCGATAACAATAATCACATCGTCTTTTCGATCTAATTGTTCGAGTTGCCCTACCAGATCAAACTTCAGTTTCTCTACGTCAGTAACTGGGGTATGAAGAACACGACTAGTATCGATACCAAAGAGCTCAAAATAACTTTGGGGGGATCCAAATTCAGAGTCGTAAAACAAAAGTACTGAGTCTGGATGTGCATTCAGATAACTTGATGCCATGAGCAATGCAAAGGAAGTTTTGAAATGTTTAGATGGTCCAGCTAGGACAGTAAGACCCGGAGAGATACCACCATCGATAGATCCAGATAATGCCACATTAACCATAGGAACGGGGGTTGAGGTCATTTCCTTTTCATTAAAGAAGATGGATTCCGATAAAATCGAAGATTCCTTGGTTTTACTATTCTTTTTAAGTTTATCCATTATGGATGACATATAAATTCCTTTCAAATAAATTCATATTCGATGCCTGCTTCTTTAAACATATCTACGGTTAGACCGATAGACTCTTTCCATCGTTCATTCAAATGATCACCCTTCATTACTACCCGCGTAAGACCGCATTGAATAATACCCTTTGCACACTCTGAGCAACATGGTAATCCAATTACGTACATAGTAGAATTTCGAAGGGATATGCCATTATATGCGGCATTATAGATTGCATTCATTTCTGCATGAACGACATATTTATATTTAATTTCCCGATTACTAAGACGATCTTCTCGATCGTGAATATGTCTGGGAAATCCATTATAACCTGTCGATAAAACCTGTCCTTTTTCTCCGATAATTACGGCTCCGATCTTAGTGGACGGATCTTTAGACCATTGTGACACATTTTCAGCTAATTGTAAATACCTAGAATCCCATTTATCCATAAATTACTCTCCAGTAATATTCATTATCTTTACGCACTTTCATCGGGTCAGTACGTATCTTTTTTGTTTTCAGCGGAACCTTATCTCGATCGAGAACGGACTGTGGAACGATATTCTTAAACGTCTCTTTAAGTAGTCGTTTAACTCCATTACGTTCACTATAATCAGTATTTAATGCGTGGCGAATCACATTAGGCGCAAGGAAAGGCGCTCTTAATTCGATAGTCGATTTCATCATTGTACGATCGAGTTTAGGTAGGTGATAGTAAGGGAGTTCGCAAAAGGTGTCAGAATACTGGCTATCGTATTCTGCTGCACGCTTATATCCACCAAACAATTCATCAGCACCATCGCCAGTCATTACTGCATGAAACCCGAGCTGACGGAGTTTGCGACCCATAGCAATCTGAGGAATGACTGAGCCTAGATCAACTGGGGATTGATGAATAGCCACAGCTTGTCCTGGCGTAATAGAAGCCATCGTCATTTCATCAAACTCGATATAATTCATAGAATCTCCGGGTTGAAGAACTTGATCGGCAAATTCTTTTTCCCCATTATTAATATGAATTGCAGTTACGGTGCGTCCGAGATCTTTGAGAAGTCCGTAAATGATGGAAGAATCTAGACCGCCTGATAATAGTACTGCGACCTCTCGTTGACCGCCTAAGCGAAGATCAACGGATTTTTTCAGGGTATCATAAAGGTTATCCTTCAGGACAATGCGATCCCAATCCCAATATTTATATTCACGACCGTTGCGGACCATGTGTCCGGGTTTGAGATGTTTAATTTCATTCCACGGGGTACCACCAGTAGGATCATAACCCCATTTCATTACATTCGAGTGGAATAATTCATTGCGAGTTACACGACCGAATCCTAACAGAGAATTAGGTTCAGATGCCATTGCTTCTACATCACTTCTGTAATAAAGAGGTTTAATACCGAGATGATCCGTCACACCAACCAGATCATCGCGATCAATAGTAACGTAGGTCCAAAATCCGTCAAATTTGTGGAATCCATCAATACCTTCTAGATCCCAAGTAGTATTAATGCACTCGATATCGTCTTCATATCCGAGTTCTTTATAATTGAAAATCTCACCTACAAAAAGTGAGGGTTTTCCTTTACGGGGTTGAATGGCTTTTTCTAGATCTAGATTGACAAACGGTAAGGATACGTGGCCGAGTTGATACTCACCTACCTGTTCATATCCAACATATCCAGGTAAACCTCTATAGTGAATTCCTTTTAGTAGATGCCGAATATCATATTCACTATTCTTACATGCCACAAACCCACACATATTCTATATCCTATTATACTTAATATTAATATATTATACCAAATAAAGGGGTTAATTAAAACCCCTTATTTTAATTTTTTCGAAGAACAATTCCGGTTTGATGCTGAGGCGGAACGATTCCATATCTCTTTTCATAAGTTCTCATAAACATTGTTGGTGGCGTATGAAGATGAACAAAGAATCCATGATATTCCAAATTTGAATTATGTTCCAGAATATTATCTACAATCATTTTATGAAGATTAAAAGGCTTTTTATTATTAGTCGGATCCTTAATAATAATTGCCATATAACTACCGGATTTCATATAAGGAACATATTTGGTATACATCTCATGAATACGGTTACGATATTCTGGTACTTTCCATTTACCAATATTATTCGGATCCTTATAATCGCCATAATAAACAGATTCTTTAGTCGTCATATAAGCATCCGACGAGGTTGAACCGTTAATAACCGGATATGGCGTACCGTTAATTAGAAGTTGAATACTCTCCTCTTCAAGAAAATCTCCAGGATTAACGTCTAATGTATTTCCTTCAATTACTTTCCCGCGGCCTTCAGTATAGAATCGCGTGGACTCGGGAAACTCTAATTCAACCCCAATGCCTCGACGACCATTATTTTCAGCTTCGAAAATTGCAGTACCAGTCCCAACGGTTGGGTCAAATACCAAATCACCAGGTTCGGTCAAATTTTGAATAGCCCAACGATAACCCACAAATTGCCCAGGGTTATTATGCATAAGAGCAGAAGATTTATCTGAAACAGGAAGATACTTTTTACGAGCTATATTACTATAAGCTTTATTAACGTTGGTGTCGAACATTTCCCCCATGAATTTCCCAGAGCAATATTCACATTGACAGTGATAATTCTCGGGAATAGTATCTCGAATCAAAATTTCGGCAGTAGGAGGGCAATTCAATTGATATACGGTTTCTTTAGTCATTAGTAACGATATTCCTCTGGTTTGAAGGGCCCATCAATAGGAACCCCGATATAATTAGATTGTTCTTCAGTCAATTGGGTTATTTTACCCCCAAATCCTTCTACCATATAACGTGCGATCTCTTCATCCAGATGCTTAGGAAGAACCCGAATACCAATCTCATTCGGAATATTCCTATATCCTTCGATCTGAGCTAATACCTGGTTAGCAAATGAACCATCCATGATACGGCTAGGATGCCCTGTAGCATTTCCCAGATTAACCAATCTACCTTTAGCTAACAGTATAAGAAAAGTACCGTCATCCCTAGTAATCACATCCACATTAGGTTTGACTTCATCCCATTTATACTTTTTAAGATATTCCACGTCAATCTCATTATCGAAATGACCGATGTTACAAACTATAGCACCATCTCGAAGATTATCTAGAATACTAGGCCCGGCAACTCGTATGTTTCCAGTAGTAGTAACCAAAAGATCGGTATTCGCAGCTACCTCTTCAGCAAGTACTACCTCATATCCCTCCATACATGCTTGCATCGCGCATAGAGGATCTACCTCGGTAATTCTTACGATCATCCCCTCTTGTCGAAGGGATGCAGCTGAACCTTTTCCTACGTCCCCGTATCCTATGACCAGGGCTTTTTTACCTGCTAGGAGAGAATCGGTCGACCTTTTAATAGCATCATTTAGGGAATGTCGACAACCATATTTATTATCATTCTTTGATTTAGTCACCGAAGCATTCACGTCGATTGCAGGGATCTTTAAAAGACCTTGGTCAAACATATTATGAAGACGGTGGACTCCTGTAGTGGTTTCTTCCGTAACCGCACGAATATTATCCAAAAGGTGTGGATACTCCTGATGGATAAGAAAAGTTGCATCCCCACCATCATCCAAGATCATATTCGGCTCCCAGCCTTCAATGGTCTGCCGGATACACCATTCGTATTCTTCTTCCGTCTCTCCGTGCCAGGCAAATACGGGAATACCCGATTTAGCAATTGCGGCGGCTGCATGATCTTGCGTAGAATAGATATTACACGAGGACCACTTTACTTCTGCACCTAGATCGACGAGCGTTTCGATTAGAACGGCAGTTTGGATCGTCATATGAATACAACCCACAATTTTAGCACCCTTTAAAGGCTGTTCGGCCCGATATTTCTCTCGGATTCTCATAAGGGCCGGCATTTCTTTCTCGGCAAGATTAATCTCTTTCCTACCGTATTCTGCCAGATTGATATCTTTTATCTTATAATTCATTAGATTTTTTCCCAGGGAACATTTTTATTACCGAAATGACCATAAACACAATTCTTACTATATTCGTGAAAATTAAACAAATCGAACCGATCAATAATTCCCCTTGGGGTTAAATCGAAATTGTTTCGAATAAATTTTTCGATTGTACGATTATGACCATTACTATCGATATAGACACTAGTAGGTTCTTTGATGCCGATAGCGTAAGATAATTGTATCTGACACCAATCTGCCATTTCTTCAGCAACTATTTTCTTAGCCACCCATCTTGCCATATATGCAGCGCTTCTATCAACTTTAGTCGGATCTTTCCCGCTAAAAGCTCCGCCCCCGTGTGGTGCATACCCACCATACGTATCCACAATGATTTTACGACCTGTTACCCCCGCGTCGCCGTCGGGCCCGCCGAGCACAAAATTTCCTGTAGGATTAAGATGCCATACTGTATCATTATCAATTAAATTGCCAAATAAACTACGTGCAGATTCCTTAGAGAAACTTCTAGCTTCCTTGATATTTCCCTCTGTGTGCTGTT
>UPTN01000790.1_pt1 | contig 15295 bp, 15 predicted proteins | sample 2160111 | NCBI WGS metagenome assembly UPTN01 (sample SAMN06265058, study PRJEB28932) | marine metagenome | isolation source: Columbia River Estuary | place: USA:Columbia River Estuary, USA | collected 2014-05-05
GCCGTGGCTGATGCTGCGCAAACATTGAATGCGCTGGCTGTTGATCCTGATGTGCCACAAATGTACCGCGATCTGGCTGCGTTCAAGGCCGCGATGTTGCCGTCCGAAGATGCCGCCGCGCGCAAAGCCGCTCTTGAGGCATTGTCCGCACCCGGTCTGCCGTTCAGCCTTTTGGCGGTAGAACAGCTGGCATACATGGCACTGGCAGAGGGCGATACCGACGGGGCTGTAGCCCTTTTGCGTCGCATCGACGAAGATGCAAACACAACACGTGGCTTGCGTGAACGCGTGCAGACCCTCATGGTAGCGTTGGGCGCAGAAATGCCTGACGCCGCGACCCAGTAAAAAGCGCAGATTGGATCTGATCGTGACTTTAAAAGTAACATTCGCTGCATTGTCCTTGGCTTTTCTGGCTGCCTGTGGCGAACAAGATGTGATTTTGCCCGGTGACCGGTCCGATGTCCGCGAACAGCCCGTCTTTGCAAATCAAATCGCGCCGCTTGCACTGCCCGCTGCGCAGGCGAATTTGCAGTGGGGGCACCGCAACGGCAATCCAAGCCACAGCATTACGCACCCCGCACTCGGGGCGAATCTAAGCCCTGTTTTCGTCGCTGAAATCGGCGAAGGTGACAGCCGCCGTGCGCGGATCACATCCCATCCGGTTGTTTCTGGCGGAGTTGTTTACACCATTGATGCGCGCGCGCGTGTCACTGCAACGACGGTAAATGGCGGCGCCTTGTGGACACGTGATTTAACACCGGCAGGCGCTGATAGAGGCGATGCATCGGGTGGCGGGATCTCTGTGAGTGGCGATCAGGTTTATGTATCGACAGGCTACGGCGAGATTTCAGCGCTGAATGCAGCGACCGGTGCTGTGGCGTGGGTACAAGACCTTGATGCGCCTGCTAACGCGGGTCCGACAGTGCGCGGCGATCTGGTCTATGTTGTCGCCCGTGACAGCACTGCTTGGGCGCTTGATACCAGCAATGGCCGTATCCGTTGGCAACAAGCCGGTGTGCCGTCTAACGCGAATTTCTCGGGCGGGGCATCACCTGCGACAGAGGGCGAGTTTGTCATATTCCCGTTTCCGTCGGGTGAGGTGCTTGCCACCTATCCGATGGGCGGTATTCCACGGTGGTCGACCGTCGTGTCTGGCGACAGGGTTGGCAATGCGGCCGCAATCATCAACGACATTGCAGGTGATCCGGTCATTTCCGGCAACCGCGTTTACATTGGTAACTTCGGTGGACGCAGTGTCGCGATCAACCTGTCCGATGGCGCGCGTCTTTGGACAGCGTCAGAAGGGGCCATCAGCCCGATCTGGCCCGTCGGCAATGCAGTCTTCTTGATCAATGATATCAATGAGTTGGTCCGTTTGAATGCGGATACTGGCACGCCCGTTTGGCGCGTTGCATTACCCACGTTCAAAGGCGGTGAACGCACGCGACGTCAAAGCAGCATTTTCACACATTATGGGCCGGTTCTGGCGGGTGGGCGTTTGATCGTGACATCCTCTGATGGCTTGATCCGTCAGTTTGATCCGACATCTGGCGCGCTCATCGGGCAGATTACTTTGCCGGGTGGCGCGGCCTCTGGCCCAGTCGTCGCAGGTGAGACGCTTTACGTGATTAGCAAGACAGGTCAATTGCACGCTTTCCGTTGACATAGAATTGGTGTAGCCGCGCAGGTCTAGACCCGTCAGGAGCATATCATGAGTTTTACCCTTGCCATTGTGGGGCGTCCAAATGTGGGCAAATCCACTTTGTTCAACCGTCTGGTTGGCAAGAAACTGGCCTTGGTCGATGACCAGCCGGGGGTGACCCGCGACCTGCGCGAAGGCGAAGGACGCATTGCGGATCTGCGATTTACCGTCATCGACAGTGCCGGTCTGGAAGAAGCCACCGACGACAGCCTGCAAGGCCGGATGCGCCGCCTCACCGAACGCGCTGTTGAAATGGCCGATGTCTGTCTGTTTATGATTGATGCCCGTGCGGGTGTTTTGCCTGCTGACCAAGTCTTTGCAGACATTTTGCGCAAGAAAAACGCCAACGTGATTCTGGCCGCCAACAAAGGCGAGGGCCGTGCCGCAGACGCCACTATTCTTGAGGCTTACGCTTTGGGATTGGGCGAGCCGATCCGAATTTCCGCCGAACATGGCGAAGGTATGGGCGAATTGATGGACGTGCTGCGCCCTATTGCGAACGCACATGCCGAAAAAGCGGCCCTTGATGCGCCCGAAGTAGACGTTGATGTTGGCGAAGACGATGAAGATGCGCCGCGGATTCCGACCAAGGCAAAACCTTTGCAGATCGCCGTTGTTGGTCGCCCGAACGCAGGTAAATCCACGCTGATCAACAAGATCATCGGTGAAGAGCGTTTGTTGACTGGACCAGAGGCGGGCATTACCCGCGATGCGATTTCCGTGCAGCAAGACTGGGACGGGGTGCCAATGCGCATCTTTGATACCGCCGGCATGCGCAAGAAGGCAAAAATCCAAGAGAAATTGGAAAAACTGTCTGTTTCGGACGGTCTACGCGCGGTTAAGTTTGCTGAAGTCGTGGTTGTTCTGCTGGATGTTGAAATCCCGTTTGAACAACAAGACCTGCGCATTGCCGATCTGGCTGAACGCGAAGGTCGTGCCGTTGTGATCGCGGTTAACAAATGGGACACCGAGGACGACAAGCAAGACAAGCTGAAAGAGTTGCGTCAAAGCTTTGAGCGCCTTTTGCCACAGTTGCGCGGGGCGCCTTTGGTGACTGTTTCCGCCAAAACGGGTAAGGGCCTTGATCGTTTGCAGCAAGCGATCATGCGTGCGCATGACGTATGGAACCGCCGGATTTCAACCGCAAATCTGAACCGTTGGCTGGTTGGCATGCTCGAACAGCATCCGCCACCCGCGCCGGGCGGCAAGCGGATCAAGCTGCGTTATATGACGCAGGTAAAGACACGCCCGCCTGCATTTGTCGTGATGACATCGCATCCTGATATGATGCCGGAAAGCTATAAGCGTTATCTTGTCAATGGCTTACGCGTCGACTTTGATATGCCGGGGACGCCTATTCGACTTTTCCTGCGTGATCAGGGTGACAAGAATCCGTACAAGGACAAGAAGTCCTCGCAGCCATCGCGTTTGTCAAAGCACATCAAAAAGGGTGCAGTCGAGCGTTAGGTCGGGTCAGAACGATCAGCGCAATAAGGATCGCAATACCGCCTGCAGCGAGCGCTGAAACCGTCCCGTTTTGGAACTGGTTTGCGACGACGATCGCGACCAAAGCCCAAACCACGGTCAGTCCGTAGGATGGTGCCGCGGTGCGCAGCATTACCACTGCGGCCAAGGCCAAAGCGCCAATAATGCCCAGATAGGCCCACCCCATTTGATCGGTCAGAAGACCGTATCCGGCAGCAGTGCTGCCCAACGATACAAATGACGCCGCCGTCAGCCAGCCTGCGTAGATACCGACAGGTACTTTGAACATCCAGTAGTCCGACTTTGGGGCACGTATCAACGCAAGAATTGCACCGATGGCCATGACGAAAATCATGATCGTCGCCCAGATTGCACTGTCGTTGGCCACGGCTAGCCATGGCGTGCCAACCCCAAGGCTGACGATCAATGGCAAACGCGCGCGATCCCAGCCTGCATCGCTGCCACGCTTCCAGATGCCGAACACCGCGGATACAACGAGCCAACCATAGATCAGGCCCCAAATTGCAAAAGCATACCCTGCTGGCTGGACCGGCGGATCGATCTGCGGGATCGGCAATTGGTCGGCACGAAAGCCGCTAAAGGGTGATGTCAGGGCAGGTGACAGCACGAACGTCAGTGTCAGGATCAGTGTGATCAGCGCGTAAAAGTGTTTCATAACAAATGAACTAGCCTGCTTTCGCTAAGTTCCACACAATTCACACGTTCTTGACTGATCAGGCCATTTGCCCGTCTGCCGTGATATGCGTTTTTCCGCGCAGATAAGGATGCAGCGCTGCAGGCAATCGAACCGATCCATCCGTTTGCTGCCCATTTTCAACGACTGCGATCAGCGCGCGCCCGACCGCAAGGCCAGACCCGTTGAGCGTATGCACGAACTGTGGCTTGCCGCCACCTTCGGGCTTGTAGCGGGCATTCATGCGCCGCGCCTGATAATCGCCTGCCACAGACACAGAACTGATCTCGCGGTAGGTGTTCTGACCGGGCAACCAGACTTCGATGTCGTGGGTTTTACGCATGCCTGCACCTAAATCGCCAGTGCAAAGCACGACGGTTCGGTAGGGCAGTTCCAGTTTTTCAAGGATCGCTTGGGCGCAACCAGTCATGCGGTCATGCTCTGCCGCGCTGTCTTCGGGGCGGGTGACGCTGACCATTTCAACTTTTTCGAACTGGTGCTGACGCAGCATGCCTGATGTGTCGCGTCCAGCCGATCCCGCCTCTGAACGGAAGCATAGCGTGTGGGCCACGTAGCGGCGGGGCAAATAGCTTTCGTCAACTGTTACGCCATTAACGATGTTGGTCAGGGTAACTTCTGCTGTGGGGATCAGCCACCAACCGTTGGTTGTTTGATAGCTATCCTCACCGAATTTGGGCAGTTGGCCGGTGCCATACATCATTTCTTCGCGCACCATCACGGGCGTGATCGCTTCGGTGAGGCCATGTTCTTCGGTGTGAACGTCAAGCATGAATTGCGCTAAAGCGCGGTGTAGGCGTGCAACTGCACCCGACAGCAGCACAAAGCGGCTGCCTGATAGTTTGGCGGCCGTTTCAAAGTCCATGCCGGGACGAATGGCGGGAATGTCGAAGTGTTCAACCGGAGCAAAATCAAAGTGACGGGGTGTGCCGAAACGGTGAATTTCGACATTGTCATTCTCGTCGGCCCCATCAGGGATGCTGTCATCGGGCAGGTTTGGAATACCCATCAAAAGATCGGTCAAAGCCGTATCTTCGGCCTTTGCTTCATCATTCAGGGCAGCGATCTGCGATTTCTTTTCAGCTACAAGCGCACGCAGGCGCGCGAATTCGGCCTCGTCGCCGCGGCCTTTGGCAGCGCCCACTTCTTTGGCGGCTTTGTTGGCCTCGGCTTGGGCCGTTTCCGCAGCCAGAATTTTTGCGCGACGGGCTTCGTCCATAGCAAGGATCTGCGACGACACAGGCGCAATCCCACGGCGAGACAAAGCTGCATCAAAAGCAGCGGGGTTGTCACGGATTGTGCGAATGTCATGCATGGCATCGGTCCTTATTTCGGCATTTCAGTGTGGTCCATATGCCCGATTGCGCGAGCTAAGTGAACTGTGAAAAGTTGCAATCACGCGGTTGCCATTTGCTTTTGCACAGTTCGCTTCCCATATGCAAAAAAAGACAACGATGACGCGGTGCAATCGCGGTTGCCATTCAGGTGTCGCGGACATAGTGTGCCGCGACTTTCTTAGGCAATGAGCCGTACTGAAAAAGGGATGGAATATGAGACCTGCTGACCTGATAATGCTCCTGTTAATTTTCGGGATCATGTACTTCCTTCTGATCCGCCCACAGCAGAAGAAGTTGAAACAACATGCCGCCATGCTTGAAGCACTGCGCCGCGGCGACCAAATTATCACCCAAGGCGGTGTTGTTGGCAAAGTCGTCAAAGTAAAAGACGAAGCCAATGAGGTCGAAGTCGAGATCGCAAAGGGCGTCAACGTCCGTGTTGTGAAATCGACAATTACGACTGTCATGAACAAGACCGAACCGGCAAACACTTAAAACACTGCCGAAAAAGGCGCGCTTCATGCTCAATATCTCGTTTCCCAAGCAGTTGATGATCTGGATGACGGTCGTCGTCGGCTTGGCTTTTGCGATGCCCAATGGCTTTTACGGTCGGGTGGAAACCCACAATGACGCGGTTGCAATCATTGAGACCGGACTAACCAATACAGAGCTTGAAGCAGACGCCGCCCTTTGGCCAAGCTTTTTGCCGTCGAACCTTGTGAACCTTGGCCTTGATTTGCGTGGTGGTGCGCATTTGCTGGTCGAAGTGCAGGTAGAAGATGTGCATGCGTCGTTCCTCGAAGGATTTTGGCCAGCGGTGCGTGACGCCCTTGCAGCTGAACGCGATACGGTGGGTTTTGTAACCCGCGATGACAGCCAGCCAACAGAATTGCGTGTGCGCATTTCCGAAGCTGCAGGTGCTGCGCGGGCTTTTGAGATCGTGCGCGGGCTGGGAAGCCCCGTGGCGTCCTTCACGGGGGCCGCGTCTTCCAATATTGATGTCTCAATCAACGGCACGCAGTTGACGATCAAATTAAGCGAAGCAGAAATGGTCGCGATGAACGAGCGGACCATCATGCAAACGCTCGAGATTATTCGCCGCCGGATCGACGAGGTTGGCACCCGCGAACCTACGATCCAGCGCCAAGGGTCTGACCGGATTTTGGTGCAGGTCCCCGGTGTCGGGTCTGCGAATGATATCATCGCATTGCTAGGTACAACCGCGCAGCTGACGTTTAACCCCGTGCTTGGACGCGTGGCTGATGCGGATGCATCGCCCGGAACAGGCAATATTCTTGTGCCGGCACTTGATGATCCCGGTGTTTTCTACATCCTTGAACGCCGCCCCGTTGTCACCGGCGAAGACCTTGAAAACGCGCAGCTGGATTTTGACCAGAACGGGCGTCCTGCTGTTGCATTCCGGTTCAACACCTCTGCGGCACGCGAATTTGGTGACTATACGCTTGAAAATATCGGCAGTCCCTTTGCGATCGTGCTGGACAACGAAGTGATTTCGGCACCCACGATCCAAAGCCACATCCCGGGTGGATCGGGTATTATCACCGGTAATTTCGATGTTGAAGAAGCCACCAACCTGGCGGTTTTGCTGCGCGCAGGTGCGTTGCCGGCAGAGTTGACGTTCCTTGAGGAACGTACGATTGGCCCGGAACTTGGTGCTGACAGTATCGCGGCAGGCCAGATTGCATGCATCGTGGCGGGGATAGCGATCCTTGTTTATATGGTGTTGAGTTACGGTCTGTTCGGCGTTTTTGCCAATATCGCGCTGGTCATCAACGTTGGGCTTATTTTTGGTCTGCTGAGCATTGTGGGGGCCACTCTGACGCTGCCCGGCATTGCGGGGATCGTACTGACCATTGGTATGGCGGTCGACGCAAACGTGATCATCTTTGAACGTATACGCGAAGAATTGAAGACCGCCAAAGGTCCAGCTCGCGCCATCGAGTTGGGGTATGAAAAGGCGCTGTCATCGATCATCGACGCCAATATTACGACCTTCATCACTGCTGTGATTTTGTTCACAATCGGCTCTGGTCCCGTTAGCGGCTTTGCCGTGACCTTGGGTTTTGGCATTATCACGTCCGTTTTCACCGCGATTTTCGTGACAAGATCCTTGATCGTGATCTGGTTCTCGCGCACCCGCCCCAAGACAATCGAGGTTTGATATGCGCCTAAGACTGGTTCGCGAAAACACGTCCATCGATTTCTTCAGCCGCGCCCGCATTTGGCTGGGCATTTCCATGGTGGCGATGGTGATCGCCTTTGCTTCGTTCCTGATCCAAGGCCTGAATTACGGCATCGATTTTCAGGGCGGCACAAGCATCCGCACCGACAGCACAATTGTGGTTGATGTGGCCCAGTACCGCACGGTGCTTGAGGCGCTAGAGCTTGGTGATGTGTCTATCGCCGAAGTGGATGATCCGCTGTTTGACGAAGATCAGCACGTTGCACTGGTCCGTGTTCAAGCCCAAGAAGGGGACGAACGGATCGCGACTGAAACGATCGAGGCGATTCAGGCGGCGTTGCGGACGATTGATCCGGGGATGACTTTTCCATCTGTCGAATCTGTCGGCCCCAAAGTGTCAGGCGAGCTGATTCAAACGGCCGTACTCGCTGTCACCCTCGCGGTGCTGGCGATCCTGCTATACATTTGGATGCGGTTCGAATGGCAGTTTGCAGTTGGCGCTGTTTTGGCACTCGTTCACGACGTGATCCTGACGATTGGTATCTTTTCGGAACTACAAATCAAATTTGACTTGGCCATCATTGCGGCCTTGCTGACGATTGTGGGCTATTCGATCAACGACACCGTTATTGTATTTGACCGTGTCCGGGAGAACCTTCGTAAGTACAAGAAAAAGGACCTCAAAGAGGTTCTGAACCTGTCAATTAACGAAACACTCAGCCGGACCTTGATGACGTCTGGTACGACGATGCTCGCGCTTTTGGCATTGTTCGTCTTGGGCGGCGATGTGATCCGCGGTTTCGTCTTTGCGATGATGTGGGGCGTCTTGATCGGTACCTATTCATCGATTTTTGTGGCGTCTACGATCCTTCTGGTGCTTGGTGTTAAGCGGGACTGGTCAAAGAAAGATCCAAGTGCCGGAACCAAGTATAGCCATCTGGACACTTAAGCGAGGGCAGCATGCGCCTGAACGAAATCAGCTATAATGACGCGATGCCCATCGATGGATACGGATCGGGCTTTTTCCGGATTGGTGGACAGAAATACGAAGGTGCCGTTTTGGCGCTACCCAACGGAGTGACAACTTGGGGCGGTTTTGACGATACGGCCACTGTCCTTTCTGTTGTCACATCTATTGATGTTTTGTTTGTTGGCACGGGCGCCGAGATTGCGCATTTGCCTAAAGATTTCCGCACAACACTCGAAGAGGCTGGAATCGGTGTAGAGGCAATGGCCTCGCCTGCGGCTTGCCGCACCTACAATGTTTTATTGTCAGAGGGGCGGCGCGTAGCAGTGGCCCTTTTGCCTGTCTGAATGCTGCAGGTTCAAGACTTTGCCTGTGCCCGTGGCGGCGTACCCGTTCTGGCAGGTGTCAGCTTCGAAGTAGAAGCGGGCAACGCGTTGATCCTGCGTGGTCCCAACGGTATCGGCAAAACCACTTTGTTGCGCACTCTGGCCGGATTGCAACCTGCGACCGAAGGCACGGTGGTGTTTCCCGAAGATGAAGGCGCCTATGCCAGCCATGCTGACGGGATCAAGACCGCGCTGACCGTAACGGAGAACTTGAGGTTTTGGGCCGATGTGCATGGTGCGCCTTTGCCCGACGACATCCTGGAGACCTTTGACCTGGCCGATTTGCGCGACCGGCTTGGCGGCACATTGTCAGCCGGACAGAAACGCCGTCTTGGATTGGCGCGCTTGGGCGTCATCGGGCGCAAGGTTTTGTTTCTGGATGAGCCAACTGTTTCGCTTGATGGATTTTCGGTCAAGCTTTTTGCTAATTGGCTGCAGAACACGCACCTTGCTGCAGGCGGGATTGCGGTGATCGCGACGCATATCGACCTTGGCCTATCCGCGCCAGAACTGGATCTGACACCATTCAAAGCCGCACTTGACGCAGGCGGCGGATCAGACGAGGCGTTCTTGTGATTGCTTTGCTCCTGCGTGATTTGCGATTGGCGATCCGCGCGGGTGGCGGCTTTGGTCTGGGGCTTGCATTTTTCCTGATTGTTGTCGTTCTGGTGCCGTTTGGCGTGGGGCCCGATACCGTGCTTTTGTCGCGGATCGCACCCGGAATATTGTGGGTGGCATCATTGCTGGCGGCGCTTTTGTCGCTCGACCGTATTTTTGCGTTGGACTACGAGGACGGGTCGCTTGCGCTTCTCGCGACGTCGCCGCTTCCGCTTGAAGGGGCGGCGACGATGAAAGCGATCGCACATTGGGTCACCACGGGACTACCGTTGACTTTGGCTGCACCTGCGCTTGGGTTCCTGCTCAGCCTCGCGCCCGAAGCCTATCCCTATTTGCTGCTATCCTTGCTGATCGGCACCCCCGCATTGTCAATGATTGGCACATTCGGCGCGGCATTGACCGTAGGCTTGCGCCGCGGCGGATTGCTTTTGTCGTTGCTTGTCTTGCCGCTCTACGTCCCGACCCTTATTTTCGGAGCAGAGGCGATCCGGCGCGGGGCCGATGGCCTTGACCCGACGGGCGCGCTGATGTTGATGGCGGGGATTACCGCAGGCAGCTTTGCCTTATTGCCGTTTGCGACTGCGTCCGTCTTACGCATCAATCTGCGGTGATCAGGGATTGAGAGCCACCTTAGAGCAGGATAGATAACAGCCATGTCGATGTGGGAATACGCAAATCCAAAACGTTTTATGGGCTGGACACGGCCTGTACTTCCGTGGGCATTCGGCCTCGCGGGTCTGTGCCTAGGTGTGGGCCTTATCTGGGGGTTTTTCTTTACGCCAGATGATTTCCGCCAAGGATCGACCGTCAAGATTATCTATCTGCACGTGCCTGCCGCACTTATGGCAATCAACGCGTGGATCATGATGCTGGTCGCCTCATTGATCTGGGTCGTGCGGCGCCATCACGTGTCTGCACTCGCGGCCCGTGCTGCAGCACCCGTGGGGGTCGTTTTCACTTTGATTGCGTTGTTTACCGGCGGCATTTGGGGCCAACCGATGTGGGGGACATATTGGGCGTGGGATCCACGCCTGACGTCCTTCCTGATCCTGTTCTTGTTCTACCTTGGCTATATCGCCCTGTGGGAAGCCATCGAAGACCCTGACACCGCAGCGGACCTGACTGCTGTGTTGTGTATGGTTGGTTCGGTCTTTGCGATCCTGTCGCGCTACGCCGTGCTATTCTGGAACCAAGGTCTGCACCAAGGTGCATCATTGTCGCTGGACAAAGAAGAGAACGTGGCCGACGTGTTCTGGTTCCCGCTTCTGGTCAGCATCGCGGGATTTGTCCTTTTATTCATTGCACTGGTGCTAATGCGCACCCGTACTGAAATCCGTGCCCGTCGCATTCGGGCGCTAGAAGCGAGGGCGCGCCGTGCCTGATCTTGGAAACTATGCCGTCGAAGTGTTGTCGGCCTATGCTGTCAGTATTGCGCTGATTGCAGCCCTCATTGGTTTGAGCTGGCGGCGCTATACGCGTGTGCGCTCTGCTTTGGAACAGGCTGAAAAGAATGGCTAAAGTGTCACCATTAATGATCTTGCCGCCTGCAATATTTGCGGCTTTCGCAGGGTTGGCGTTGGCCGGGATGCTGCGTGATAACCCAGATGAGTTGCGATCGACATTTGTGGGCCAACAGGCACCGGCAGTGCCTGTCGAGGCCGTTCAAGGCACCGAGCAGCTTACCGACGCGGACTTGCGGGCGGGGGATGTGACGATTGTGAATTTCTGGGCAAGCTGGTGCCCGCCGTGCCGCGCGGAGCATCCCAATTTGCTGGACTTACAAGCGGAAGGATACCGTATCGCAGGTATCAATTTTCGCGATCAACAGCCGCAAGCATCCGAGTATCTGACAAATTACGAAGATCCGTTTTTCGCAACGGGGTTCGACCTGCGGGGCAGGGTGGCGATTGACTGGGGTGTAACCGCACCGCCCGAAACGTTCATCGTTGACGGCGACGGGACAGTTTTGTTCCGGTTTGTGGGGCCGCTGGTTGGGTCTGATTACGAACAGCGGTTCTTGCCCGAACTAGCAAAGGCAATGGCTGCCAACTAGGGATGACATGTCCCAGCGCTGGTGCGTAGCCTGCCATTGCCTTATGCCCGATCTACGGTTCTTGGATGCTTTCAAGGAAGTATGCCAATGACAGTATCTTGGCGCGGGTGTAAATCACCGAACCAAACTCTGCATCGAAAGACTCTGACGCGAAGACGGCGCCATATGTGGGCATTGGGCCGCCATGACCACGCAGTCCAGTTCGCCCGTCAATGATGTGAATTACATCCAGCATTGGGAATTCACCGTCGTTTTGCATCGAGATTTTGGTAAGGTCAGGCACCTTTGACGTAATCATCTCTGTCAACGGGCCATCACCAGTTCCGGACGCGCCGTGGCATGTTGCGCAATATTGCGTAAACACGGCTTGGCCCATAGCTTCTTCGGCGAATCCAGCGGTGCTGGAAAGAGCGAAAAGACTGGCTGCAATTCCGACTGATTTGATAGTGCGTATCATCACATTCTCCTTTGCTTCTGAGGTATGGATGAATCCTATTGCCAGCTTGCTGGGGCGGGTTGAGAAATATCAAATTGGAATTTCAGTGGAAATCATGTGTGTTTCAAACAAAATAAGTGATGTGAGAAACACAGGCTAACAAGGCTTGAAAAGCTCAGGGCATTCGGTCCTGAAGTTTAACTGGCCTGCTTGTTAGGCAAGAAAAAAGCCCGGTCAAAGTGACCGGGCTTTGGTTCGATCTCTTGGGATTAAGCAGACTTTGCCAAATTCCGAAGCACGTAATGCAGCACACCACCGTTTTCGATGTACTCAATCTCAACGGCTGTATCGATGCGGCATTTGACTGTGATCGCCTTGACGGAACCGTCCGCCATTGTGATTTGTGCTGTCATCTCTTGCAGCGGTTTCACCGCGTCCAAACCTTCGATGGTCACGGTCTCTTCGCCTGTCAGTCCCAGTGACTTACGGTTGTCGCCGCCGGTGAATTCGAATGGAACCACGCCCATGCCAACAAGGTTGGACCGGTGAATACGCTCGAACGTTTCAGCAATCACGGCTTTGACGCCAAGCAGGGCCGTGCCTTTGGCCGCCCAGTCGCGCGATGATCCAGCGCCGTATTGTTCGCCCGCAAAGATGACCAGTGGTGTGCCGGCCTCTTGATGGGCCATGGCCGCATCGAAGATTGAGGTCTGCGCGCCGTCTGGCCCTTTGGTATAGCCGCCTTCTACACCGTCCAGCATTTCGTTCTTGATGCGGATGTTGGCAAATGTGCCGCGCATCATGACTTCGTGGTTGCCGCGGCGCGAACCATAGCTGTTGAATTCGCGCACAGGCACCTGACGCTCGATCAGGTATTGACCGGCTGGTGTGGTGTCTTTGAACGAACCCGCAGGTGAAATGTGGTCGGTTGTGACCATGTCGCCCAGCACGGCGAGAACTTTTGCGTCGACCACGTTTTTGATCGTGCCTGCGTCCTTGGACATACCTTTGAAGTAAGGCGGGTTCTGGACATAGGTCGATGTCGCGGGCCAGTCGTAGGTTTCACTATCGGTCGTCTCAACGGCTTGCCACTTTTCATCGCCTTTGAAGACGTCAGCATATTTGCTGATGAATGCTTCACGGGTGACGGTTTTTTCAACAAGTGCGTTGATCTCGGACGAGGTTGGCCAGATGTCTTTCAGGAAGACATCGTTGCCATTTTGGTCTTGGCCAAGCGGTTCACTTGCAAGATCAATGTCCATCGTTCCCGCAAGTGCGTATGCCACAACCAGCGGCGGTGAGGCCAGATAGTTCGCACGGACGTCTGGTGAAATGCGCCCTTCAAAGTTGCGGTTGCCGGACAGAACGGATGTTGCGACCAGATCGCCTTCGGTGATTGCGTCAGACAGTTCTTTTTGGATTGGGCCAGAGTTACCGATGCAGGTCGTACAGCCGTAGCCAACAAGGTTAAAACCAATCTTATCAAGGTCTTCTTGCAGGCCCGCCGCTTCTAGATATTCGGACACGACCTGTGAGCCGGGTGCCAAAGATGTTTTGACCCATGGTTTGCGGTTCAAGCCCAATGCCGCGGCTTTGCGTGCCACAAGACCCGCGCCGATCATCACATAAGGGTTCGATGTGTTGGTGCAGGACGTAATAGACGCAATCACAACCTTGCCCGAGGACAGCGTGTAATCTTCGCCAGCGACGGCAACTTCTTTGTTCATCGGACGTTTGAAGGTTTTTTCCATTTCGCGCGCAAATGCGGATTTTGCGTCGGTCAATGCAACGTAATCCTGCGGACGCTTGGGGCCGGAAATCGCAGGAACGATTGTGCCCATATCAAGGTGCAGCGTGTCAGTGTAGACGGGTGCATAGTCAGCACCGCGCCAGAAACCGTTTTCTTTGGCGTAGGCTTCGACCAATGCAATGCGGTCTTCGTCGCGGCCTGTGTTGCGCAGGTAGCGCAGGGTTTCGTTGTCGATCGGGAAGAAGCCACATGTCGCGCCATATTCAGGCGCCATGTTGGCGATTGTCGCACGGTCAGCCAGTGGCAGAACGTCCAGACCTGCGCCGTAGAATTCGACGAATTTACCAACAACGCCAAGTTCGCGCAGCATTTCGACGACTTTCAGCACAAGATCGGTGCCGGTTGTGCCTTCGACCATCTGGCCTGTCAGCTCAAAGCCGACAACTTCCGGGATCAACATGGATACGGGCTGGCCCAACATCGCGGCTTCGGCCTCGATCCCGCCGACGCCCCAACCAAGAACGGCGAGGCCATTCACCATCGTTGTGTGGCTGTCTGTACCAACCAGCGTGTCAGGATATGCTACTTCAGCGCCGTTTTGGTCTTTGTCGGTCCAAACGGTTTGCGACAGATATTCAAGGTTCACCTGGTGACAGATGCCTGTGCCCGGGGGCACAACGCGGAAGTTGTTGAATGCGCCTTGGCCCCATTTCAGGAATTGGTAGCGCTCCATGTTACGCTCGTATTCGCGGTCGACGTTCATCTGGAACGCGCGCGGGTTACCAAATTCGTCGATCATGACCGAGTGGTCGATGACCAGATCAACAGGGTTCAACGGGTTAATCTGCTGGGCGTCGCCACCAAGGGCCACAATCCCGTCGCGCATGGCGGCCAGATCAACGACCGCTGGCACGCCTGTAAAGTCCTGCATCAACACGCGGGCGGGGCGATAAGCGATTTCGCGGGGGTTCTTGCCACCGTTGTCGGCCCATGCAGAGAAAGCCTTGATATCGTCTACGGAGACTGAAAATCCACCATCTTCGAACCGCAACAGGTTCTCAAGAACCACTTTCAATGCTGCGGGAAGTTTTGAAAAATCGCCCAAGCCCGCGGCCTGCGCCGCTGGAATCGAATAATAGGCGACCGATTGGTCCCCAACTTTGAGAGTTTTGCGGGTCTTTGCGGTGTCATTGCCGACTGTGATTGTCATGGCGATCCCTTTCGTGGCTGATGCAGAAACAAGGCTGTTAATAAGGCTTTTGCCTTATGCGGATAAGGCAATCAAGGGGGGATAGCTATTTTTGTATACCATTGCACACAATTTGACGGGTTTTTGAACGCTTGGCTGAAACATTCCTCGCGGGACACTCGCAATTGCTTGATTGGTCATTTCAGTCAATGCTGACTAAACCAGACAGGCAAATTATATTTCGGGGCCCGCGATGCGCTACATTCTTGCCGTTCTATCATTCTTGGGATTCTTGCAGGCGACAGCGGTCACTGCGCAAAATGGACCAGTGGTGATCGAGCTTTTTACATCGCAAGGCTGTTCATCCTGCCCACCGGCTGATGCGATGCTGCATGATCTGGCCAAGCGGGACGATGTGATCGCTTTGGCGCTGCATGTGGATTATTGGGATTATATC
>UPTN01000792.1_pt1 | contig 15250 bp, 15 predicted proteins | sample 2160111 | NCBI WGS metagenome assembly UPTN01 (sample SAMN06265058, study PRJEB28932) | marine metagenome | isolation source: Columbia River Estuary | place: USA:Columbia River Estuary, USA | collected 2014-05-05
CCGTGATATCAAAACTTTCCTCGATAGCAAAAATGCTTTCAACCAACCCAAGGCTATCAATGCCGACATCCGCAAGCGTGTTGTCCATTTTGATGTCGGATGGTTCCAACATCGCCTGATCTGCAATAATTGCGATCACTTGGTCTTTGATGCTCATCTCAAATCGCCTAACTTGTTTGCCGATCCTGTTTAGAGGTGCATGTAGTGACTCTCGCGGCGTTTGGGAACGGTCTATGATCGCTTTGCAAGATCACGCAACGTACGCGGCAAACGACGCAGCGCTTTGTAGCCTTCGATATGTGTCTGCATCTTGGTCGCCGGATACCCCATCATGACCCGTCCTGCAGGCACGTTCGACAAAACTATGCTGCCACCGCCCAAGACCACATCGTCACCGATCTTGAGATTATCAGCGACACCTGCCTTGCCACCAACAACAACGCGGTCGCCAATCACAGTCGACCCCGCCACGCCTGCCTGCGCACAAAGCAAGCAATGCGCACCCACAATCACATTATGCCCAACCTGAACAAGGCTGTCTATTTTGGTTCCCGCGCCGACTTGCGTTGCACGGATCGTTCCTGCGTCGACACAAGAATTTGCCCCGATTTCAACATCGTCACCAATAACCACGCCGCCAAGCGAATGGATGCGGTGCCAGCGCGGATCTGCTGGGGCGGTCAACGCGCCCTCGCCCAATGTTTCGCGTGCCAATTCCACGTTTGAAGGCTCCGCCGTCACAAAAGAAAATCCGTCGCCGCCAATCGCGACATTGGGTTGCAGGATCACCCGCGCGCCAAGACGCGTTCCCCGTTGCAAACGCACGCCTGCATGGATTTGGCAGTCCGTACCCACAGCAACTTCTGCCGCGACGCTAACGTGATCACCAATCCAAGAATTATCACCGATCACCGCATCAGGGCCAATCACAGCAAACGCACCAATGCGCACATTGCGTCCAATGCGGGCAGATGGATCAATCGCCGCATGTGGGCTGATCCCGTCTGCAGGCAATGGCCTGTCCAGCATCTGCGTCAGACCTGCCATCGCCAGTCGCGCGCGCGGCGCAATGATTGCCGCTTTCAGGCCCAAGGCTTGCCAATCTGCGCCAGCCCAGACAACCGCCGCCTGTGCCCCACCAAGTGCAAGTGCATCGCAATATGCAGGTGTCATCGCCAGGGCCAAGTCTGTTGCCGTTGCCGTCGCAGGCTCTGATGCGCCCTCGATCAAAAGATCAACGGCGCCAAAGGCTTCTGCCCCAAGCGCCGCTGCGATATCTTTTACTGAATGTGCCATCTCGCCCCCGGATCAAATCCCGAGGACAGATTTAGCCGCGAATGGCGCGAAGAGCCACCCCTTCACGCGCCAGCGCATTCCAGATGCGTCCGTCGCGCCCGTACAGGTCGCGGCGGTACTGCATGCGACCTTCCGCTTGGGTATAGGCCGTACGGTAGACCAGATGCACCGGAACCGGAGCCGCCAAATCAACCCGCTGTTCACGACCCGTCCGCAAGTAGGCTTGGAAAACCTCCTCTGGATTGTTGACCTGTTTGGATAGCAATGCATAGGCAAAGTCGAACGGATCGGCCAAACGAATGCAGCCATGACTGAAAGCACGGACTTCACGTCCGAACAGGCTCTTGGACGGCGTATCATGCAAATAGATATTGTGGCGGTTCGGGAACATGAATTTCACCAAGCCCAACGCATTGCCCTGATTTGGCGGCTCACGCATGGAGAACGGAAACGTCTGTTCAGTAAAGCTGCTGAAATCGACCGCATTGCGGTCCACAACGCGACCCGAACTGTCCGTCATAATCAGATTGTTGACGGCATTGGGGTTGTTTTGAAGCTGCGGCAGGAATTCTTTGGTGATAATCGAACGGGGCACATACCAACTTGGGTTGATGACCATAAATTCCATAACATCAGAAAACTCGGGCGTGACCCGATCCCTGTTGCGCGCACCAACAACAGAGCGGGTCGAGAATGTCTCGACGCCATTGTCGATGATTTTGGCTGTGAAATCAGTCAGGTTGACCCAGATATGACGCTCGCCGCGCGGCCGGTTGATCCAGCGTTCACGTTCCATCGCAACAATGATCGACTGCAGGCGACGCTCAGGCGATGTGTTGATTTCGGCCAATGTACCGGTCCCCGCGGCACCATCGGTCGCCAGACCATGTGCCAGTTGAAACTGCTGCACTGCGTTGAAAATTGTGTCGTCGTAGGTTTGCGTATTCGACGCGGACATGAACCCCATCGCCGTCAAACGGTTGCGCAAAGCGACAACCGCTGGCCCACTTGCACCACGGTCAAGTTTGCCACCGGGAACTGTTGGGCCCCATCCACCTTCAGCCAACAGACGTTCCATCTGGGCCTTTTCATTTAGCAAACGCCCGTATTCAGGCGCGCTTGGTGGAAGCGCGCGCAGGAACGCGGCAGGACTTGATTGGGAAAATGCGCGAATTGTGCTGACAGGTGAACGATACGGCACTTCGCGATGAATAGCGGGATCAATGCGCCGCGGTGTAATCATACCGGTTTGAATATCGCGGGCAAAATCCAGGAACTGACGGCTTAGCGCCACTTCAAGCTGACCTTGCATCTCTGGAGATGTGGCCGCTTCCAGACGCGCGATCAACCCATTTGCATCATAGCGATCGGCAGGCAGTCCATGATCTGCCGCAGCATCAAAGGCCGCTTTGATCGCCGAAAGACGACTGCGGTCCCAAATACCTTCGAAATTCCGCTCGCGGTAGAAAGTTACGAGATCACGGTCATTCGCTGCGGCTTGCGCCACAGCTTGACGGAATGCGGTGTCTTGCGCTTGCACTTGCGGCGCTGATGTCAGGATCATTACAAAACCGACGGCCAAAACGGCCATGTAATGCGTGAAAGAACGCACAGAAACGAGATAAGCTGACATCATTAAATGATCCCTTTATAGATTAGAGAACCCGCAAAAGCAGGTTTCTCAGGCTTAAAGACATGCATATCGTCCCTTTATGCTGTGTCTATTAACAATGACGCGATGGGGCGAACCCTTTTGCGAAGTGTTGCGCCGTTGCCCTTTTAGCCCTGTGACACAAACATCACAGCCACAACGGTGCGCAAGTTTTCGCCAATTTTTCGATTGTTAAGCAATAACAGGCAATCTGTTCTTGGTGATCGAATCAAAATATGCCATATAAGCCATGCATCTGGGGAGATGATGGCAAACAAATCGCTTTAAAGCGATACAAGTCGAGCGACGGGACAGGCGCTAAGCACATGATTAAAAAGACCTCCTCTGGGATTACCCGGCGCGGATTGTTGGGCGCTTTTGCCGCGACAGCTGTTGCTGCAACCCCAACCTATTCGAATGCCGCTGGATTTCTGCGCGGTGCCGGCGACGTTCGTCGAATCGCGATGCACTCGGGGCGGACCGGCGAACGCCTGAATACGATCTACTGGATCGACGGCGAATATATCGGCGAAGCTGTACGCGAAATTAACATGCACATGCGCGATTGGCGCACGGGTGAAGCCGTGCAGATGGATCTGCGTACGATTGACATTATGTCGGCTGCATTGAACTTGATGGATACAACAGAACCTTATCTGTTGCTTTCCGGGTATCGCTCTCCGCGCACCAACCAGATGCTCAGCGCTAGCTCCCGTGGTGTTGCACGCAATTCTTTGCATATGCGCGGACAAGCCGCTGACTTGCGGCTCACATCCCGCACGACTGCTCAGATGTCAGCAGCAGCTTTGGCCTGCCGTGCTGGTGGTGTTGGCCGATATGGTGGTTCAAATTTCGTGCATATGGATTGCGGCCCTATCCGCAGCTGGCGCGGATAAAAATCTTACACAATCTAAGGCGCCCCTGAGGCGTCTTTTTTCATTGTAATAGCCTAGTCGAAAATGACGGGCGATTTTCCAATTTGAAGATGTTGGCGTGACGCCTCTTTGATGATGTCCGACAAACGGTCGAACATCACCGGACTAGAGGCACTTCGCCAGACCATTCCGATCGAACGCATGACCGTGCTGCGCCGAAACGGTTTGACGACCACATTGCTTGAACGGCTGTCAATCTCGGACCGCGCATAAAGCCTTGGTAGAAATGCGACCCCCATCCCCATGCCAACCATCTGCCGAATTGCATCAAGACTGGTGCCTTCATAATCGCGCGCAATGATCGCGCCGTGCTGATGGCACAGTGCCGCGATCTGGTCATGAAGCGCATAATCTGGCCCCAGAGATAGGACATTCAGATCAGCCAGATCGGCCTCGGTCACGTCAACGCGGGACGCAAGCGGGTGATCGTCAGGCATCGCCAACAGCAGCGGCTCGCGAAATAAGCGCCGCGTCGTAAGATCGCCGCCGCCTTCGGGAAGCTGTGTCAGGATCACGTCAAGTCGCCCCATCAGCAGTTCGCCGCGCAAATCTCGAGGTGCAACCTCGCGAATATAAAGGCGCAATTCAGGATACCGCGTGTGCAGGCGTTCAACCACATAGGGCATCAGGTATGGTCCGATCGTGGGCGTGGTCCCTAACCGGATTGTCCCGGCCAAACCCGTTTTCAGAGACGCCGTTAGGTCGATGATGCCATGAACTTCGTCCACGATGCGCGCGGCACGAACCAGAACCTCGCGCCCTTCTGGCGTCAAAGTGACGGGCCCACGACCGCGCTCAACCAACAAAACCCCAAGCAGATCTTCAAGATTGCTGATTTGCAAGCTCAGCGACGGCTGACTGATCCCCATCGCTTCAGCGGCTTTGCGAAAGTGGCGGACCTCGGACAAGGCCACCAGATACCGAAGTTGGCGCAAGCTGGGCATGTTTTTCATCGGCAATCCTCATTGATAGGTTTTTCCTATCATTAATTACGATATCATTGTCTTTTATAATGAAGCAAGACCGCTACATCTACCCACAGTGATGGCCTATGAAACCGCGGCCAGATAGCTGTCAAAAGGGGTGCGCATGAAAAGTTCGACAACAGATTTGTCTTCGCGGATTGCTATCATTGCGGATGCATTTCGGCGTGTAGTCGGTTGTCCCCCCGCGATATTTCGGGACCGTAGGTCTGGCCGTACAAGAAAATTAGTGGAAACCACCTAGTTTCCGATCTCCCTATGCATTCATCCGCGACTTCGTTAGCTGTACCTGACCGCACCACCCAATCATCTGACCGGAAAATTCACTTTGGATAGTTCATCACCCACCCGCTGGATCACACCTGCTGGCTTAGTTCCCGTATTCATCGCTGGCAGCCTCTTTGTCTGGTTTGCGCAGATGATTCCGGTGATCGCATCCGGAGACACACTTCGCTTTGTATGGGAGTGGGTGCCAAGCCTTGGCGTCAATTTCAGTTTCTACATCGATGGTCTTAGCCTGACATTTGCCCTGTTGATTACAGGGATCGGCGCGTTGGTGATGCTGTATTCGGCGCGTTATCTGGCCGGACACGTCCATCAGGCGCGGTTTTCGCTGTTCCTCACCAGCTTTATGTTGGCGATGATCGGTCTGGTTTTGTCCGACAACTTGTTGATCCTGTTTGTTTTCTGGGAACTCACGACAATCACGTCCTACCTGTTGATCGGGTTCAACCACGATACCGTCAAAGCACGTCGTTCCGCATTGCAAGCCTTGATGATGACAGGCGTCGGGGGCTTGGCCTTGCTTGCAGGCATCATCTTGATCGGCACCACCGCTGGTACATTCGAGATGTCGGAAATCAACAAAATGCCCGGCATCCTGACGCAAAGCGTGATGTATTTACCTATCCTAATGTTGGTGCTGGCAGGCGCATTTACCAAATCCGCCCAAATGCCTTTCCATTTCTGGCTGCCCAATGCGATGGCGGCGCCTACCCCTGTCAGCGCATATCTACACTCTGCGACGATGGTCAAAGCCGGTGTGTACTTGATGGCTCGCACGCACCCATCGCTAAGCGGAACAGATGTGTGGCTTTGGACGCTGACAATTGCGGGCGCTATCACGATGGTTTTCGCGTCCGTCATGGCGCTGCGCCAGACCGACCTCAAACTGGCATTGGCTTACACAACGTTAATGGCATTGGGGGCACTTACGCTGCTGTTGGGTAATGAAAGCGGATATACGATCACCGCAGCCGCCACATTCTTGATCGTGCATTCCTTGTATAAGGCCGCACTGTTCCTGATTGTCGGCATCCTGGATGCGCAGACGGGGACACGCGACGCAAACAAGCTGTTCGGTATGGCCCGTGCGATGCCCATTACTGCCATCGCCGCCGCGATTGCAGCACTTTCGATGGCTGGCTTCCCGCCGTTCCTTGGCTTTATCGGAAAAGAGCTGAAATATGCGGGCGCAATCGCCGTGGCGTCAGAACCAATCTTTGTGGCTGGCGCGTTTCTGATTGCTAGTGCTTTGATGGTCGCGATCGCCGGCATTGTGTCGTTTCGCCCCTTCTGGAGCAAATCCGGCAGGCCTATTCCCAATGTCAAAGAAGCGCCTTGGCCGATGCTGGCTGGCCCTGTCATCCTGGCCGTTATGGGCGCGTTCTTTGGTATTTTCCCTGACGTTCTCGCGAACACTTTGGTCAACCCGATGGTGGCTGCGATCTTGGGTGACGCTGAACCCGCGAAAGAGTTGAAACTGTGGGCAGGTGTGAACCTTCCGCTCTTCCTAAGTATTGCGACCTTCGCTTTGGGCTTCACAATCTATTACTTCAAATTGGAAATTCGGGCGGTGTTGATCCGCATGACCCAAGCCAGCCCAAGCTTTGACAACGGTTGGGACAAGTTGATGGCGGGGATCGCCACCGGATCAAAGGCGCTGACACGCGTGATCCAGACGGGGGTATTGCGGCACTACATGTTGGTTACCTTCGGCACAGCTTTGGTGGCTATGGGCGTGACCCTTTTCATACGCACCACCGGCATTCCTACCGTCGGTTGGCCAGATATCGAACTTTGGGATTGGCTGGTGTTCTTACTGGTACTGTTGGGTGCTGGTTTAACGGTCATCACGAATTCACGGATCACTGCGATTGCGGGTCTTGGCGTCGTGGGTATCGGCATGGCGATGATCTTTATCCTTTATAGCGCACCTGACGTGGCGATTACCCAATTGCTGGTCGAAACACTGGTTGTCGTCCTGTTTGCCGCCGCGGCACTCAAGCTTCCATCTTTGGAAAAGGAGCGACTGGGAGAGCGGACTTTTGACGCCATCCTTGCAATTGGTTTTGGCGTCGTGACGACCATAATCTTGATGAAAGTCACCTCAGGCCCAATTGACCGCGAGCTGACTACATTCTTTGAAAATGCAAGCTGGCCAGAGGCTTACGGCCAGAACATTGTGAATGTCATCCTCGTGGATTTCCGCGCCTTGGATACATTCGGCGAGATCGCAGTCGTCTTGATCGCGGCTATCAGCATCTTTGCCTTACTCAAAAGTAAACCCGAAGAGGAAAAGCCGTGAACTCTATTATCTTGATAGCTGGTGCGCGGGTCTTGGCCGTCCTGTTGCTGGTTTTTTCGGCCTTCATGATGTTGCGCGGGCACAATGCGCCGGGTGGCGGGTTCATTGGCGGCTTGATCGCGGCCACAGGCTTTGTTGTCTACGCCATCGCATGCGGCACCGCAGATGCGCGCAAAGCGCTGCGGTTCGACCCTGCAAATATCGCAGGTGCGGGCCTTGGCATTGCGCTGCTGGCGGGCGTTATGGCCATGCTCTGGGGCGATGCATTCTTTACAGGACAATGGCTGTTTCTTGGCGCAACCGAAGACAGCAAAGGTTTACCGCTTTCATCGGTTCTGGTCTTTGATATCGGTGTCTATCTCGTCGTGCTGGGCGCCGTCCTATCAATCACCTTCGCGCTGGAAGAGGCCGTCTGATGGAACAGCTTTTATCCCTACTTATCGGAGTTCTGGTCGCTGCGGCCGTGTATCTGATGCTGGCACGCAACCTTCTGCGGTTCTTGTTTGGCCTTATTTTGCTATCAAATGCGGCCAATTTGACGATTTTTGTCGCAGGTCGTTTGACACCGGGTGCACCGCCACTGGTGCGTGATGGGGCTGATGCGCCGATCGGGATTGTTGCAAACGCCCTGCCCCAAGCCTTGGTGCTGACCGCAATTGTGATCGGATTTGGTCTCTTTGCCTTTGCACTGGTCCTTGCTTTCCGTGCCTATCAAACCCTTGGCACCCTCAATACCGACGAAATGCGCGTCGCAGAACCAAAAGAATAATAAATACAATGAGTTGGTATCTTTCACTTCCGCTAATCATCCCCTTCGCAACCGCGATTACCGCGTTCTTGCTGCGCAATTCCATGCTTGGACGTTGGGTTTCAATTACCGGTTCCGGCTTGGGGCTCGTGGCGTCTATCGCACTAATGTTGATCGTACTGGACGCAGGTGTACTGGCGGGGCAGATGGGCAACTGGCCTGCGCCTTTCGGGATCACGCTTGTTGCGGACCTTTTGTCAGCCGTCATGGTTCTGATTACCGCGATTACAGGTTTTGCCGTTGCGATCTATGCATTGGGCGACATTACCGAACGCCAGGAAAAACTAGGCTATCACGCGTTGTTCCAAATCCTGCTTGCGGGCGTGACGGGTGCGTTCCTGACGGGTGACCTCTTCAACCTTTATGTCTGGTTCGAAGTGATGCTTATCGCGTCCTTTGGCTTGCTGATCCTGAACGGCGGCAAAGAACAGATCGACGGTGGCGTGAAATACGTGGCGCTTAACCTGATCTCGACCATTTTGTTCCTGACCGGTATTGGCTTGCTCTACGGCCTAACCGGGACGTTGAACTTTGCCGATCTCGCATTGAAGGTCGAGGAAGTCGAAAATCAAGGGCTGCTGACTGTCGTTGCAATGATGTTCATGGTTGCCTTCGGCGTCAAAGCGGCGGTGTTTCCGTTGTTTTTCTGGTTACCTGCAGCTTATCACACCCCCAGCTTTTCGGTCTCTGCCATCTTTGCGGGTTTGCTCACCAAAGTCGGCGTCTATGCCCTGATCCGCATGTTCACGATGGTTTTCGATCACGATATCGGATTTACACACACAATTCTGCTGTGGGTCGCGTGCCTGACTATGGTGATCGGCGTTTTAGGTGCCGCCGCACAGTCGGATTTCCGCAAGATCCTGTCGTTCCATATTATCAGCCAGATCGGTTATATGATCCTTGGACTTGCGCTGATGACGCCGCTGGCGCTGGTGGGTGCGGTGTTTTATCTGGTCCACCACATTATCGTAAAAGCGAACCTTTTCTTGATTGCAGGTGTCGCACAACGCCTGACCGGCAGCACCGAGGTTTACAAGATCGGAGGGCTTTACAAGTCCGCCCCCTTCCTTGCGATCTTGTTCCTGATCCCTGCCTTCTCTCTCGCTGGTTTTCCGCCGTTGTCGGGCTTCTGGGCCAAATACATCATCGTCAAAGCAACCTTGGATATAGAAATGTGGTTCGTCGCCTTCATCGCGTTGGCTGTGGGTTTGATGACAATCTATTCAATGACCAAAATCTGGGCAGAGGCATTCTGGAAACCGCATCCCGACGGGATTGAGCCAGAGCTTAAGACGCTCGACAACAAAGCCGCGCAGTTGATCCCGATTGCGGGACTTGCGATCATGACGATTATCATTGGCCTGAACCCCGAACCCTTCGTGATCTTCGCAGAACGCGCAGCCGCACAGTTGCTGGACCCGACAGCCTATATAACCGCCGTCATGGGGGTCACATCATGAACCTGTTTTTGTTGAACATCATCTTGGCGGTGTTCTGGGCCGCACTTTGGGGGAGTTTCACACTGACCCAGCTGGTCGTTGGATTTCACGTGGGCTTTGTTACGCTTTGGATTGCACAGCCGTTGTTTGGCGGCCCAAGCGGTTACTACCTACGCGCCTACCGCATCGTCAGGCTTTTGTTATTTTTCCTCTACGACCTGATCATGTCCAGTTTCCGCGTCGCCTATGACGTGCTGACACCCAAGGACATGAGTAACCCGGCGATTTTGCATATGCCCCTTGATGTGAAGTCCGATATCGAAATTCTACTGGTTACCAATCTGATCTCGTTGACGCCGGGAACGCTCAGCTTGGATGTGACAGCGGATCGTAAAACGCTGATCGTGCATGCAATGTTCGCAGACGACCCGGAAGCAGTGATCGCAAGCCTGAAATCGGGTATGGAACGCATGGTGAAAGAGGTATTTGAAGCATGACATCCGCAGAATTTCTGGACCTTTCGATCTACGTTACCTTCGTAATGGTGATGCTGTCGCTGGCCATCGCGTTCGTCCGTTTGGCGCTGGGTCCAACCCTTGCTGACCGTGTTGTCGCCCTTGATATGATGACCGTGACAATCATCTGCGTTTGCGGGGTCGCTGCTGTTGCGACTGGCGTTTACGCGCTACTTGATGTGGCTTTGGTGCTGGCGCTGGTCGGTTTCTTGGCAACGGTGGCGCTAGCGCGGTTTGCAGAACGTCGCGATGCCCGCGAAAAGGATACCAACAATGGCTAATATCATCATCTCGCTCTTTCTACTTTTAGGTGGGTTTTTTGCACTGGTCGCGGCCATAGGAGTACTGCGTCTACCCGACGTGCTGACACGCATGCATGCCTCGACCAAGGCGGGTATCTTGGGCAGTAGCCTGATTTTGATCGGTGGCGCGATTTACCTGCACGAGACAGAGATCACTGTGCGCGTCATCGCGATCATCCTTTTCCTGATGCTGACCTCGCCTATCGGGGCGCATATGATCGGGCGTGCTTCGGTACGTGACTTGCAAGTCAAACCGGACACCACCAAAGGCGATATCTAAGAGGCTTGCGCTCGTGTGGCAGGTAAAGGCAACATACCTTGAAACCCGCAAGGAGCCCTGCCCATGACCACCCCATTTGATCTTGTGATCGCAGGCGGTCAGATCGTCACGCCAGATGGCGTCGTGACGGGCGATATCGGTATCAAGGGCGAAAAGATCGTGCAGATCGGCAACGATCTGGGTGCAGCGTCGCAGACCGTTGATGCACGCGGCAAGTGGGTCATGCCAGGCGGCATTGATCCGCACGCGCATATTGAACAGATGTCTGGCATGGGCGTGATGAACGCCGATACGTTTGAAACCGCGACCCGCTCTGCTGCGATGGGTGGCACAACCAGTGTAATTTCATTTGCGGCGCAAGCCAAAGGCGAACGCTTGGCCGATACTGTGGCCGATTACAGCGCACATGCCGCGCGTGGCGCGATGATTGACTATGCGTTCCACATGACGGTGACAGACACGGCTGTCGATCATTTTGCGGGTGATTTGGCGGGGCTGATCGCGGCTGGCAATCGCTCGATCAAAGTATTCACGACTTATAATATCCAACTGACTGACGCCCAAATCATTGCCACGATGAAAATCGCCCGTGCAAACGGCGCCTTGGTTTGTGTCCACGCCGAAACAGACGCCATTCTGGCCGACGCCAAAGCCGCACTTGTCGCCGCAGGCAAAACCGCCCCGCATTATCACGCCGCATCACACCCCCGCATGGCAGAGATCGAAGCGGTTGAACGTATTTGCCGGTTTGCCGAATACCTTGGCCAACCCGTGATGCTGTTCCATATCTCGACCACCGAAGGGGCTGCGGCCGTCCGTGCTGCCCGCGCGCGCGGTGCGCCCGTCTGGGCCGAAACCTGCCCGCATTACCTGTTCATGACCGAGGACATCTTGCGCAAACCCGGGCTAGAGGGTGGCAAATGGATGTGTTCGCCCCCGCAACGCCAAGCCGCCGATCAAGACGCGCTGTGGGATGCGCTAGCTGCCTGTGATCTGCAGCTGGTGTCATCCGATCATGCGCCGTACCGTTTTGATGCAAGTGGCAAGCTGTCCGCCGGACCGGACGCAGGATTTCCAAATATCGCCAACGGGCTACCCGGGTTAGAGACCCGCCTGCCCCTGATGTTCGATGCAATGATCAGCCAAGGGCGCGGCGGACCAGAGATGTTTGCCCGATTGACCGCGACGGCCGCCGCAGAGATTTACGGCCTGCCCAATAAAGGCCGCCTAGCAGCAGGCATGGACGCCGATATCACCATTTGGAACCCAGAGAAATCAATCACCTACGGTGCCAACGACCTGCACGACAACGTGGGCTATAACCCGTGGGAGGGTCGCACGATCACAGGCTGGCCCACGGACGTGTGGCTACGCGGCACCCACATCGTGCAAGACTGCGTGTTTCACGGCACTCCCGGTGCCGGAGCAAAGATCGATCGTCCGACACTCGCAGTTGCCCCGACCGAACCACAAACAAACAACTCTCAGCCTATGACAAGGGGCCACGCATGAGCCGGGACACTCTTATTATCATCAACCCCAATTCATCGCAGATCGTGACCGACGGGATTGATGCGGCAGTTGGTCCGCTGCGCCGTTTTGGTACTCCCATCCGCTGTTTGACCTTGGCCGAAGGGCCTGCGGGGATTGAAAGCCAAATGCAGGCCGACCTTACGATCGCTCCCATGTTGCGCCTCGCTGCGGCCCAAACGGATGCTGCTGGCTATGTCATCGCCTGTTTTGGTGACCCGGGGCTGCATGCCTTGCGTGATCAAACCACCCTACCCGTTGTTGGTATCCAAGAAGCCGCCGTGATGACCGCACTCACGCTTGGACAAAAATTTGGCGTGATCGCGATCATGCCAGCATCCATCCCGCGGCACCTGCGCGCCTTTGGGGCGATGGGGGTCTTGGACAGGTTGGCTGGTGATCGCGCTTTGGGACTGGGCGTCACTGATCTGGCCGATCCGGACAAGAGCTTGGGCGCTATGATTGCGACAGGAAAACGTTTGCGCGACGATGACGGGGCAAATGTGCTGATCATGGGTTGTGCAGGCATGGCACAGTACCGCGCAACCCTTGAATCCGAGACAGGGCTGCCGGTGGTCGAGCCGTGCCAAGCGGCGGCGGCATTGGCCCTTGGACACATTGCCCTCGGGCAAAGCCATAAAGGAAATCAGAATGCTTGATGAAACAGCCCAAGGCGTCTTTACCATCGCCGTAACACCCTTTCTGCCAGATGGCGCACTTGACTGGGACAGCATCGACCGGATGGTGGATTTCTACATCGAAAAAGGTGCGACGGGCCTCACCATTCTTGGCATGATGGGCGAAGCGGGCAAGCTGACCGCAGAAGAATCAGTCGCCGTCGTCAAACGTGTGATCGCGCGCAGCAGTGTGCCGGTCGTGGTCGGCGTATCTGCCCCCGGTTTTGCCGCAATGAAAACGCTTGGTGATGCGTCGATGGACTTGGGCGCTGCAGGCGTCATGGTCGCACCACCCGGCAGCCTGCGCACCGATAGCCAGATTGTAACCTACTACCACAATGCAGCCGAAGCATTGGGCGACGCGCCGTTTGTCTTGCAGGATTTTCCGCTGGTAACCAACGTCATCATCCCGACATCCGTAATCCTTAAGGTCGTCGAAGACTGCCCGACTTGTGTGATGCTCAAACACGAAGACTGGCCGGGGTTGGAAAAGATCAGCGCCTTGCGTGCCGCGTCTGATGCGGGCGCGCGGCGCATTTCGATCCTTTGCGGTAACGGCGGGCTTTACCTGCTCGAGGAAATGTTGCGCGGCGCGGACGGTGCCATGACAGGCTTTGCCTACCCCGAAATGATGGCGCAGGTGATTGCGGCATACCGGTCAGGCGACATCGCACAGGCCCGCGATATCTTCGACGCCTATATGCCGATGGTCCGCTATGAGGCCCAACCGGGTTTGGGGTTAGCGATCCGTAAATACACACTCGCTGAACGCGGTGTGATCGCACATGAGACGGTCCGCAAACCAGGTGCCGCAATCAGCACGCGCACAAGAAACGAGGTCACAGCACTGGCCGTACGACAAACTGCCACACTTTCACGCCTTGGGCTGTGAAAACCGATCAAATCAACTAGCCTGTCGCAAGGATTGAATCCGTGCCAAATTGCATCCGGCACTTATGAAAGATCATAGCGCATGAATTTGGAAGAACTCAGAACCCTCGTGGCCAACCAAGTCCCGGATGACCAACCTGACGGGGCTGCGGTTCTGTTACCGATGGATGGTATATTTATCGTACGGCATTTGACCCCATCCCCGTTCAAATCGCTCTCTATCGGGCCGTTTGCTTCGCTCATTCTGCAAGGACAGAAAGAAGCGCGTCTGGATGACAATGTGATGGTATTTTCGGAAGGCCAAACAAGCGTTTTGGGGCACGATGTACCAATTGAATACTGTGTCGCAAAAGGCAGCCCCGAAAAGCCGTTCCTTGCGCTGCTGTTCCAGCTCGATTTTGATATCCTTCACCTTCTTAAAGGACGCATAGATGCGCTTTCGGGCGGCGAAGAAATTGCGACATCGCTACGCCGCGTTGATCAGAACACCGCACTGATTGCAGCACTTGGGCGGTATCTGGAGCTTGCCGATAAACCGGTCGAGCGCGAAATTCTGGGACCTGCCATTCTTGAAGAAATGCACCTGAGGCTTCTCCAATCACATAGCGCCGGTATTTTGCGCGAACTCCTGTCCCACAACAGCCATGCAAGCAAAATAGCCCAATCGATCGAATATATTCGTACCCACCTTGGCGAACCGATGTCGGTCGAAGACATTGCAAGCCAAGTCGGCATGGGCAAGTCCACGTTTTACGATCATTTCCATCAGTTCACGGGGAAATCCCCGATGAGTTTTGCAAAGGTTTTACGGTTGCAAGAAGCGCGGCGTTTGATCACTGCACTGCAACGGCCGGTTTCGTCTGCTGCGTTTGCAGTTGGATACGCCAGCGCGTCGCAATTCAGTCGTGACTACAAAAGTCACTTCGGCATTTCACCATCCGCAGACCAAGCCTAGATCACTTGTAAAATCGTCCAGTTAGCTACGTGAAAACTTGCCCTAATCTCCGATTTTCTTGCTCAATACTCCAATCACATCAAAAGAACATATTTCGATACTGCGCCATGTGGTTCAACAGCAATGGGGACGTAACGCGATTTTTTGTTACGTATGTATGGCCCTCGTCGCACTGCGGCGACTGATTGGGTAAAAAGTTTTCTGGTGAGATTTTAAAGAGTAACATCGGGCTTTTGGGATGGCGTGACCTTTTGGGTTGACGTCGTTGTTCCAAAGGTGGGCCATACCCTCGACTTATGTCGACAACAGGCAATCAAGGTAAGACAATTCTGGGGTCTGGAAGTGGTGCACCCGACAGGATTCGAACCTGTGACCTCTGCCTTCGGAGGGCAGCGCTC
>UPTN01000800.1_pt1 | contig 15130 bp, 20 predicted proteins | sample 2160111 | NCBI WGS metagenome assembly UPTN01 (sample SAMN06265058, study PRJEB28932) | marine metagenome | isolation source: Columbia River Estuary | place: USA:Columbia River Estuary, USA | collected 2014-05-05
CCATCCACATACAGGTCGTTGCCCTTGCCCGGCACCGCGGTAAAGAAAAACGGAATGGATATGGTCATGCGCAGGGCACGGACCACGGGCATATTCGGGGTGTGCTCATAGGAACAAATTTCGGAGAAGCCAGTGGCCAGGTTAGTCACCACCAGTGACAGGTCACGCAGTCCCAGTTCTTTGAAATCCGCAAACGTGGCCAGTGAACTACCGGTCTTGGCCTTGATCAGCCTGCCTGCCCAGCGACTAAAGAAATCGCCCTTGTACCAGCCATAACTGCGAATGAAACGGCGACTGTCCCGGACCAGGCCCCAGTCATCATCCATGAATTTCTTAAAATCCAGGCTCCAGATGACCTTCCGGGTTTCGGCCGTGCTGTACCCCAGGCTAAACAACAAGGCGTTCAAACCACCCACCGAGGCCCCCGCGACCCGGGTGATCTGCCCCAGGATTCCTCGTTCCTCCAGCACCTCCAGCGCACCCAGGTAGGCCACGCCCTTAACACCACCGCCCTCGAACACCAGGTTGGTAAATGGAAACTTCGCCCCCATAGCCTTTTCCCTTCCGGTCTTTTTGTCCAGGTCTTGTTTGCCAACCAGTCTAGTACGAATTCGCGCTCCGGGTAGTGGGCTGACTAGTGCCGGCTTTGCTTTTCAAGGGATTTGCTGGCCACGTACCATCCCACATAGTCACCCAGGCCACGGGCCGCATCCACTCTAAACCCTGTAACAGAAAGGGCCTCGCAGAAGTCCACATGACCAAAGCGATCTTCCATGGGATGTTCAAACAGCCGGGCGGCGAGTGGATTCAGTATCGAATGTTTCAGGATCTCGCCCGCGTAAAATCGCCCACCCGGCTTCAAGACCCGATATACCTCGGCAAGCGCCTGGCGCCAGTCCGGCACATGGTGAATGATTTCGAAATCAAACACGGCGTCGTAGCGATTATCCGGTGAGGCTATGGCGGTTGCATCACCCTGCCAAATCCTGACGCTGTCCCCGCGGTGTCCCTGCCGCAAGCGAGTTAGCTCAATCATCCGGGGGTCCAGGTCGAAGGCATCCAGCTGTTTTACGCCAAAGTGCTTAAAAATCAGGTCAATACCGATGCCCTGTCCACAACCAAGTTCCAGCGCATAACCGCCCTGCACGTCGCTTCCGTTTCGCAAAAACCAGGGAACTTCCAGTTGTCTCTGTAACAGCCGCCGGACCGGACTGTTGGTTAGCTTGCGTTCGAAATCATTCAACAACATTTCCCCTCCCCCTGCCGCGTTACGCCTTGCGCCGGGCTTCAAGGCAAGCTCTCGCAAGGGATACACACGCCACAGCATGCCGGGCGGCACTTTTTCGCGCCGCGCCTGTCCTAGGTAAGGATAGACCGAAGTCCAACCAATTGAGGTCGCCTTGCCTATAATATAGGCTCTCAAAGGCCATATTGGCCGATATTGCCTGGAGAATGAAGTGGATACCGACAGGCTGTGGTCCGAACTGAAACGCCGCAAAGTACTGCGGGTCGGCGTCCTTTATCTAATCATTGCCTGGACACTGGTCCAGGTCGCCGAAACCGTTTGGGAACCCCTTGAGTTGCCAGCCCACTACCTGACCCTGCTTATCTGGGCCGCCGCCGCGGGATTCCCCCTGGCATTGGTACTGGGCTGGATCTACGACATCACTCGAAAAGGAATCATCAAGACGACTGCCGTGGAAGAGACTCCCGAAGTCGCCGAGGAAGAGCCTGTACCAGTGACCGCCTCGGTAGCCGTACTACCCTTCGCCGACATGAGCGAGGCCCAGAACCAGGGTTACTTCTGCGACGGGGTAGCCGAGGAAATCCTCAATACCCTGACTCGCATCGAGGGCCTGCACGTGGCCTCGCGCACCTCTTCCTTCCAGTTCCGCGGCCAGGCGCTGGATATCCAGGAAATAGGCAAGCGCCTGAACGTAAACACCATACTCGAGGGCAGCGTACGTAAATCCGGTGACCTGTTGCGGGTGACCGCACAGTTGATCAATGTCACCAATGGCTACCACTTGTGGTCGCAACGCTTTGACGCCTCGATGGAGGACGTATTCACCGTCCAGGACAACATCGCCCGCAGCATCGCAGAAGCCTTGGAGCTGAATCTCGGACCCGAGCACATGCGAACCATGATTCGCAGCAGCACCCGGGACCCCAAGGCCTACGACTATTACCTCAAGGGCTGGAGTTACTTCCACCGCTTCGACACCCAGAACATGCTGTTCGCTCGGGAAATGTTTTCACGCGCCATCGAGGTGGATAACAACTTCGCCCGGGCCTGGGCGGGGCTGGCGGATGCCGCGGCGTTTTTGTACCTGTACAGCGAGTGCCGTGAGGAATACCGGCAGCAGGCCGAAGACGCCAGCAACCGCGCCGTGGAGTTGTGTGACGACCTGGCCGAGACCCATGCCTCCCGGGGGCTTGCCCACCTGCTTATGCAGTCCTGGGAGAACAGTGAAAAGGAATTCACCCGGGCTATCGAACTGGATCCGAATAATTTTGAAGCCCACTATTTCTTTGCCCGGGCCTGTTTCCATCAAGGCAAGATGGAACGGGCGGCTGAGTTATTCAAGCGGGCGGCCGAGATCAACCCACTGGATTACCAATGCACCGCCTTCCTGCCCCAGGTCTATGTCGACCTGGGCGACAAGGACAGTGAAAAGTACTGGCTTAAAGAGGCCATACGCCGGGGCACCCGTCAGCTTGAGTCCAACCCCGATGACGTACGGGCCCTGTACCTGACGGGTTGTCTGCTGGCCCGTTCAGGCGAACCCGAGCGCGGTATGGAGCTGGGTAAACGAGCAATGGCGCTCAGGCCGGATGCCTCGATTGTCAATTACAACCTGGGCTGCCTGTTCGCCCTGTCGGGTAATCCTGATCGCGCACTGGAGTGCCTGAAAGCTTCCACCGAGATTGGCCGGTCCACGGTCAGCTGGCTTCAGCACGACACCGACCTGGATTCGTTGCGCGATGATCCGCGCTTCCAGGAAATCATCGACTCACTGTGCGAACTGAAGGCGCCTGGCACCTGAGGGGCCCAGCGCCCTGGCGCGCTAGAACCTGTCGGACGGGTCTGTATAACCGGAGTACTTCACACCGGATAACAGGGCCATTTCCCGATGCCAGGTCGCCAGGTCATTACGGTTGAACTTGCTCAGGTCATCGTGCCCGCAGGCCCGGGCCATAACTTGCATCAACTCCACAGAGGACGCGAAGAATCGCTGCAACTGCTCGGCGGATTTTTGAATATCCAGTCGCTTGCGAAGCTCGGCTTTCTGGGTGGCAATTCCGGTGGGACAGTTATTGGTGTTACACATTCTCGCCGCCACACAACCGATGGCCTGCATTGCACTGTTGGACAGGGCCACGCCATCGGCACCCAGCGCCAGGGCCTTCACAAAATCAATCGGCAGTCGTAAACCACCGGTAATGATCAGCGTTACCCGACCACTTGCTCCTTGCTCGTCCAGGTAACGACGGGCCCTTGCCAGGGCCGGAATGGTCGGCACACTGATGTGATCCCGGAACATTTGCGGCGCCGCCCCGGTGCCACCACCCCGGCCATCCAGGATGATGTAGTCGGCACTGGCATCCAGGGCAAACTGGATATCCTGTTCAATGTGATTGGCGCTGAGTTTAAAACCGATTGGAATGCCCCCGGTCAGTTCACGAACCCGGTCGGCAAATCGCTTGAAGTCCGATACCGAGGAAAGGTCCTTGAAGGTCGGTGGTGATATCGCCGGTTGTCCCTCGGGGATTCCCCGGACCTGCGAGATCTTGCCGATGTTCTTGCTGCCGGGAAGATGGCCGCCGGTGCCGGTCTTGGCCCCCTGCCCGCCCTTGAAGTGAAATGCCTGGACCCTGGTAAGCAGTTCTTCCTTGTAGCCAAATTCAGCGCTGGCGAACTCGTAAAAGTACCGGGAGTTAGCTTGCTGTTCTTCGGGCAACATGCCGCCTTCGCCAGAACAGATGCCGGTACCGGCCAGTTCCGCACCCCTGGCCAGGGCAATTTTCGCCTCCTCGGAGAGTGCGCCAAAACTCATGTCGGATACGAACATGGGGATTTTCAGGGTCAGGGGCTTGTCTGCTTCAGGGCCAATCACCAGGTCAGTGCCCACAGACCGGTCTTCCATCAACGGCTTGGTGGCCATCTGTGCCGCCATGATTTGCAGGTCATCCCAGTGAGGCAGCAAGTGACGCGGCACACCCATGGAGGTCATCCGGCCGTGATGGCCTAACTTTGACAATCCATCCCGGGCGAGCTCGTGTATGTAGGCGACGGTCGGTTCTTCAACAGTGGCCACGGCCTTGGGCAACTTGCCCACCCCGGCGATCACTCCCGGGCCTTGCTTGCCTACCTGCTCGTCACTGAACTGCTTGTGGGTGCCGTCGCAAAACGGTGGGCTTGCGGTGTGCTTGCATGCACACAAATACGCCGTGCCGTCTTCCTCGGCGGTAAAGGCCTTTGGTTTGAAAGAGGTCCCCGCGTGAGAACCATCACAAAACGGTTGGGATTTCGAACGACCGCAAACACAAAAGTAGTACTCCGCTCCCTTGCTCAGTTCTACTTTCTTCGGTCGATTATCCGCAACGATTGGCTTTGTCATAGTGTCTCCCTGACTATTTTTGTACGGTCCCCCGGGCGAGTCCCGGTTGCCCCCCAATACTACCCTGTCCGGGGTGGCTATCGGCCACGAGCATCCAGGTAATGCATCCACAGGAGCCTGGCAGCGATCGAACGGTATGGCGCCCAGTCGCAGGCAATGCGCTCCTGCTCCGCCTTGGAGGGCAGTGCCTTCAAGCCTTTGACCTCGTGCATGGCCGCCGCCAGGGCCAGGTCCCCCCGGGGCCAGACATCAGGACGGCGCAGGGCCATCAGGTAGTAGATATCCACGCTCCATGGTCCCAGCCCAGGCACCGCCAGCAAGGCCCTTCGGCCAAGATCATCCGCACCGCGGGCAATACCGGAAAGGTCCAGGCGCCCATCGAGAATTCGTTCCGCCAGGCCATGACAATAAGCGGCCTTCTGCCTGGTCAATCCGAGATCGCGCAGGCCGGTGACCTGTTGGGCGTATACGGTATCGGGTGTCATCACCCCAAGCTGACGGCTAATCCGCCTGTACAGGGTTCGGGCCGCTTCCAGGGACACCTGCTGTTCCAGGATAATTTTTATCAGCGATGCAAAACCCGGCTGCCTGCCCCACATGGGAGGCTCACCCAGCCGCGAGAGGATCGCACCCAGCTCAGGATCCATCCTGGCCAACTGGCGCGCACCCTCGGCCAGCGACAGGCGAGTCAGCGCCCTGCTCATACCGGCCGCAGTTGCTCTTCAAGAGAGCGCGTCTTTTCGGTGGTCACCTCCCCCGTGTGGCGGGTGGACTTACGCTCGATAAGCATCACCTGGCATTCCTGCTCGGCCACCGGATTGTGACGAACGCCTTTGGGCACGATGAACATCTCGCCCTCATCCAGCTCGATGCTGCGATCCTCCAGTTCGATACGAAGGTGTCCTTCAAGCACCAGGAACAACTCGTCCTCATCGTCATGACTGTGCCAGGCCAAGGTGCCATGCAGCTTCGCGACCTTGATAAACACATCATCGACTTCACCAATCACTCTCGGCGACCAGAGTTCTTGCAGAGATTGAGCAATTTTCTTTGGTGATATAGCGCTGGACATATTCACTCCTGCTGCATGACCCAAGTGATTTAAAAACGCGTACCAATTTTGACCCCAGAGATCACCGTCCCGGGATGCCTCAGCTGCGAATCCCGAACCATCCCAGGCCCCATATCACGATGGAGTACGCGGCAGCTGTGGCCCCACAGGCCAAGACCAGGCTCAACCAGAACGACACGCCGGAACGCAAAAGTGCAGGCAGGACGAGAAACAGGGTCAGAGAAGGAAGTACAAGCCAGAACACGCTGTGGGACAGTTCGGCAATCCGCTGGGTGTTCCCGGTGTCGATGTACAGCCAGATAAAGGCCAGCACCGAAATCAACGGCAGGGAGGCAATCACGGCAGCCCAGAAGGTACTGCGCTTGCCGATTTCTGCCACCGCCACCACGGCCAGGGCAGTAATAAGAGTTTTAGCGATGAACTGCCACATGAAATACAGACGTCCAGGTTCTGCGGCCCCAGGAGCGGAAGACATCCTGACCGGCCAGGGCGAGCAAGAAATGAATCCCCGGCTCGCCGATCACGGACTAATCCCGTCGAATCGCCAGTTTACGCATTTCTCATCCAGGCCCACAAGCGCCGGCCGGTATTCGTCGGCCGCCAGGTGCTCCAGGATATTCAGACGTAAAGGCTGACCAGGAACTGACCACCCGCATTGTCGATTCGACTGCTCACCGCCAGACCCGGATGCAGGCGTGACATACGATCGACCAGCCAGTCGGCAACTGCCTGGGCATCATCGTTACTGGCGCAACGGGCCATGGTCTCACGCCCTCCCTTGCGCTCAAGACGCTCGGCGGTGGGAATGATCGGCGCCGGATCCACGACAAACAAATGCGAGGGCCATTCAATTACCGGCTCCAGGGCGCCTTTGCCGGTGTTGCAACCCACATGGGCCAGGCGCTCCGAGGGGGGACTGACCTTGTCCTTCTTCATCTTCTTGGCGCGGGCCTTGGTGATCCGGGTGTCCACACTGGCCCCACGGGAATCCCTGGACGGCATATTCCGATCCACCGGTTCGTCACACAACCAGCAACGCCAGCCATCTCGTTCGCCTACCTCGTCCAGGTAACTCATAAATTCTATCCAGGGTGATTATTCAATGACCGAAGGAGTACCCCCGGCCCAGACCGACCCGGAGCCTAACCCAATCAGCAGGGGTCACGCTAGGAGAAGGCAGTAAGCAAGCCAAACGCCCAGTACACAGCAATGGCCATCTGCACGGCAAAGGCGCTGAAGCGCAAGGTGACCGCAATGGCCGAAAGCGACGACAGGTGAATAAGCGACTGCACAACACGGGCACACAGGAAAACCAGCGCCAACGAATCCGTCACCGCGGATTGACCGGCAACCACGGCGATCAGCATCAGGCCGCCGAAAATCGGCAGTCCTTCTACACAGTTGGCATGGGCCCGGGCCAGCCGCTGCATGAAGGGCGAGAGATTCGAATTCTCAGGATTAAAGCCATTGGCTTTGACCTCACCGGTCATCACCATCTTGGAGCGGATCGTTTCCATCAACACCAGCAGGGCCAGGGACCAGGCCACGAAACCGGTTAATGCAAAAAGTGTCGGGGTCATGAGTTATTACCTCTTATTTTCGACGGCGGAATCGACGGTTTTTTCTTGCCCTGCCAGGCACCATGAGAGGTGACAGGATCATTGTGACCGGATCAGGAAAACCACTTGTGAGAACCAAACTGGTTTCTGGGGACCGGTTCCTTTCGGACAATGTACCATTCAAACCCCCGGACTACCGAAGACAGGTACTGTCCCAGCAGAGGTTTTAGTCGCAGGGCATGAGGCAGCCAGCGTATTGCCGCAGGAACATTCTGTAGCGCCCAGGGATAGACCGCTATTCGCAGGACCGATTCTTTTTCGCCGCTCGCCTGGATTCGCCACGAGACAAAAGATGACGGCCCGTCCTTTTTGCCAATTTCCAGGTCATAGCCGACGTTCTCGATCCAGCGACAGAATCGACGTTGGAAGACCCAGCCGCTCAGGTAGTGAATCTCATCGATCGCCCCCTCCCCCGGCCATGCGAGGACAGGATTCTTTGCACAGAAGGGATGACAGAGTTCCAGGTTGCCGGGCATGGAGATGGCGTCCCACACCTCACTGGCGGGGGCAGGGATGGAATGGGCCATCACGACAGGCCATTTAAAATCCGGCTTTGGGTTATCCCAGTGCTGCATCGACTCCTCGCTGGCGATCAGGGAACGGCGTGTCCCCTGGAGGCCGACCACACCCGGTACCACTGCTCGGGATTCATCTTGAGCTCCTGGGAGGCTACCGCCGAGGTGATCCTGGCCATATTACCCGTCCCGAGGATGGGTAGCGGTTGGGAGGGCATTCTCATGACCCAGGCGTAAATCACCTGCTCGATGGACTCGGCACCCAGTTCTTCCCTGAGTTCATTCAATGTCGCCCGCAAGCGGTCCATGGGTTCGGAGGCGTCGCTGAAGATTGCACCACCGGCCAGGCAGGACCATGCCATGGGACGCACCCTCGCTTCCTGCATGGCTTCCAGTATCCCGCTTTCGAGCACATCAAGATTGATCGGGTTTACTTCAATCTGGTTGCTAACCAGCGGCTGATCCAGCCGAGACTGCAGCAATGACATCTGGGGAACCGTGAAATTGGATACCCCGAAATGCTTCACCATTCCCTGCTGCCTGAGATGGTTAAAGGTGTCCGCCACCACATCGGCATCCATCAAAAAGTCAGGGCGATGAATCAGCAATACATCCAGGTAGTCCGTACCCAGTCGCTGTAAGGACTCCTCCACGGAGTCGATGATCGCCTGGCGGCCTGACTGGTAGTGAGCCACCGATCTCGCCCCGCCCACACAGATGCCACACTTGGAAATAATCTCCAGCTGCTGTCGCAGGGCCGGTTCCAGCTTCAGCGCCTCCCCAAACAGGCTTTCGCAGGAAGGGTTCCCATACACGTGGGCATGATCCACCGTGGTGATGCCCAGTTCCAGGTGAGCCTTGATAAAGGACAGTCTCTGCCGGGGACTCATGTCCCAGTCCGCCAGCCTCCAGTAGCCCTGGATGAACCGGGAGAGCATGGGGCCCTGGGGGGATATTTTTACTTTTGATACGACAGTCATTGGCAACTCTTCAGGATTGGTTTTAGGACGTTAATCGCAGCTTACGTCCTATTTTTTCCGTCTATGAAAAAATTGTGGGTTTCTTTCTATAAAATCGCTAATCCAGCGTTCCAGAAAGGATTCGTCCCTGGCCTTCTTGATGTAACCATACCCCAGCACGGTGATCACCAGGGCGCCCAGGGTATCCACGATCAGATCCCACATCGTGTCGGTCAACCCGGACGGATCCCCCAGCATCTCTTTTTGCATGTTCATGCCGAAGACAGCATCCATCGTAAATTCGAAAATCTCCCAAACCACCCCGGTGCCGACCGCAAACAGGAAGGCGAAAAACGCAACGAATCCCGGCTTCATATGCAGGTCGACGTCTTCTGACTCGTTGAGTACATAAACCAACAAAAAGCCTATGGTTCCGAGCAGGAACCCGGAGCTCATGTGAAGAATAATGTCCCACCACCAGAAACGGGAGTAGTAGCCATGAACTTCTCCCAGGTAGACCGAGGCAAACACAAAGGCAATCGCGGGCAGCACAAATTCCGGAGGAATAAATACCTCAAAATGTTTTTCCAGGTATAGCGGAACCAGGGTTACCACGATGATCCCCGTGGTAATCACCGCAGACATCCATTGCTGATGCCACAGCGCCCAAACAACTCCCACAAACAAGATTCCCTGGAAGACGAGGGTTAATCGACGATGGATGAGCCGCTCTTCCATTCACACTCCAGGTTCAATGTTGATTGTCCGGTCACTTTGCAACCAGGGGGCTATCAGTGCAATCGGTGCACGAAGTGCACCCTACTTGTATCACGCCAATCGGCGCATGGAGTGCACCCTGCGTGTATCAGGCCCTGTTGGTGCACGAAGTGCACCCTACTTTAGGTCGATTAATCGCGGTTCGACCCCGATTGATACGCTCTCTTGAGCAGTAACACTACTCCCCTGGCCATCCCGAGCACGAGGATAAGGTAGGTCGTCAAGAGAATGTAGATCTGATTTCCGTGCCAGGTGTGGTTGAGGATTAGAAAATCCATGTCCACATCCAGGCTTCCCGATGCGATGGCCGGCATGATGCCCGTCTCAACAATATAGGCGATGCCAAAGACAAGCCCCACGCAAGCTGCCGACAAGGCCAGTGCGGCAAGCAGGTAAAGCGGACTCCTCATGGCGATCCGCCCGGTACCTGTTGCGCAGTCATTCAATCACCGCCGATAAGACGTATTGGTATGCACAACTTTCCATTCGCCCTCGACATTACGGAACAGGAAAGTTTCGTAGCCCCTGAGATGTATCGCCCTTCCGGTATTCGTGTTGTCGGCCTTTATCTCCACCTTCGCCAGCGCCCAGGCGAAGCTGCCCTCAAAGTGCGTTTCGACGCTGCTATAGGTCACGTCCAGATCTTCCAGCGAGCCAGCTTCCCTATCCACGTCGTCCACGTCACGGTCAATCAGGATTCGAAGGCCCCTGGTGAGTATTCCAGCGTCAACGTAAGCCGCTTCCTGGTAATCCAGGAAATGCTTTTTGAAATACTTCCCGTCAGAGGTTTCCCAGCCTTTTTCGATGTCCGCGATAATACTCTCCAGCGCGGCGGGGTCCTCCGGCACCGACTGGGCGCAACCGCCAAGCAACACCAACACCGTCACGACAGCGACGCCGCGCAAAGACAACTTATTGATATTCATATATTTATTCTCTGATCTAGAGGGTAGCGGAAAACCAGAGCTTACCTGAGTAGACGCACCCATAACAATCGGGGCAGACCGAAGTTCCAGCGGCAACTAATCCTGGCTGGTTGCGTTTTCTCGGCCAGAGAGCAGGTGCCAGGCGAAGCGCGCCAGCATGACCAGCACAAACAACGCCAACGCCCACACAAGCACCAGGCGCGACCTTGAACCGTCATCCCAGGACCAGTAAGTCATCAAGGCCAAGCGGATAAGAACCACCACGGCGAGGACCGCAATTGCCCCCAGTTGGACCTTCGGTGAGGCCAGTAAAGCTCGAATGGGACTTGCAGGGGGCGTGGAACCGGTGCTCATGTCGCCTCCTTCGCGGGCGATGCTATTTAACAGGCAGTCGATAACGCATAGGGTTAGATACTATTCCCTTTTCTTCTTCACGTGGGCCGGTGCATACAAACCCAAGTCGCTCATAGGCGGGGACCGCGTAATTGGAAGCCTTGACCGTCACCTCCTCGTAACCGCTTTCACGGATGTCCCGAAGCGCCCTCTCCCAAAGTTTCCGGGCAACGCCGCGACGATGAAACTCCGCGTCGGTAAACAGGCTGTACAGGTAATTGCCACGTCGAATTGCACACACTCCTGCGATGACATCGTCGACGATGGCCACATAGTAACGATCACCAGCACGGATACGTTCCTGCAGGGTAGTCGGTGCACAATCATCGATAAAAAGCGCCATGCCGGCTTTACTAAAATCGTCAGCGAAGAATACCCGGGCCGAGTCGATCAACAGATCACTGATCTGTTGTGCGTCGTCTTCTATCGCATCCCGTATAAGCATCAAATCAAGTTCAGCAACGTTTCCACCAGGGGATTCAAAGAGCCTTCCCCGTAGCCGCACGAGGACGCCTTCAACTGGCCTTCCTTGTCGAACAAAAAGGTGGCGGGGAAAGCAGGCACTTTGTACGAACCACGTTTGTCTCGCTCATAGCGATAGGTCAGGGTCAGTACAGGAGGAATGTCCCAGGCCCTGTTGAAACGCTTCACCAGGCTCTTCTTCTCACTGTAATTGATCGCAAAGACCTCAATACGTTCCTTGCCCAGATTTCGCTGAAGAGTATCCAGGACCGGTAACTCCTGCCTGCAGGGCTTGCACCAACTCTCCCAGAAGGTGACAACAACCACCTTTCCACGATGTTCCGAAAGAAAATTCTCGTCCCCCTGAAGGTCACGCCCCAGGAAATCAAACGCTTCAACATCCGGCTCTCTTTCACAGCCTGAGGCCTGGCTTATCCCAGGGAGCGCAGACAGCAATAAGAAACAAACTCCAAGGCTCAATCGATGTATCAGGTGTCCCATAAAAGCGTATTCCTGTTTTCAATGATGCAGGACCGAGGACTGCTTTGAGCGTGACCTTGCATCCATTGTGAGTTTTTAGTTATTCGTCGCCCGATCCCATATCCATCTCCACTTTCAACCAGAAGTCATCCTTGATTGGAACGGGGAAGTTAATGGCCAATTTGGTCACACGGGAGTAGAAACAAGCGCTGTAGGCGGTCTTACCATCCAGCAAAGACTCTTTCACCTGTCCGGTGTCAGCAAGGCGAAAATACATGGTGAACGATTGGTCTTGCCCGTCCAGCAACGCCCCGTCACACATCCGGAACGCCGCACCGGTTAGGCTTTCAAACCAGCGTAAATAGTCCTCGTTGGCGCCCCACTCCCTGGCTCCCTCGGCGCTCATACTTTGGGCAGCCAATTGCCGGGCCTCGGCGAGGGACGTGGGCGGCTCTTTCTGTTCGGGAGCACAACGATAGTAAACCCCCGGAACGTCACGATCTGATTCGAGCGTGAGAAAGGTCTGGTCCTCGGAGAGTTGCAAATATTCGAAGGTGTTGTAACCCCAGCGCTCGTCTGTTTTGTAGTACCTTGCGATGGCCAAACCTGGACCGCCCGTGTAGTTCCAGTGGTACATTCTGTCCACGTTTTCCGTAAACCGTACTCCCCGCTCCCATATTTTTATCGATGCAGCGCTAGCCTTATCGCCACAGCTTTCAGGGTTCGCTGCCCACTCACCCAAAAACTTCTCAGGAACAGCGTTGGAATCAAAGGTTAAACTACCCATCACCAGTCGTTTCAGCTCCGCGTCTAACTGATGAATTACCTCTTCCGCCAGCAATTCATCAATGTGATCAATTCGCGCATCCGGATACTGCTTCAACATGCTGGGATACAAGGTCAGCAGGCTGCGAAGTCCCGCAAGCTGGGCTTCCAGCACATGGGATATCCTGTCGGGGTTCTGTAACTGGTAGGCAGCCTGGCCATAGACGTATTGGGCAGTCAACTCTGGCCGGCCTGGCAAGCGCATCGGATTCTGTCTCTGAAAATCAGCCTTACTCTTGAAAGGTCCTTTAGGCATTTCCAGAGCGAACAGTTTCATCAGAAGACTAAAATCCAATACGAGCTGGACGTCCTCGCTGTCCGCCATCAACTGGGCCATCCATTTCCGATTCTCGTCATCAATCGGCGCGGGATTCTCTTCCATCTGTTTTGTAAGGCGGATGAAGCGCTGAGCGTCAGACTCCTGTGCGTACGCGGACGATCCGGTCGTCGCGAGACCCACCATCAGAATGAGCATCATCGAAATCCATGGGTGCGACTCTATCGTCATCGAAATCCCCGTAATAACGCCCTGTCGCCAAGTTAGTGGGAAGGGCTAATTTTCCGTATTTGGGAATACTCGCGCACCCAGTGCGCTTAGGCAAGCATAAATCGCGACTTAATGACTGCTGGATATGAAATCTCACCCATCACAGCCAGCGCCGGACCCGCTCCCGGTAGCGCCGGAAGTCATCGCCGAACAGAGATTCCAGGGCCTGTTCTTCGGCGGGGATTTGCAGTCTGTCCATGAACAGGACAAACCCTGCCACGCCGCCAAGGGACCAGGGCGCTGCCAGGTAGATCGCCCATGCCAGCAGGAACAGTGCAAACGCCACGTACATGGGGTTCCTGGAATAGCGGTAGACACCGGAGGTAACCAGGGCGGACGCCTTCTCAGGTGTCCTGGGATCAACCGTGGTCCTGGCCACCCGGAAAGCCATGACTCCGCCCAGGGTGAACACTGCGCCAACGGCCAGGGGAATCGAGGCGCTTATCAAGCGTATGGACTCCGGCATCGGAATTATCCACGTGACCGTCGACAGCAACCACATCAGGAGTGCCAGGATTCCTGTAAGCAATAGTGGCGGTATCCGTATTTTCTTCATGCGTTTGTCACTCGCAATTCAATGTCATAACCAAGAGTCTACCGGGATATTCCCGGTGATGGAGTAGTCAGCAACCCTTGCGGTAATCAGGGTCAGACCCCATTTTTGAAACGAAAGCGCAGGGGCCAGTGCCTGGCTTCTCCCGCGTAGTCGATGCCCACCCGTGGTGAACGAATCACCCGGGACTCGTCACTTACCGGAATTCCCTCGGCCAGGTAAAGCAGCTTGTGGTTGCAGGGCTGCCCGTCAAAAGCCTTGTCCACCTGCATCGCCTGGCACAACTTGCCCGGTCCGCCTGCCAGGTCGATGGGCCTCGGCGTTGTTCGCTTTTCGTTGCGTGCCGTCTTGCGAGTCCGGGTCGCGGCCCGTCGATTAGCTTCCATGCGCGGGGCATTCTCAACCGCCACCCCGGCACGGATCAGTACTGCCTCGCCATTGCCTTCATCCCCGGCCACCAGGTTCAGGCAGTAATACATGCCGTAGATGAAGTACACGTACCAGTGTCCACCGGGAAGATAGAGGGATTCAGTGCGCGGGCTGCGATGGCCCGCATAGGCGTGGCTGGCGCGATCCGGATGCCCAAGGTAAGCCTCGGTCTCTGTGATCTTGAGCACCGAGCGTCCGGGTCCGGCGCTGTGATCGTCGTCCCACACCCGCACCAGGTATCGCCCCAGCAAATCTCGCGCGAGTTCTTCGGCGTCCATGTCACGGCCGTAGCCTGGGGGCAGTTTTCGCAGGGAGGTGTCTTTGACAGTTGGCTGGCTAATCTCGGTTCGCCCCCAATATTTTACCTATAACGATGCAGGCCTGGTTTGCCCATAAATCAACACGGGCAAGTCCGTGACACCGGGTAATCCTGCCTGCTCACCAATCAAGGTGGATCCCACGGCTTTGGCCACACCGATACTCGGTTCGTTGCCCACGAGTATGACATGCACCACTTCAGACCAGCCCAGGGTGTTGTAGGCGTAATCGATTGACGCCCTGGCCGCCTCGGTGGCGTAGCCCTTGCGAAGATGATCGGGGGAGATGGCCCAGCCCACCTCCGGTGATGGCCAGCCCTCCGGGTTCCATGGGCCAACCCGCCCCACCCACTCACCGGTCTTCTTGTCTTCCAGGGAGAAGAAGCCGTAGCCTCGGATAGCCCAGTGACCGATCACCACCGCCATGTTTCGCCAGGCCTCAGCGCGACTCATGGGCTTTGTTCCCAGGTAACGGACCGTGGCCTCATTCGCCATGGTCCTGGCCCAGGGCTCGAAATCACGCTCGGGGTCCACAGGACGAAGAATCAACCGATCGGTTTCAATTATCATTTGTCAGTTCCATTTCAAACGGTATCCGCAAGCTGCAATTAATTGCGGTTCGACCCCATTTTCT
>UPTN01000802.1_pt1 | contig 15120 bp, 10 predicted proteins | sample 2160111 | NCBI WGS metagenome assembly UPTN01 (sample SAMN06265058, study PRJEB28932) | marine metagenome | isolation source: Columbia River Estuary | place: USA:Columbia River Estuary, USA | collected 2014-05-05
TATATCTCACCTCAATAATATACTTGTTTGGCTAATGGTTATTAGTTATATTTTTTTTAATTAATACTATTCTAAAAACCTAAATAGAATTAAAATTTCAAAGAACTAAAATTTGAAAACGGCTTAAGTGTTCAAAGTATTTTACATTATTTAGCAAGCAATTTTTTTTCTTTTTCTTTTTTCATAATTTGTAAAACTAATTCAAACGCTTGTTCTTTTAAATATTTGAAATTTTGTGTATAGTTATTGTATTCTATTTTCAAAATTTCATGATGTTTTCTAAAATTGTCTTCCTTTTTTAAATAAATATTCTCAACTAGTAGTGCCAAATTCATTTTATGTTCTTTTATTGAGTTTATTAATTGATCACCTAAATGATCCTCATGATTAATACCAGCTAAAAATAATTTTGCAGTATTAAATCTCTCAGCAGTACAATGTGAAATTACGTGTTCAGTTAAAAGTTCTTTTAAAAATTGCTGCTCTACTTTAATAAATTCTATTTCAGAAATCCATTTTTTGGTTTTTGACAATAATTGTTCTATTCCTAACTTAAAAACTGGAACTTTTTCTTTTGGAGTAATCGTTTTCATATATGTAATTTTAGGTTTTATATTTTTTAGAGAACCCAAGAAATTATTCCTAATATCTTGGGCTCAATAAAAGAAGATTAACATATTTCAATCACTTTTTTTGAGTCCATCATTTTAAAACATCCAATTTCTCAAATGAACTTTTAGAACATCATTATTGTACTTTCTATGTACCAATCTTCTTTTGTAATTTTACTAATCAATAGTAATTTTTACAAGTCAAAGATATGTTCAGTTTTCAAAAATAGCAATGATTGAAATCAATAGAACTATTGATTGTTATCAGTAAAAAAATGTATTATTGGATTTTCTGAAGCTTACGTTCATCAATTATTAAAACACTTTTTGATGAGAAATCAATTAAGTTCTCTTCCTTAAAGTCATGTAACGTTCTAATCAATGTTTCTTTTGCTATACCTACATAATTAGCTAAATTACTTCTGCTAATTATAATTTCCATATTGCTTTTTACAGGGTAATTATGAAGTAAATATATAAGAGATTCTGCAGTTTTTTTGCGCACAGAACTATATGCTAATAGTAACATTTTATTTTTATAATTACTTGAATCTGTAACTAAAACATCAATCAAATTAAATATAATATGATGATTATTATTAATTATTGAAGTAATTTCATCTTTATTAATTTTAAACAAACTGGTGTTTGTAATTGCTTTTGAATTATCAAAATAAGGTTGATTTTTGATAAAAGAATCATATCCAAAATATTGGTTGTCACTGTAAATTTCAGTAATCAATTCTTTTCCTAAAGAATTATTTTTATACGTTTTAACTGCTCCTTTTTGAATGAAAAAAATAAAATTACTCTGATTTCCTTCACAATAAATAGTTTCTCCGTTTTTATACTTAAATACTTCTTTTTGACTCAAAAAATGATCAAAATCCTTAATGTTAATTACAGAATTGGAATGATTAACACTTAAATTTTTATCAAGTTGAATTTTGTTGTCAAATGCTTCTGCCCTTCTTAATCTTGTTTCAATTGCTCTTAACAACTCTGATTCTTCAAAAGGCTTATTTATATAGTCATCTGCTCCTAATTCCATTCCTTTTCTCAAATCTTCATGATGGGTTTTAGCAGTTAAAAAAATAAAAGGGATTTGTTCTAATTTTGGAATTTTAGAAACTATTTGTAAAACGCCATAACCATCTAATACTGGCATTAAAATATCACAAATAATAATATCTGGAATGAAAGATTTTGCTAATGTCACTCCTATTTTACCATTTTCAGCAGACTTTACTTTATAATTCGCTAATTCTAATATTTCAGTAGTATTTTCTCTAACAATTTTATCGTCTTCAATTAGCAGTACTTTCTTGCTCATAATTAACTAATTTTGGTAATTGAACCCTAAAAATTGTACCCTTATTTTCAATGCTTTCAAAAGAAATAATTCCATTTAAACTTTGAATGTAACCTTTAACTATATTTAATCCAATACCCGTTCCTGGATAATATAAAGCATTTTTTGCTCTAAAAAACCTATTGAAAATTAAATTTTGTTCACTTATAGGTATTCCAATTCCTGTATCTTCAACTGTAATGTGAATGTTTGATTTATTTGAATTAAAATTTACAACAATCTCACTATTTTCATTAGAATATTTAATAGCATTACTTAATAAATTAGTGAGAATTATACTTAAAATTTTAAAATCATGCTCAATTATACCATCTTCAATATTAGTAAATGAAAGCTTTTGATTTTTCTTTAATATAGGTCTTGAATATTGTAAAATATTACTAATTAAATCGCTTATTTTGAATTTAGAAGTTTTTATGTTTATAATGCCTGTTTCAATATTTTCAAGAGTTAATAAATCATCTAACATGTTGTTTAAATGATTTATCATTGCTTTTATCTTATGTAAATGTTCATTACGCTTTTCTATATTATTTAAGCTTGAATATTTAGCCATTAACTCAGTTGAACTTAAAATAGCACTTAAAGGTGTTTTAAATTCATGAGAAGCTAATGCAATAAATTTAGTTTTTAAATTATTTAATTCTTTTTCTTTACTTAAGGAAATTTTTAATTTTTCAATTACATTTTCCAATTCAATATTTCTTATTTTAACTTCCTCTTCCAGCTGAGTATTTAGGGATTCTATTTTCCATTCTTTCTTTTTTCGAAGGCTAATATCAGTAAGTAAAAGTTTGAAATATGGCTTGTTTTCATAGCTAATCTTACCAAAACTAAGTTCAGCAGGAAATTCATTTCCGTTTTTTTTAATTCCAGTTATTTCAATTAGTTTTTTGTATTTTTTTGCATCTGGTGTTTTTATGAAATTTTTAAAGATTTTAAAATCTTTAAATAAATTATAAACCTTAATTTTCTCAAGATCGCTTTGGGTATAATCAAATATTTGTGAAATTGGCGTATTTGCAAGTACAATCTCTTCCTTTTCATTGTAAACCAAAATACCGGCTTGCATTGAATCAAAACAAACTTTATAAAAAGCTATTTTCTCCTTTAATAACATTATTTCTTGCGATTAGAGATAAAGTTATAACTTAACAAAGTTCATTTGTATGATATAAATCAATATTGGAAAATAAATTTTAGTAATTCAGTAATTCTTTAATTGCTGAATTTAATTTATTTTTTGGTAAATAGATGTTTTCTAAGTTTTTAGCAAATGGAATTGGCGTCTCTAAACTTCCTACTCTTTTGATAGGAGCATCTAAAAAGTGAAAACAATTTTCATAAATTAAAGCTGAAATATCAGAAGCTATACCTCCAAATAATGTGTCTTCATGTAAAATTAAAACCTTTCCTGTTTTTTTAGATGAGGATATAATAGTATCAAGATCAAGTGGTTGAAGAGTTCTTAAATCAATAATATCTGCAGAATATTCATTTTTTTGAACTTCTTCAATAGCCCAATGAACACCCGCGCCATATGTAACAATTGTAAAATCATTTCCTTGAGTAATAAGAGATGCTTTCCCAAAAGGGAGTGTGTAATAATCTGTTGGAACTTCTTGATATATTGATCTATATAAAGCTTTATGCTCAAAAAATAACACAGGGTTTGAATCTTCTATTGCAGTTGCTAATAATCCTTTAGCATCATAAGGAAATGCAGGATATACAATTTTTAAACCAGGAGTTTTTGTAAACCAAGCTTCATTTGTTTGGCTATGAAAAGGACCGGCACCAACTCCTGCGCCACATGGCATGCGCAATACAATATCAGAATTTTGACCCCATCTATAATGTGATTTTGCCAGCAAATTAATAACTGGATTAAAACCAGATGTAACAAAGTCTGAAAATTGTAATTCTACCACTGATTTAATTCCATTTATTGAAAGACCAAAAGCAGCTTCAATTACGGATGATTCGCAAATAGGTGTATTTCTAACTCTATCTTTGCCAAACTGATCAACAAAGCCTTCTGTAATTTTAAAAACCCCTCCATATTCAGCAATATCCTGCCCCATAATTATTAAATTACTATAACGCTCCATACTTTGCTTTAAACCTTGAGAAATAGCATCAATAAGCCTTATATTTGAAGTGTTAATTGACGGTTTAATTTCATGATACTCAAAATTTTGATAAACATCATTTAATTCATTTTCTACAGAAGATTCAATAACTTCCTCATCAAAGGCTAATTTTAAATTCTTATTAATATCAAATAAAATTTCTTCCTTAAGAGAAACTTCCAGTTCATCATGTAGGATATTATTTTTCTTTAAAAATTGTTGATAATTTTCAATTGGATCGCGCATAGCCCATTGTTCCAATAAATTGGAAGGAACATATTTAGTGCCACTAGCTTCTTCATGCCCCCTCATTCTGAAAGTTTTGAATTCTAATAGAATTGGACGAGGTTTTTTTCGCATACTTTCTGCTATATCTGTAACTTTTGAAAACACTTCCAAAATGTTATTTCCATCAATAATATAACTTTCCATACCATATCCAATTCCTTTATCAGCAATATTTTCACATTTAAATTGCTCATTTGATGGTGTAGATAAACCATATCCATTATTTTCAATACAGAATAAAACAGGTAAATCCCAAACAGAAGCCACATTTAAAGCTTCATGAAAATCACCTTCGCTTGTGCCTCCTTCACCTGTAAAAACTGCGCAAACTTTATTTCTTTGTTTTAATATATCTGCAAGAGCTATTCCATTTGCAACCCCTAATTGAGGCCCCAAATGTGAAATCATCCCAATTATTTTGTAATCCTGAGTTCCAAAGTGAAATGAGCGGTCTCTTCCTTTTGTAAATCCACTTTTTTTACCTTGCCATTGAGCAAAAAGTCTATTTAATGGTATTTTTCTTTCTGTGAAAACACCTAAATTCCTGTGCATTGGCAAAATGTATTCATCAAAATTTAATGCTTTTGTAATTCCAACAGAAATTGCTTCCTGCCCAATTCCTGAAAACCATTTTGATATTTTCCCTTGTCTAAGGAGAATTAACATTTTTTCTTCAATTAATCTTGGCTTTAGCATAGACTTATATAAGTCAATTAATTGTTCATTAGTGTAGTTTTCTCTTGAGTATACTAATTTTGATAAGGAATCTAGCCGTGTTCTCATTTAAATAAAATTGATTACAAATTTACAATTATACAGTAAAAAAAATACCTTATCATAAAAAATGATAAGGTATTCTAAATTATGTATAAATTTTTTATAATTCTCTAAAAATAGAATGCATTAAACGAGTTTTGTCATTAATGCTTTCTTCAAGTGAAATCATTGTTTCAGTTCTTGAAACTCCATCAATATCATCAATTTCAAAAATAATTTCTTTAGCATGCGTAGTGTCTTTTGCTCTAATTTTACAAAAAACATTAAATTTTCCCGCAGTAATGTATGCTACTGTAATATTAGGAATTTTCTTTAAATCATTTACAACTTGCATTGTTTTAGATGTCTTATCAAGGTAAATACCCACATGAGATATAAATGAATATCCCATTTTTTCGTAATCAAGGGTAAGGGTAGATCCTTTAATGATTCCCTCATCTTCCATTTTTTTTACTCTTACATGAATTGTACCTGCAGATACAACTAAACTTTTTGCGATATCTGTAAAAGGTGTTCTTGCATTTTCAATAAGAATATCTAGAATTTGATGATCAATCTCATCTAACATAAATTTTTTCATATTTTGCTATTTTAAAAATAAAATAATAAGCAAATTTATTAAAAAAAATGGATTAATTCACATAATATTTACGAATTTGATAATTTTAATTCGTTAAAATTTAATTTATCCGCATTTACAACGTTTTCGCAATAATATTTAGACAAGTCTCCGGTATGCTCAATTTGTTCATATTTCTCTAATTCATTGTTTATTACTTTGAATTTAATTTGAATTCCAACGTCTACTTTCTTAAATTCATTATTTTCAATAATAGTTAAGTTTTTATAAATTTTATCTAAATATTTTTTGTCATTGTTAGGAATTTTAAAATATGGAGTGTAATTATCAAATGATTTGGATGTTGCTATAAATAAGAGTCCTTGCAGTAAAGCATAAAAATTAAATTTTCTGGTGAATTCTCTATCGTAATCATTTTTAAAATGGCCTGCTTCAATTAAAATTGTATTATACCCTAATTTTTGAAAGTTATCTCCTGTTGCGGTAGGGTAAAACTCATCAGTATACCTTCCTATGTGGTTTGGAATTAAAGTTTGTAATAAATTATTCATTGAAACAATAACACTCATAGTTTGTTTTCTACCTCCAGTTAATGTTCTTTCAATATCTTCAGAAGGAGCTAAAAATGAAATAGTAGCTGGGTTTTTAGTGTTTTCAACATTAAAAATAGATCGCTGATCATGTAAATTAAAGCAAAACTGAGGTGAAAAATCATCTAAATGTAGGCGGAGTAATTTGCTTTCAACTGCTATTTTGTCAACAGCATCTCTATTTAAATCAATATCATTATAATTTTCACGTGTAAACTTAATAGCGCCATCAGGGTTTAACATTACAATAAATTGCATTGTACAATTTGCAAGTATTTCATTTGCTTCTTTTAATAATTTATTTGAAGGGTTTTCAAAAAAGTTAAATAGGTCGAACAAAGCTTTTGTGCCTGTACTTTCATTTCCATGCATTTGAGACCAAGTAAGAATTTTTATTTGACCAGAGCCAATAGAAATTTTATATATAGGAATATTATTTTCAGAGAAACCAATTACTTCCTTTTTGTATTTTGTAGATAATTTTTCTATAAGGGGTAAAATGTCGTCAAACAAAATTCTTCGCCCTTTTAATTGGGTTTCAAAATTAGTTTTATACCAGTTTTCTAATTCTTTTATATCTAATGAATTCATTGTGTAATTTTGTGTTTACAAATGTAATTAATAGAAAGTTTACAAATGTAACTCATATTTTTTATGTTCTTTTTCACAATTGTAATCACACTTTATAGAATATTACACCTGTACCTTCACCTGTAATATTACTCTATAAGTATAATTTATATAAAAATTATAAAATACTATATATTATGTATTTATATATCTTTATATTAAGTGTATATTTAGTATATTTGGTGATGTGTAATTAAATATAGTAAAGTTAATTTGCTTTAATAATCTTATTATGCTACATTTGTAATCAATTAATTATTTACAAATGTAACTTATGGTTAATGTTGAAAAATTTGCTGAACGCTTAAATATTATTATGGATTTTTATGAACTTTCGGCTGCTCTATTTGCTGAAAAAATAGAGGTTCAACGTTCAAGTATATCACATATCCTATCTGGGAGAAATAAGCCGAGTTTAGATTTTGTTTTAAAAATTTTGAAAGAATTTCCTGAAGTTGAATTGTATTGGCTTTTAAATGGCGTTGGAGATTTTCCAAAACAACCCAATGTTGAGTTGAAAAAGAGTGTTGCTTCTACTCTTCTTTCTGATGAAATGTTTGATCAGTCAATTAAAGAACCTAATTTATCTCCTGTATTAAATTTAAAAATTAACAATGAGATTGAAAGAATCGTTATTTTTTTTAAAGATGGATCTTTTAAAAATTACCAAGCTAGTTGATATAAAAAAAGCTTCTGAAGTTATTCTAGAAGCTTTTTTTATGATTTTAGATATTCTTATTCAATTAATTTAGCCATTCCTGTTTTTAACAACAAAATTAATTCGTCTTTATTCTCATTTGAAGATATAAGTTGTTTCTGAACCATTTGGTTTAACATATTAATGGCCATTTTATCAAAATTATATTTTTTATACTGTAACCCTAGCTTAACAAAGCTGTTTGTTACATTTTCTATTGCTTCTTTGTTATCACTTTCAGAAATCCATTTAAAAGCTTCATTGTATAATTGCTGAATTTTTGGATCTTCAGACAAAAACATTCCTTTAAGAATTTGGTTTGCTATAAAAGGAAGGTTTGTTTTGTCTTTTTCATTAATATAAATAGTGGTAATTGCGTCTGCTAAATTTTCTTTTGTGTCTTTATCTAAAAGGTTTATTTTATTAATTGCACTTACTTTGTCTAATTGATATAAAGATGATAATGAGCTCCCTGTAATTGCAAAAGAAACATTGTTAATTCCTCTTTCAAATAGAGGTTTGTATATTGGGTCTACTAATTTTCCTAACACACCAATAGCAGAAGCTTGAACCAATGTGCTTTTATCATTTTGTGCAATATTCTCAATTTTATAAATAGCTTCTTTTTTATTGTATTTTTGAAATAAATCAATATTATCTAAAGCTGTAATTCTTATTTTATAATAAGGATCATTAAAAGCTTCAATAACAGTCTCATAAGCTTCTTTTGATGTTTGTTGGTGTTTAATAATTTCTTCAAGAGCCAATTTTCTATCTACATAATGAGGTGCATTATTAAATTGAAAAATGTAATTTTCAAGTGTTTTTTTATCAAATATTTCAGCTAAAAGCACATGCTTAGCATCAATATTTATCAATTTTGGCAGTTTGGTAAACGGAAAAGTAAATGAGTTTTGATTACTATCAACCCATACGCTATAGTTGTTTTTAAAAGAATCTTCATAAACATCTATTGATAAAGGGAATTTAAACACTTTTCCAGGTTGATTAATATTTACTGTAACTGTTTTGTTTAATGTATTGTAATCGTACGTTACATTTGCTTTAATATGCCCATTGCCGAAATACCACTGATTAAAAAACCAGTTTAAATCTTTGCCGCTGACTTCTTCAAGTGCTAAACGAAAATCATGAGCTTCGGCAGTTCCATATTTATGCTTATTTAAAAACAAATTCATTCCCTGAAAAAAGGCATCGTCACCAATAATATCTCTTAGCATGTGTAAAATAGCATTTCCCTTGTGATAACTAACCGTATCAAACATGTCTTCCTTATCTTCATAAAAAAAGCGAACTAAATCTTTGTCTTCACTTTGGCTTTGCATATATATTTGAATATCATCAAACATGTTAGCATCAGCTTTGTCTTTTCCGTATTTATGAGCGAACCATAAATACACGCTATAAGTAGCAAATGATTCATTTACAGTTAGATTAGACCAGCTCTCTGTGGTTACTAAATCTCCAAACCAATGATGAAATAATTCATGAGCAATTGTTCCTTCCCACTCGTTTTCATCAACTAATTGTCCTTTTTTTTGTTGCGCAGATTCTGCATGAACTACTGCTGTTGTGTTTTCCATAGCTCCACTAACATAATCCCTAACAACTATTTGGCTGTATTTATCCCAAGGGTATTGTATTCCTGTTAAATTGGAGAAAAATGTTAACATTTCAGGAGTATTCCCAAAAATATCTTTTGCTACATTTTCATATTCTTTTTCTACGTAATAATCTACTGGGATATTTCCCCATGAATCTTTAACAACGCTGAATTCTCCAGTACCCATAAAAAACAAGTAAGGTGCATGTTTCTGATCCATTTTCCAATAATCTGTTCTTGTTCCATTTGGGTTTGTAGTTTGACTTTTTAAAGTTCCATTTGAAAGAGTCACAAATTTGGCAGGAACTGTCATATAAATTTCTTGAGAACTTTTTTGATTTGGAGAATCAATTGTTGGAAACCAGCAGCTACTTGATTCTGTTTCTCCTTGAGTCCAAATTTGAGTTGGTTTCTCAGGGTCTTCACCTTTTGGATCAATAAAATATAACCCTTTAGCGTCTGTAATACTTTTACTTCCTTTTTGAGTTATCTCTTCAGGTTTTGCTATATATTTTACATACACTTCATACTGTTCATTTTTTTTGAAGTTTTTGCCTAATTCAATTGTTAATTCATTATCTGAATAGTTAAATAATGCTTTTATGTTATTCACTTTAACTTCTTTTATTTCAAATGATTTAGCATCTAATGTGAGTTTATTTGAGGAGTAAAAATGAGGCGTTAATGTAATCCAAGCTTCACCATTCATTTGGCTTTTTTCAAAATTAAAATCTACTTTTAATTTTGTGTGTATTAAATTATGAACTTTTTCTCGTTCAGCTTGGTATATTTTATTTTGAGCAGCTAAATGTGTTGTTGTTAGAAATATTAGTACTATAAAAAAATTCTTCATGTGTTGTATTTTAAAAGTTCAAAAATACCATATTAAATAATTTATGTAGTTAATAGTTCGTTAAAAAGAGAAGTTATTACCTTTCTTTGTTTGTTAATATTTTTTCTATCCATAAGTTACTAACTAGTATTTTGAAGCTTTAAAATTAACACTTTATTAATTGTATTATTTGTTACAAATAAACCTCTATTTTAAGATAATTTTAAATAAAGGGAGTAAATATTAAATTATTTTTATACATTGTCATTACTAACTATTAATTCAAACTAATTATGAATCTCAAAAAAAGAATTATTTTAGTAATTGTAACTTTGTTTACAATTACTATTTATGCGCAGTCTTATCAAGTTACTGGAAAAGTAACAGATGCTGACAACCAGCCACTTCCGGGTGTTTCTATTACTATTGAAGGAACATCAAGAGGAACATCAACCGATTTTAATGGTACTTACACTATTATGGTACAAAGTAGTGAAAACCTAATTTTTTCATATGTTGGCTACAATGAAAAAAAATTACAAATGGACGGTACAAAAACATTTAATGTTGTATTGTCTGCAGGAGTAGAATTAAAAGAAATTTTGGTTGTTGGTTCAAGAAACCCAAACAGAACTGCTGTTGATACTGCTGTACCTGTTGATATTATTGATGTAACTGAATTAGTTACAGCTGGCCCACAAGTAAATTTAAACCAAATTTTAAATTATGTGGCTCCATCATTCACATCTAATACTCAAACTATTTCAGATGGTACTGACCATATTGACCCTGCCTCTTTAAGAGGTTTAGGCCCTGATCAGGTTTTGGTTTTAATAAATGGAAAAAGAAGACACAATTCATCATTAGTAAATGTAAATGGTACTTTTGGACGCGGAAGTGTTGGAACAGATTTAAATGCAATACCTGCTGCATCAATTGAAAGAATTGAAGTTTTAAGAGATGGAGCTGCTGCTCAATATGGTTCTGATGCAATTGCAGGTGTAATTAATATTGTTTTAAAAAGAAGCACAAACACCTTAAATTTAAGTGTTACTAGTGGAGCAAATTTTGCTAAGAATGCAAATGATCAAACCGGTGGTGTTGATGGTGAAACTACAAACGTTAGTGCAAACTATGGACTTCAGTTAGGTGATAAAGGTGGATTTATTAATTTCACAGGAGATTTTGATGTTAGAGAAGATTATAGCAGAATGAAAGAATGGGAAGGATCAATTTTTAATGCCTATAACGCAATTGAAAGATTGGCAAGTGGTCAGAATTTAGACATAGCTAATCTATCAGATGCTAATGTAATAAATGTAGCTAGTGGCTATTTTTCTACAGCAGATATGAGTATTCTAAACGGTTTTAGTTCTGCCCAATTACATACTCCAACAAAAAAAGACAGCAATGGGAATGTAACTTTTTATAATCCTCTTTCAAATGATGTGACTAGTGCTGAATTAACTGCGCGTGGTATGGAACGTAGCGACTTTAATATGAGAGTTGGACAATCATCTTTACGTGGTGGTCGATTCTTCGCAAACTTTTCATTACCATTAAATGATGACGGAACTGAATTTTATTCTTTTGCTGGAATGAGCTCAAGAACTGGAAACTCAGCTGGTTTTTATAGATTACCTAATCAAAGTAGAACTTATACACCTGCATATATAAATGGATTTTTACCTGAAATAAATTCAAATATTGTAGATAAATCTTTTTCTGTTGGAATAAAAGGGAAAGTTTCTGATTGGGACGTTGATTTTAGTAATACATGGGGGAAAAATGCTTTTATGTATACAATTGGAAATACGTTTAATGCTTCAATGCAAAATGCATCCCCTACATTATTTGATGCTGGTGGTTTTTCGTTTTCACAAAATACAACTAATTTAGATGTAAGTCAGTTTTATGATAATACCTTGGAAGGTTTAAATATTGCATTTGGTGCTGAATACCGTCTAGAGAATTATGAAATAATTGCTGGAGAATTAGCTTCATATGCACAATATACTGCTAGTGGACAGGCCATTACCTTAGCTTCTCAAATTCCATCAAAAGACTTTTTTGGAGCCGCAAGACCAGGTGGTTCTCAAGTTTTTCCTGGATTTAGTCCTGCAAATGAATTATCTCGAGGAAGAAGTAGTGTTGCTGGTTATTTTGATGTTGAAGCAGATGTTACTTCAAATTTCTTATTAAGTGGAGCATTACGTTATGAAGATTATTCTGATTTTGGTTCTACGCTGAATGCTAAAATTACAACAAGAATTAAAGCTGGTGATAACACTAATTTAAGAGCTGCATTTAACACCGGTTTTAGAGCACCTTCTTTACATCAATTGAATTTTAACTCTACTTCTACTATTTTTGATAATCTTGGAAATCCACAAGAAGTTGGAACTTTCGCAAATGATAGTAGAGCAGCTAAATTATTAGGAATTCCTCAATTAAAAGAAGAAACTTCATCAAGTGTTAGTTTAGGTTTTACATCTAAATTACCTGAAGCTCATTTAACTATAACTGTTGATGGATATTGGGTTGGTATTAATGATAGAGTTGTTTATACAGGACAATTTAAAGGTCCTGGTACTGGTACGGAATTAGATAATTTATTAAAGCAAGCTAACGCTTCTGCAGCATCATTTTTTGCGAATGCAATTGATACTGAATCTAAAGGATTGGACGTTGTTTTAACTCATGATGCTGTAATTGGAAATACGGCTAAATTAAAAACCGATTTAGCAGGAACATTTTCAAAAACCAAAAAAGTTGGTGATATAAAAGCTTCTAAAGTATTAGAAAACGCAGGTTTAGTTGGTACTTATTTTCCTGAAGACAGTAGAGTTTACTTAGAAGAAGCTGTGCCAAGGACAAAAATTAATTTATCAAACAGTTTAACAACTGATAAATTTAATGTGTTTTTAAGAAACGTTTGGTTTGGTGAAGTTACTGAAGCTACTACAACTGTTGCAAATCAACAAGTATTTGGATCTAAGATAGTTACTGATTTATCATTTGGATATAAAGTTTCTGAAAGTACTACTGTTACAGTTGGAGCTAATAATTTATTTGATATATACCCAGATAGAGCTGATGCTGCTTATGGAAACAGAAGTGATGGCCGTTTTGATTGGTCTAGAAGAGCTCAACAATTTGGTATTGGAGGAAGATTTTTATTTGCAAGATTAAATTTTGTACTTAAATAAATAATAAAAAATTAAAAAAATTACAAAGCCCGTAAAATTATTTATTTTACGGGCTTTTCATTTACAGTACTTAAAATTAAAATTTTAACCATATGATATAAATCACCTTCTAAATATAGTAATTCCGTAATTTTGTTTCTTATATTAGAATATAAAATAAACTATTCTAAATATTTATATGAAACAAATAATAAGAAGTTTAAATTTTATAATGTTTTTTGCTTTAATACTTTCAAATAGTATTTTAGCGCAAGATTCATTCTCTAAACAAATTACTAGTAGCGATTTTAAACCTACAGAAAATAAAAGTATCATATTTACAGATTCTTTAACCAACCAATCAATTGAACAAATTTATTTTGAATCTGGTCAAATTAAATCCGAAAATATTTTTGTTTCTCCTATAAATAAAAAGTTTCATGGAAAACAAACCTACTGGTATGAAAATGGAATGATTTGTAGTGAAGTTAATTTTAATCATGGAAAAAAAAATGGTGCATATAAAACTTATTGGGAAAATGGAGTTTTGAAAAGATTTGACACTTTTAAAAATGGTAAATTAATAAAAGGTAATTGTTATAATGATAAAGGTGAAGAAGTTAAATATTATAATTTTTATATTGATCCAAAGTTTCCTGGTGGAGATGAAGGATTAGCAATTTACTTATCACAAAATTTAAAATACCCTAAAAACAGTAGAACTTCAAGTTCTGTTGGAAAAGTAATTGTTTCTTGTAATATAGATGAAGAAGGTTCAATAGTAAATGCAACAATTGTAAAAGGTGTAAATAACATATTAAATGAAGAGGCATTAAGAGTTATTTTGAAAATGCCTAATTGGGAGCCTGCATTAAGAAATGGAAATGCAATAAGTTCTGAAATTAATTTACCTTTAATTTATATTAGACAATAACTGTAATTTTTAAAAATAAAAATTAACAATTCTTACTAATATAAAAAATGCTCCTTATTTTATTAAGGAGCATTTTTTATAATTTTAAGGTATATACTAGTTCTATTTTCCAATAATATATAGTTCTCTAAATTCTTTTGTAACTTCAAAAGTAACTACCCCATTAATTTTTGAAATATCAATTTCTTCATTATCTACTTCAATTTTAGCAATTTTAAAAGGTAATCCGTGAATATTGATTTTAAATGAATTGTAACTTGTAATAAATTTACCAGATTTAAATTGCTGAATAGTTAAAGAGTTTTCTTTTCCAACTTGGTTAAAGTTTCTCAAACTATATCTTCCTTTTTTATAATCATATCCATCACCTGCATCTTCATAAACTTCAGATGATTCTTTTCCTAACTTGTAATAAACATCTAATTCTAATTGTTCAATAACTTTTTCACCTACATATTGTTGAATTGGGTATTTTGGAATAATAGCTCCTTCCTTTACAAAAATAGGTAAACTATCAATGTCTGCATCAACCCATACTTCTTCACCTCCTTCAACAATTGAATTATCCCAAAAGTTATACCATTTACCTCTTGGAATATACATTCTTCTACCTTTAGAATTTGCTTCTATAATTGGACAAACTAATATTTTTTCTCCAAAAATAAATTCATCATTTCTAAAATGCGTATTTGGATCTTCCTGATCAAATAACACTAACGATTTTAAAATAGGAATTCCTTCATCTGCATATCTCCAAAAAGTGGTATATAAATAAGGTAATAATTGGTATCTAATTTCAATAAATTTTCTAACAATATCTGTTACCGTTTTTCCAAAAACCCAAGGTTCTTGATCTCCGTGATCT
>UPTN01000809.1_pt1 | contig 15060 bp, 18 predicted proteins | sample 2160111 | NCBI WGS metagenome assembly UPTN01 (sample SAMN06265058, study PRJEB28932) | marine metagenome | isolation source: Columbia River Estuary | place: USA:Columbia River Estuary, USA | collected 2014-05-05
AATCATTGATGGAGCCAAATGATCGCCCACACGGAGACCGGATGGCAGGCATCAAAGACCCATGCGGCAACGTTTGGTGGTTGGCTTCTAACCAAAATTGACGAACAAATCCGTCGATTTACCGCTGGTTGGTTTGGGATCGAAGCTATCGTTTGCTGCGGTTTGAACCAAGGTCCGCTATGAAGATATTCGGCGGTTTTCGATTAATGGGTCCTGACCCTAGTAGCTGTACTCTGCGTAGATCCGTTTGAGATCGCCGCCCCATTCGCCGTGATATTTGCGTAGCAATTCGTCTGCAGGCGTTTCACCCGTTTCCAGCGTTTCTTTGAGTGCGTTCAAGAAGTGCGTCTCGTCCGGCACCAATCCACCTGCACCGGGCATCGCGCGGGCTTTTAGACCCGCCTCTGAGATTGCAACGACTTCGCGGGCAAGGGCGTACATATCGATCCCGTCCACCTTGGCTTGCAAGCCATCTACCGAAGCGGCGATGCGCAGTGCGTCACGTTGTTCGGCAGTCCAGTGCTTGCAAAGGTCCCATGCGGCATCAAGCGCAGTTTGATCATACATCAATCCAACCCAGAACGCAGGCAAAGCACATAGGCGCCGCCAAGGGCCGCCATCCGCGCCGCGCATTTCGATATACTGCTTTACACGAGCCTCTGGGAACACAGTGGTCAGGTGATCAGCCCAATCGGACAGCAACGGCTTTTCACCCGGCAACGCAGGTAATTCACCCTTAAGGAAATCACGGAACGACATGCCAAGCGCGTTGATGTATTTGCCATCGCGGTAAACGAAATACATCGGGACATCGAGAACCCACTGCACCCAAGCCTCAAAGCCAAAACCTTCTTCGAAAATGAACGGGATCATACCGGTACGGGCATCATCAAGGTCACGCCAGATGCGCGACCGCCATGATTTGTGGCCGTTTACCTTGCCTTCAAAGAAGGGTGAATTTGCAAAAAGGGCAGCCGCAACAGGTTGCAACGCAATTGCGACACGCATCTTTTGGACCATGTCGGCCTCTGATCCAAAGTCGAGATTGACCTGTACGGTACAAGTGCGGCGCATCATGGACGTGCCCATGGTGCCTACCTTTTGCATGTAGTCATTCATCAATTTGTAACGCCCTTTGGGCATCAACGGCATTTCTTCATGCGTCCATTCGGGAGCGGCACCAAGCCCAATGAACTTCACGCCGATTTCGTCCGAAACAGATTTGACTTCGGCCAAGTGGCTGTTCACTTCGTCACACGTCTGGTGGATCGTCTCAAGCGGGGCACCCGAGAGTTCCAACGCGCCGCCCGGTTCCAAACTGACGTTCGCACCGTCCTTGGTTAGGCCAATAATGTTGCCTTCTTCTTCGACACGGTCCCAACCAAAGCGGCCTTCTAGTCCCTCAAGCACTGCCTTGATCGAACGCGCGCCTTCATACGGCAACGGCTTGAGCGTATCCGCGCAATAGCCGAATTTCTCGTGCTCGGTACCAATGCGCCAGTCTTCTTTGGGCTTGCAGCCTTTGGCCAACACCTCGGCCAATTGGTCGTGGTGTTCAATAGGGCCGCCGCCGGATTGAGGTATAGACATGGGCGCAAGCCTTTCGAAAAATGATCAGGTGTTATCGGTGCATTGCCCGACCACCACTGTCAATGCAAGAGCGGCTTGACGCGGCTCCATACAGTCACCCGCGCATCGGGTGTGCGTGAAAGCACCTCAAGCACGGTGTTGGTCTTGATATTAGGTAATGCTGCAAACACATCAAAGAGGTCTTCGGCCCCTTTCGCATTGATAGGGATGGAAAGGCGTTCACCGTCGATTCCGGTCAAAATCCAGCTGGGTTCTGGGTGACTGGTTGGATCAATCTCTAGTCTGGACAGGTCCTCGACATCAATCACACCGCCATCAAGCGGGCCGAAATAGGCCAAACGGCGCTCGCGGATCTGGACCACACCGGGACCGTCGCCATCCTGTGCAAAACGCGCACGTTGCATTCCTGCTATCGCCCAGCCGATACCGATGAGGCAGAAAATATAGCCCAGCCATTCGTTAATGCCGACACCAGTTAGCGCCCACCATAGGCCCAGCATAAAGACGACGCCTGCCAAAATAACCTCGCGCCAACGCCAAAAGAACGCGCGGACTTCGGGACGGAAAAAGTCAGTCATTTGTTTGCCAATCGCCCAAAGCCTGTTGCCAGACAGTTAATGCCGCAACCGCCGCGGTGTCGGCACGCAATATCCGCGGTCCAAGGCTGACGGGATAGGCAAAGGGCAGATTGCGCAGCCGGTCACGCTCGGTTGGTGAAAACCCGCCTTCGGGGCCGATCAGAATAGCCCATGGACCGCTGATATCAGGTAGTCCCACAGGATCACCGATCAAAATTTCGTCACAGAACATCAACTGCCGATCAGTCGGCCAATCGGCCAAAAAGCGATCAAGTTTCTTGAGATCCTCCACTGGCGGCACGAAAGTTCCGCCACACTGTTCTGCTGCCTCAACTGCATGTGCTTGCAGCTTGTCTTGACGGATACGGTTGGCACTCTGGGTATAGTCGGTCTGGATGGGGCAGATGCGCGCGGCACCCATTTCTACAGCCTTTTCAACAATAAAGGCAGTACGCTCTTTGCGAATTGGCGCAAACAACAACCATAGATCAGGGGGCGTTTGCAGGAGCCTTGTCTGGGTCCGGCACAGCAAAATGCCGCCTTTCTTGCCCGCCTTTTCTACCGTCGCATCCCATTCACCATCAACACCATTGATCAGCGACAAGATCACACCTTCATCAAGTCGCATCACCCCGAATAGGTAATGCGCCTGTTCGCGCGACAGCGGAACCGATTGCCCTTGCCCTAAGGGGTGATCTACATAAAGACGAACCTTGGAAACCATAGACCGGATCATATGACCCAGAACGCCCAGATGCCAGAGCCGAACGGGACCGTCGCCGATGCCGTCAAAGACAATTGGGTCGACCGCTTTGCGCCCGCCGTCACGCGCCCCTACCTGCGGCTAAGTCGTGCAGATCGGCCAATCGGGACGTGGTTGCTTTACCTGCCGTGCCTGTGGGGTCTGTCGCTGGCGATCCTTGCGACCGATAGCTACAGCCAACATGACCTTTGGACGATTGCAGGCTGCGGGATCGGCGCATTTCTAATGCGGGGCGCGGGCTGCACGTGGAACGACATCACTGACAGAGATATTGACGGGTCCGTTGCACGTACCCGTTCACGGCCCATCCCGTCGGGACAGGTCACGGTTAAAGGCGCAGCACTTTGGATGATCGTTCAAGCGCTTTTGGCCTTCCTCATTCTGATCAGCTTTTACCCAACTGCAATCGTTTTGGGTGTTCTCGCGCTGTTACCGGTGGCGATTTACCCCTTTGCAAAACGTTTCACCTGGTGGCCGCAAGCCTTCTTGGGGCTCGCGTTCAACTGGGGTGCGTTGCTGGCGTGGGCCGCGCACACCAATAGCATCGGACCTGTGCCTATCGTACTTTACATGGCGGGCATCGCATGGACATTGTTCTACGACACGATCTACGCGCATCAAGACGCCGAGGATGACGCGCTGATCGGTGTCAAATCAACAGCACGGCTATTCGGTGATCAAACCCGCAAATGGCTGCGTTTATTCCTGACCGTCACGATTATCTTGTTCGGGCTTGCAGTGGTTCTGGCTGCACATGACAGGTCAATCCTGTCTCTAGTCATTGCAATAGGTGGACCGTGGGCGCTTGGCTGGCATCTGACATGGCAGATCGGGCGTTTTAACCCCGAAGACCCCCAAGCGTTGCTAAAGCTGTTTCGGTCTAACCGGGACGCTGGCTTGATCCCCCTGCCATTTTTCGCCTTAGCCCTTTTGGTGTGATTGAACACACGCCCCCATGGCCCTATGCAGTGGGCACAACTAGTACCGGACCGTTATGCGCCTCTCAATGATCTTCACGCGTTTAGTCGTCTTTGCCGCTGCGGCGGCAGTGGCTTTAGTAGCTGCACAGGCAACTGTATCCCAAGTCGAGCAACGCTCGGTGCTTGCTGTGCAAGAAACGCTTGTAGATCAAGGGCATGAATGGGCGTCAGTGCTGGGTGACGGGCTACAAGTGATCCTTGAAGGCGAAGCGCCAACCGAAGCTGTGCGGTTCCGTGCAATCTCTGCTGCGGGCGGGCAAGTGGATGCCAGCCGCGTCATCGACAACCTGTCGGTCAGCGATTCGGCGAAAATCGTACCGCCAGAATTTGCGATAGAGATCTTACGCAACAACGCAGGTGTGTCGCTGATCGGTCTGATCCCCGCATCAACTGACCGTGAAGCCCTCACAAATCGCATTCAAAACATCGCTGACGGCCTGCCTGTCACAGACTTGCTGGAGTCTGGCGATTATCCAGAACCCGAAACATGGCGCGCCGCTGTCAACTATGCGTTGCGCGCTTTGGGTCTGCTGAACAAATCCAAAATATCGGTCAATGCAGACCGCGTTCTGGTCAATGCCATCTCGGACAGCCCCGAGGAAAAGCGGCGGCTGGAAATAGCCTTGGCGCGAAACACACCTAACGGCGTGCGTTTGGCGGTTGAAATAAGCGCGCCCCGTCCGGTCATCTCGCCTTTCACAACGCGGTTTGTTCTGGATGAAGACGGTCCACGCTTTGACGCATGTACCGCAGACACCGACGAGGCGCTTACGAAAATCCTGACTGCAGCTTCTCAGGTCGGATTTCAGGAACGCGCTACTTGCGTTTTGGCATTGGGTGCGCCTTCGCAAACATGGGGCGAAGCTGTGGCGCTGGCGATTGCCGCCGTCGGCGATCTTGAAGGCGGCACGGTAACGATTTCGGACACCGATGTGACGCTGCTTGCACCTGTCGGGACTGCGCAATCGACTTTTGACAACGTCGTTGGCCGCTTGGAAAATGCGCTCCCTGATGCGTTTGCGGTGTCAGCCGAATTACCGGTATTGCCTGATGCAACCTCGGACGCGTTGCCGCAGTTTACCGCGACCCGTAGCCCCGAAGGCCAAGTGCAATTGCGTGGCCGCGTGCCGGATCAAATCACCAATACCGTCGTCGAGAACTTTGCCAACGCCAAATTCGGGCAACGCAACATCACGATGAGTACGCGCATAACGGAAGGCCTGCCAAACGGTTGGTCGGTGCGTGTACTTGCCGGCCTCGAAGCTTTGTCAGAATTGTCCAACGGTGCTGTCAGCGTGGAACCCAACACATTGATTGTACGCGGCAATACAGGCAACGAAGACGCTAGCGCCATTATCGCACGTTTGCTGATCGAAAAACTGGGACAGGCGGCCGATTTCGAAATTGACGTGACTTATGTTAAGGCATTGGACCCGATTGCCGGCATCCCCACACCACAGGAATGCATGGCCCAAGTCGCTGCGGCAACGGAAGGGCGCAAAATCACTTTTGACCCGGGTTCTGCCGATCTGGCTGCGGCAACGCAGCCCGTGATCGATGATATCGCCGAGATCTTGAAGAAATGCGGTGATCTGCCGATTCGCGTTTCAGGCTTTACAGACAGCCAAGGGCGCGAGGTCATGAACCAGCAATTGTCCCAAGACCGTGCCGATGCCGTGTTGACAGCTTTGCGCGCGCGCCGGGTCCCTGTTTCTACATTTGAATCAATTGGTTTTGGCGAAGAAAACCCGATCGCCGACAACGATACAGAAGATGGCCGCGAGGCGAACCGACGGATCGAATTCAGTTTGATTGTGCCGGAACCCGCACCGGAAGAAACCTCGGCACTAGACGAAATCACGCAAGAAACGCCCGAAGAGACAACAGACGCAGATGGGGGAACCGAAGAGGCACCCCCCGCAGCAAGCGAATAGGCAAAGCCCATGAACAGAACAGAATTCATTATCGCAACAGCTGTAATCCTCTTTGTGGCATTCGCCTTGGGATGGTTTGCAAGCTGGTTGGTGAACCGCTTCACACGCGTCACCAAAGCCGAAATCGGTGAACTGGATCAGATGGCCCAAGCCTTGCACGAGGCCGAAGAAACCCGCGATCAGGCGATTACCTACCTGCAACAGCGCGAAGCCGAGATCACAAATCAACTTAGCCAGACAGAAGCGGAACTGCGTGCCGCTATGGACGGATTGCGCGAAGCCCGTCGCGAGGCCGAAGAGTTGCGCGGCCATATCGAGAAACAGAAAGCCGGCTAGGCCGTTCTATGTGCGTGGTGCTGCCGCGCGGCGCAAACGGTCATTGATCGCGCGACCCAACCCGTGATCAGGGATTGGCGAAACCGCGATCGCCCTAGCATTCATCGCATCAAGCTGGTGCAAGCACGCAAACAACCGTGCTGCAGCTTCGACCAGGTCACCTGATGGCGAAAGGTTCAAAGCGGCGTCTACCGGTCCAAACCCAAGTAAAACCTCGCCCGCGCCAGCCTTAGTTGCGTTCAGGCGCACCTTCCCTTGTGGGGCGTAGTGCGAAACCAATTGCCCAGGTGCAGTAGGTGTCGACGGATCAGTCGGCAGCAAGAGTGGCTGACCCAAACAGGCCTCGAGCGCTTCGGCAGGAATACCGCCTGCACGCAAAAGCGCGGGCTGGCCAACACAACTGACAATCGTTGATTCCACGCCAACCTGACAAGCACCACCGTCGACGACTGCATTGATTTTGCCGTCTAGTCCCGCGATCACATGCGCCACTGTCGTCGGGCTAACCCGTCCCGATAAATTGGCCGAAGGCGCAGCAACCGGCCCCCCGAATGCAGCCAATAGTTCACGTGCGACAGGGTGATCGGGCACCCGCACTGCCACGGTATCCAATCCCGCAGTCACGAGTTTCGATAGACCTGCATCTGCCCTAAGCGGCAACACCAGCGTCAATGCACCCGGCCAGAAAGCACCAGCCAGCTGCAATGCTGACGGGTCGAATTCGCAGTATTTCTCTGCGGCCTCAAGCGACGGCAAATGAACGATCAAGGGATTGAAACTGGGACGGCCCTTGGCGGCATATATCCCCGCCACAGCAGTGTCATCGCGCGCGTCTGCACCCAGCCCGTAAACCGTCTCTGTCGGGAAAGATACCAACCCTCCGGACGCAAGAATTGCGGCAGCGGCCGCAATTCCATCGGTATCCGGCTCGAGCCTTAACAAGTGATCTTCTGACATGACGTGGCGTTTTGGTTGATGGGCGGGCTATGATGGATAGGTTGACCCTTATTCACGACCATACCCTGCCCCCCTGCCGTTGCCAAGCACCGGGCAAATCGGAGATACAGAACAATGCCTTATCGCGCGCCAGTCAGCGATTACCACTTCCTATTCGACCATGTCGTCGGCTTTGGCCAAGTGACAGCCACAGACCGATTTGCAGACGCTACTTCTGACATGACACAGGCAATTCTGACCGAAGCCGCCAAGATGAGCGAAGAGGTGCTGGCCCCGCTTAATCGTGCTGGGGATACACATCCCGCACGTCTGGAAAACGGAATTGTGCGCACTTCTCCCGGTTTTGCTGACGGCTACAATGCGATTGCAGAGGGCGGCTGGATTGGCATGTCTGCGTCACCTGATGTGGGTGGTCTGGGGCTTCCCATGACGTTGACCAATGCGGTCAACGAGATGGCCGCCAGTGCGTGCCTCGCATTACAGTTAAGCCCGCTCATGACCCAAGGCCAGATTGAAGCGCTCGAGCATCACGCTTCGGACGCAATCAAAGAACTTTATATCCCCAAGCTGATTTCAGGCGAATGGAATGGCACCATGAACCTGACAGAGCCGCAGGCCGGTTCAGATGTAGGTGCGCTGCGCACCAAGGCAGAACCCAACGGCGATGGAACATATGCCATTTCCGGGCAAAAGATTTATATCAGTTGGGCCGACAATGATTTCACCTCAAACGTCTGCCACCTCGTGCTGGCCCGCCTACCGGACGGCGTGTCCGGAACCAAAGGGATCAGCCTGTTTATGGTTCCAAAACTGATCCCTGATGCCGACGGCAACCCAGGAAAGCAAAATGATCTGCGTGTGGTCAGCCTTGAACACAAGATGGGTCTGCATGGATCACCCACCGCCGTGATGGAATATTCCGGCGCCACAGGCTGGCTTGTCGGTGAAGAAAATGGCGGCATGGCGGCCATGTTTACGATGATGAATAACGCCCGTTTGGGTGTCGGCACCCAAGGCGTCGCTGTCGCAGAAGCCGCATTTCAGCACGCGCTTGCCTATGCCCAAGAACGCAAGCAGGGCAAAGCCGCTGGAACTGGTGCGATTATCGAACATGCTGATGTCCGCCGGATGTTGGCTACGATGAAAGCGGATACATATGCCGCCCGCGGCATTTCGATGATGAATGCTGTCGCGATTGACATGGCCACTGCCACGGGTGATCCGGTATGGAAAGCCCGCGCCGCATTCCTGACACCGATTGGCAAAGCATTCGGTTCGGATATCGGTTGTGAAGTCTCTGCGATGGGCACCCAAGTCCACGGCGGCATGGGTTTTATCGAAGAAACCGGTGCCGCACAATTTGCCCGTGATGTGCGTGTGACAGCCATCTACGAAGGGACCAACGGTATTCAAGCAATGGACCTGACTGCGCGCAAGTTGATGGATGGGGGCGACGCCGCCTTCCGCATCCTTGAAGAGATTCAAGCTGGTGCAGAGGCCGCAAAAGCAAGCTATCCAGACCTTGCCGAAGCCGTCTGGCAGTCGGTGGAAACTCTGCGCGAAACAACAGAGTGGTTGGTTGCTCAAAAGGACCTCACTGATCGCTTTGCAGGTGCGGTTCCCTACTTGCGTGCATTCGCGCGGGTTTTGGGCGGCCATGTGCATCTGGCAAGCGCTGTGTCCGGCGACACATCCCGCGCACGTCTGGCGGCGTTCTACATCAAACGAATTTTGCCTGAACATGCGGGTTTGCTGGCGCATACGCGCGAAGGGGCTGCCGATCTTATGGCTATCTCTGCAGATGACCTTACCGCCTGATGGCTGAACCCAAAAACGGCCTTCGTTACCCATTTCCAAACCCACCTGCCGAAGGTGAAGCTGTCGCTGTGGCGTCAGGCGTCCTTTGGATGCGCCTGCCCCTGCCGATGGCATTGGATCATGTAAATGTTTACGCGCTGGATGATGGCGATGGTTGGACGATCATCGACACCGGCTTTGCATCAAAACGAAGCCGTGCAATTTGGGAAAAGTTGCTTGCAGGTCCATTGCAAGGGCGGCCAGTCAATCGGGTAATCGTCACACATCATCATCCTGACCATGTCGGGCTTGCCGGATGGTTTATTGAACGCGGTGCGGCACTTTGCATGCCGCGCACTGGCTGGCTAATGGCGCGAATGTTGACGCTCGACGTACAAGAAACCCTTAGCGCTGAAGCCTTGGATTTTTACACACGTGCAGGCATGGACCCTACCGTACTTGCCCGACGCAGGACCGAAAGACCGTTTAACTTTGCTGATTGCGTTGCCCCACTGCCGCTGGGCTTTACGCGGCTGATTGACGGCGAAGAAATGAGAATGGGCGGCCGGACGTGGGACATTCGCATGGGCGCTGGTCATGCCCCTGAACACGCAACGTTCTGGAGCCGTGACGACAACCTTGTCATCTGCGGCGACCAGTTGCTGCCCTCGATCAGTCCCAACCTTGGTGTCTACCCGACCGAACCAGACGCCGACCCGGTCACTGACTGGCTGCATTCATGCGAAGCCTTTCAATCCGTTGCGAAGGATGACCAACTGATCCTTGGAGGACACAAACTGCCTTTCACTGGCCTGCCGATGCGCCTGCGCCAGTTGATCGGCAATCATCATAGCGCGCTTGAACGCTTGCATGCGCACCTGACTGAACCACGCAGCGCTGGTGAATGCTTCATGCCACTGTTCAAGCGCAATATTAAGGACGGCGAATACGGGCTCGCATTGGTCGAGGCTGTCGCGCACCTGAACAATCTTCACCAGTCTGGGCGCGCGACCCGTATTTTACGCGAAGACGGCGCATGGGGTTTTCAGGCTGTCTAGGGTCAGGACCCATTAGTTAAAAGCTGCCGAATATCTTCATAGCGGACCTTGGTTCAAACCGCAGCAAACGATAGCTTCGGGCCCATCTCAACCGCTTGGCGCAACTTTATGACGAGATCTCGACGTTTCCCTTTGGTTGTTGCGCGATCCATCAATGAATGATCGATGTACTGTAATTCCCCTGCCCATATCTGAGCTTTCTTCGAAGATGTGGATCCTAATCTACTTCACCAGATCCAATGTTTAGCAAGTGCATCGGAAGACATTCGACCATCTTGACCAAAGAACTGTTGTTCTTCGGTCAAGAGATTTACCGTGCTGTTCTAACCTCAGTCTACTGCGAGGCCAACGCCGCCGGTGCTTTCGGCGTTGGCGCCGTCGAAGTAAAGGGACATGCCGTTTCCTGCGAGCCCAGTGATGTTCCCATCAAACGTATAGGCAACATCGATCCCGTCGATCGTTCCGGTTGCCGTGCCGCTTAAGCCGTCGCCAAGTCCGCTCACATTGGTGCCAGACAAATTGCCAGACATTGCAATACTGCCAGCCACCGCTTCGCCGGTCTTTGGGCTGGCAATCTCGGAAAAGAATTGAATAAAGTTGCCGGCAGTACCGGTCACGGCGTCATTTGTACCAGCGTTGGAAAAGTCAACTGTCATGGACAAGCTGCCGTAGTAAGCGGCCGCTCCGGCAGGATTTGACGCGGCGTCCGTACCGATATTTATCACCCCGTTGTAGGTTGCAGAGCCGTTCATGTCGTTGACGGTCGAATCGAGAGTGGAGCTTGCAAGCGTAGGGTCCGAGCCGATTGCTGCTAAGTCAGCTGCATAGCTTTCCAGACTGGCATTCCCTCCGCCTGTTCCGCCACCTCCGCCACCTCCGCCGCACGCCGAAAGAAGAAATGCCGCACCTACTGCAGTTAGTAAAATTGTTGGTTTTGCCATAATTTAAGTCCAATACTGTTCGTTTTATGCCTAATAATTAGTCACGCAATTATGGCTAAATCAAAACCCCATCAAGATAAATTGGTGTTTGGAGGTGCGCGTTTCCAATTCCGCCACTTCACTGATTTTGGCAATATTTTCTCGCTGCGCAGATAAAGGCACATTTTGCCACTGGGAGTGCGACAGCGGCAGCGGTGTCGTGCACAGCGGACCTTTATGCAAACCGCAGCGAATGGCCGTTTTAAGTCGATTTATGGGTCCTGACACTAGGCCGCAATTGCGTCCCCGAATTGCTGAAACGCAAACCCATCAGTCGTTACACGGCACAAACTGTCTTGCGGGATCGCTGTCCAACGCTGCGCCACGCCGCAAAGTGGTTCTGACGCGACAGAGCGCCCGCCGTTGTCCAAGACCCCCGAAACATAGAGCGTCGGCGCTGGTCCGACTGAAGCATGGCGAAACGCGTAAAGCGTTTTCCCATCCGAAAACACGCACGACATCTTGATCGGGGCATCCGTGGGTGCAGGACCGATTTGTGCAAGGGTCGTCGCAATAGCGCCCTGCGGATCATCGGCCAAGCCGTTCGCAAGCAACGTTAGAAAGATCATTTCGCTGTCTGTTGTTCCGCGCATTGCGGCAAACAGGTCATCGGGAAGTTGCGCAAGCATCCTGCGCCGAATAGCGGCAAAATGCGGGATTTGGCCGTTATGGCAGAACGACAATCCGTCATGTGTGAAAGGGTGGCAATTTACGCGGCTCGTCTCGCCCACCGTCGAAGCACGAATATGCGCGATAAAGTGATGTGAGCGCACCATCCGGCAGAGGTTTGTCAAATTGTCATCGGCCCAAGCAGGCAAGACATCGCGGTAAAGGCCAAGATCGCCTTCGGCACCATACCAACTGACCCCGAAACCATCACCATTCACCGCCAGTTTTGCCTCGCAGGCATGTTGGCTTTGCTTAAGCAAGGAATGCGCCGGGCGCACCACGATGTTTTCAAGTGGGATAGCGGGGCCGGTGTAGGCCGCGATGCGACACATGTTAGTGACGGCTCTCGATGCGGGCGTGCAGGCGCTTGAGGATCCGGCTGGCCGTCGTTTCACACAAAGCAGGGATCACGGCATGAACCAACGCAGCCAAAGCCGCTGTGCCCAACCAGAATGCAAATCCGGATGCAAAACGCATATGCTGAAAATAAGTTTCATGCACAGTCGCGGGGTGATCGAGGAACAATGCTGCAAGCGGGTTCTTGCGGATCGGTGTGTGTGAAGCGTCAGACATGTACGGTCTCCTTATGTTGCATAGGTGAAATTAGACAAGTTCGCCGTTGAATGGGTCCCAAATATGATTGAATTATATGTCTTATATGGGATAATGTCCCAACCATGACACATAAATTAGACTTAATAGACCGCACAATCCTCAAGCGGCTTCAAATTGATGCCACACTGTCCGTCGATGAGGTTAGCGAAGCGGTTAACCTTTCGCGAAATGCCTGTTGGCGGCGGATCAAGGTGCTGGAACAGGCAGGCGTCATAAAGGGACGCGTCGCGTTGGTTGATCCAGCAAGTGTTGGCGTGCCGTTGACGGTGATGGTGCTGATCCGGACAAATGCGCATGACGCGGCATGGATGAAGCAGTTTCAAACGACCCTGCACAGCCTGCCTGAAATCGTCGGGGCATACCGCATGACCGGTGATCTGGACTATGTGTTGCGTGTGCGTGTGGCGGATGTTCCGGCCTATGATGCCTTCTACAAAAAGCTGACATCACGGATTTCTGTCTCGGATATTTCGGCAAGTTTCGTTATGGAAGAGATCAAGGAAACAACAGCGGTGCCGTTATGACCAACTCTACAATGCAAATTGATACGTCCGCAGAGCTTATGGAAAACGACATCCTGCCGAAATGTAATGAAGTTCATACGGACCCAAATGCGGTGCGCGTATCAGACGGTGTGCTGCCAAAGGCGCTCGCGGAACCTGCGCAAAAGAAAAGCCCTGCACAATGGGCGTATGAGCGCATCATCATGTACATCCAGAACTTCGAACAGCAACTGGATAATGATCACGAAGTAGGGCTGGGCCTAGCGGGTGGCAATACGGGCGTTATCCGCATCGAAGGTCTGGGATATTATGATCCCGACATCGTCACCTATTACGGCGTGAACGAAGCGGGGGCCAAAACGCAGCTCATCCAGCATGTCAGCCAGTTGAACGTGTCACTCGTCGCGAGCGCCAAGCATATCGACCAACCTGAACCTACGCGGATCGGTTTTCGGCTTGCCACGGCATTGGACCGTGCAGAAGATGTGAAGAGCTGACCCCGTGACATAGGCAAATGAATCGTCTATGCGCATACCAAATCAGATTGCGAAGGAGCCTTACAATGGCTGAACATAAGCACGGCGAAATGGACACATCAGTTCAGGAAAAAACCTTTGACGGGTTTATGAACCTGACCACAAAGACAGCAGTCGGGATCATCGTCCTGTTGATCTTTCTCGCGCTAGTTGCGATCTAAAAAACGTGAATCGCCGTCGGTTTCTAATCGGGCTTCCGCTTGCCCTGTCGGCGTGTGCCGGCCAAGAGGTATGGGCCCCCGACGATGTGATTGCGCGTGCAATCTATCGAGAGCCCGGTCGCAACTATATGACCCTTTACACGATGAAGGGGATCGAAAACGATAGAGGCGCGCATACCGCCCTGCTGATCAACGCCAGCCAGCGTATCATGTTTGACCCTGCGGGATCTTGGTCCCAAGAGGTTATGCCAGAACGCAATGATGTGCTTTTCGGCGTAACGCCGCGACTGGAAGACTACTACGTCAGCTTTCATGCACGCGTGACATTTTATGTGATTGGTCAAACAGTCGAAGTTTCACCCGAAGTCGCTGAACAAGCTTTCAACCTTTCACTTAAGGCAGGCCCTGTCGCTCCGTCCTACTGCGCACGTGTGACATCAGGCCTCCTGCGCCAATTACCTGGATTTTCGGGCATTTCTCAGACGTGGGATCCAAGCAAGATCGCAGCGGATTACGCCAATCTTCCTGATGTCGTTACTCGCGAATACCGCGAAAATGATGATGACGATAAATCCATCGCAGCAGCACGGATAAATGCGGTCCTTACAGCAGGGCAGTAAGTCCCATCACGCCGTAAAGAGTGACTGCCCCACCTAAGATCGCCCAAAGGACATTGCGTGTCCAAATCCCGATCAAGATGGTTGCAACCGCTGCAACCATGCGAACCGGATCAAAATCGCCATTCGTCGCCGCGGGCCAAAGAACAAGCGGCGCCACCATCCCTGGCAAAACCGCAACTGGTGTATAGCGAAGCAGGCGCAAAACAAACGCAGGCATGGGACGATCACCAATCAGCCCCAGAAACGAGAACCGGATCAAGAACGTGCCAATCCCCATGATCACAATGATCAACCAGATTTCTGCTGTCGAAAAGGTCATTGCGCGCGCCTTTCCAGCCAGATTTCGACGAGGGCTCCTGTCAGCATGGCCGCCCCAGCTGCCAACAATAAACCCGTGCCTGCAGGCATGCCCACCAAGACCAAAGCAACGCTGACGGACATCGCCGCCGCCGCAACATGCGCCAATGATTTCACCATCGGAGCGACCATGGCCAAAAACATAATTGGCATAACGAAGTCCAATGCCCATGCATCCGGGATTGCTTGTCCGGCGACAATCCCCACCAAAGTCATCCCGAACCAAAACGGTGTAATTGGCGTGGCGACACCCAAGAAATACGCTATGCGGTCGGCGACGCTCATTTCTGGGCGGGCCTCGTAGCGGGCGATCGAGGTGATATAGGTCTGATCGAAATTGAGGTATGCGATGCACGCCCGCTGCCAAAGCGGAGCAGCACCCAAATAGGGAACCAATGCAGCGGAATACATTGCCATACGCAGGTTCACCGCCAAAGCTGCCAAGAGCACAAAGGCGATGCTTGCGTTTTCGACCATCAATTGCAGCGCAGCGAACTGTGCAGCCCCCGCAATCACTAGCACCGTAAAGCCCATCGCCTGTGCCAAGGTCAGCCCTGCATCTGTCGCGATGACACCAAACAGCGTGGCAAAGGGAATAGCCATCAGAATGAACGGCGCACCATCAC
>UPTN01000813.1_pt1 | contig 14973 bp, 11 predicted proteins | sample 2160111 | NCBI WGS metagenome assembly UPTN01 (sample SAMN06265058, study PRJEB28932) | marine metagenome | isolation source: Columbia River Estuary | place: USA:Columbia River Estuary, USA | collected 2014-05-05
GAAAAAGCTGATGCAAAAGCTCCAATTACAATGTATGTGAATTCTCCAGGGGGTCATGTTACAGCTGGGCTCGCTATATATGATACGATGCAATATGTAAAATGTCCAGTTCATACTGTATCTATGGGGCTTTCTGCCAGTATGGGTTCTATTATTCTCGCTGGTGGAGAAAAAGGAAAGCGTTTTGCACTCCCACATGCTGAAATAATGATTCATCAACCACTTGGTGGAGCTGAAGGACAAGCAACTGATATCATGCTTGCGGCACGCCATATCGAAAAAACTGGAAAAATCCTTTATGCAATACTTGCAAAACATACTGGTCAAACAATAGAAAAAATAGAAAAAGATTGTGATAGAGATAATTTTATGTCAGCTGAAGATGCTCTTAAGTATGGACTCATTGATAAAATCATTAAATAATATTCTCAGAAATAAAAAGACTCTTTCAAGAAAGAGTCTTTTTATTTAAATTTTTCTAAGAGCTGTAAGAGTTGAAACTCTCATTGAAGTGCTCTATAAAATGTCGACACTCTTGGAGTTCATGAACCCAAAATAAGAGGAATTTCAGAAAGCTCAGAGATTTTTTCAGCAACATCAAGAGTGTGATATCGAGGAGCAGCGTCGGAAATATAACTTTCATCATGTTCTTCATCAATAATAATTGCTCAGAGATTATTATAGGGATAAAAAAGACTACTCCTCGTGCCAATAACTATTTTCGCATTTCAAGAATAAATATCCATCCAATACTGAGATTTTTTTGCAGGTGAAACTCCTGAATGAAGGATGATGACATCTTTTCAAAAAACTTCTATAACTCTCTCCCCTATTTGGCTTGTAAGAATAATTTCTGGAATAAGTAAGAGAGTTTGCCTTCATGATTTAAGATTTTCTTCAATAATCTTCATATAGATTTGCGTTTTTCCACTTCAGGTAACTCCATATATGAGATGTTTGTTTTGTGTTGTATCTTGTATTTTTTTATAAATACTTTCTTGTTCTAGACTGAGTTGAATATTTGCAATTTTATAAGAAAATATAGAGGGTTTAATCTTATGAACCGTTTGTTTTTGTATTTTTTCTTTTAGATTTCTTGGAAAAAACAAAGCTAATGCATGATGGATAGGGACAATATAATATTGAGATACAAAAAGTATTATTTTCAATTGAATTAGAGAGAGAAATATAATATTTTCGTATATTTCTTCTATTTCTCGAATATTTGAAATATCATAATCAATATTTTTTATATTTACTTCTTCCACTATTATGGCTCATTCCTTCACATTTCGAAGTGATATTTGCACAAAAGTTCCTGCAGATATAAAGTTTGGTGATTGATAAATAAGACCGTAGGTATCAAAACTTCGGGAAAAAGGTATGAGTCTATAGTACATAGAAAAAATTATGAAATTTGAAGAACATCAATATTCGTTCACATCTGTTCACAGGCTTGTAAAATAATTGACCGAGTATCTGCTTTTTCCAGAGTATCTCGTGCTATTTTAGTCTTAGTATCTATATGGAGTATATGTTCTTGAACTCGAAAAGAAGACCCTTTTAAACTCATAGTCACTGCAGCTTTTACTCAGAGTGTTTTCATAGTATCTATGAGTGTATTCATCTGAAAATCTTGATTTGGAGTCATTTGTCATCCAAGATCTTCAAAAGGTTTTTCTTCAGCAAATATATTTTGTGCTGCTTCAAGAAGAGAAGGAGTTTCTTTCTGTATTTCTTTTTTTGCTCATTTTTGTTCTCCTCATCCTTGTGGTGAGAGAGGTTGAGTTACAGATTTTATAGAGTCTTTTTCTTGTGAAAGCAAAGGTTTTGCTGGAGATACCTCAGCAGGAACCTGATGAGAGGAATTGATATGAGTTTGAAGAAACTGCAAAAGACCTATTTTTAAAGTCATGGTCTCATCAAAACTATGTTTAGATTTCATAAGCATATCTTGAAGAGACTCAAGAATACTGAGAAGAAGAGAAATATCTTTTCATTCTTTCAGTTCAAAGATGGCTTTTTTTTGAATATCTTGCATGATGTCTTTCAAAAAATTCTTCATATTTTTCCCTGAAGCAAGCAGAGTTTCAAAATCATCAAGAAGAGAAATATTTTTTTCTAAAAGCTTATCTATAAACTTTGTTTTTTCATCTTCACTTGGAATACCAAGAGTTTCTTCAATATGAGTAAATGATATTTTCTTATCAACGATCACTTGCTCAAAGAGAGAAATTGCATTTCTAAGTCCTCACTCTGCTGATTTCACAATATAATTATAACTCTCATCATCCACGGAGATTCACTCTTGTTGAGCAATATACTGAAGTCTTTCTTTTACATCATCATCTGTATGATTTCTAAAATCGTAGCGTTGACAACGAGAGAGAATCGTATCTGGAACTTTATGAATTTCTGTAGTAGCAAGAATAAATTTTACATGCTTCGGAGGTTCTTCAAGAATCTTTAAAAGTGCGTTAAATGCACCCTTTGAAAGCATATGTACTTCATCAACTATATAGATTTTATATTTGGTACGGGTAGGCTGAAATTGGGCTTTTTCAATAATGTCACGAATATTATCTACTCCTGTATAACTCGCAGCATCTATTTCTATGATATCAATCAGAGAATTATCATTAAATGCTGAGCATATTTGGCAGGCATTACACGGATTTCCCTTTTGCGAATTTTCACAGTTTATTGCTTTCGCAAATATTCTTGCAGTAGAGGTTTTTCCGGTTCCCCTTGGCCCAGTAAAGAGATAGGCTCAAACTGTTTTATCCTCTGCTACTGCCTTTTGCAGGGTTTCCTTAATAAAGCCTTGTCAAACTATTGAAGCAAAGTCTTGTGGTCTATATGTAAGGTAAAGTGCCATATTGAGAGTTATCTTTAAAGAGGTATATATTTTTTTAAAATTATTTCAGTACTGTATTATCTTCTATTTCTTTCAACATCTGTTCTACAATAGTTCTTTCATGCCACTCTATCGGTCATTGATTTGTAAAGAGTGCGTGTTCATCTCATTTTCCAGCGAGAAGCACAATATCATCTTTTTGAGCCATAACGAGAGCTGTACGAATAGCTTCTTTTCTGTCAACAATAACCCAAAAATCTTCTCCTTGTTTCCTATCTATTCCTGGTAATATATCCTTTATAATCTTTTGAGGATTTTCTGTATAGTCATCGTCTTGTGTAACAATAACCACATCTGAGAGCCTTGATACCACTTGTCACATAATCGGTCTCTTCGTCGTATCTCTATCTCCTGTACAACCAAATACTGTAATGATTCTCCCTTTGCCTTTCATTTCTCCAAGAGTTTCAAGAACATTTTCGAGAGCATCAGCCGTATGTGCATAATCAATAAATATGGAAAATCCTTCTGGAGACTGTACTTCTTCCATACGTCCAGGAACTCACTTCACTTCCGCAATAATTTTAGCCATAGTATTTCTATCCATTCAAAGAGATGCAAATACTCAGATAGCAGCAAGAATATTTGATACATTAAATCTTCAGCGAAGTTGTGTGTGAATTTCCATACTTTTTCCAGGCATACTAACGGTAAAATTCATGGATTTTCTTGTATTTTTTATATTTTCTCCCTTAATATTTGCATCGTATCACAGACCATATTTATAGAGTGAATCATAGGTTTCAGCAAGAAATATTTCATTATAATCACTATCAACATTAATAACTCCTGTCTTTTTTATCCCTGGTTTTCTCTTGTAATACATAAGTTTCTTAAATATCTTGAGCTTGGTTTGAACATAGTCTTCCATAGTACGGTGAAGATCAAGATGGTCTTGGGTGATATTTGTAAGAACACACACATCATAATCTATCCCCCAGATTCTATGCATCTTAATTCCATGACTTGCCGTCTCTATTACAGCTATTTCACATCCCTCTTTTTTAGCTATAGAAAGCCATCTTTGTAAATCAAACACATCTGGAGAGGTCATTTTAGAATTATTGGTAAACTCTTCATCTCACAAAATAATATTGACAGTAGTAAACATAAATATTTTCTTTCCACTCGCTCTGAGTCATGCAGCTATGATGTTTGAAGTAGTAGTTTTACCATTCGTTCCTGTGACCCCAATAATTATCATCCCTTTTGAAGGAAAACCATACATAATATTTGCAATAACAGCTCGAGCAAAATGATAACTGAGTCTCAGAGGATTATCAAGAGCAATAAGATGCTTTAGTTTTTGGATCATAGTTTTTTTAAAAAAGTAACTAAATTTATTTTACAAAAGTATATAAGAAATATTCAAGACTTCAAGAAAGAGGGTTATTTTCTCACTTCAAAATAAAAATCTTCTTTTCTCTCAAAATATTCAAATTTCTCTCAAAAAGTATTTATGTTTATGTTATAACTTGGAATTCCTGGTTGTTTATACAGCATAAAATCATAGTTTTTACACTCTGGATTTTTCAAAATATAGGAAAAAGTATAAAAGCTACTTTCTTGAGGATTTGTTTCTAAGAAAAATTCTATTCCTTTTCTCGTTCCATAGTCAAATATATCCATGTCATTTTGCGGGGCAATTTCAGAGTTTTTTGGGAGAATAATTCTTACAAATTGTCTATTCCTATCAAGTCATTGGATTTTAAGAAGATTTGGAGTAGTAAGATCATACTCCGAGATATATTTTTCTACTCTCTCTCTCTCAAATCTTGTCATATTGTGACTCGTTTTTATTTCTGTCTTAATAAGAAAATCACAAGTTTCCGTAAGCTTTTCTACATTTTGAGAATAGCTTCGTTCTATATATCTATCAGATTTATTTCCAGAAAGAGAAGTATAAACAGGATATATAAAATCAAGACTCCTGTCGTAATCAATGATTCCACCAAGTCCTAAATCTTGAAGAAATGTATTTTCAGTATCATTAAAACTCCACATCGTTACATCCCTACTCTTCACATCATGTACAAGAGATTGTAGATAACTAAAATATGCAGCATCACTCATAAGTTTTTGAGCGAAAACTTCCATAAAATCAAAAAGTACCTGTTTTGGAGTTCCCAGTGTTCCTTGCTTAAATGTTTTTGCCTCTACTACTAAAGACATAAGTTCAGAGAAATTTTCAGAAGTGACCTCTGTATCTAGTGGTTCAAAATATACAGGTCCAGTAATTTCAAGTAGATGCAATAATATATTCTGATTGATATATATGATTCCATCTATTTTAATATCGGCTTCCTTCATAAAAAAATTAATTGCCGAAGAAGAATCTTTAATATTCACAAAATAGTTTGCATCTCTGAGTCAGAAATTTTCAGTGAGTTCATTAATTCATTTTGGAGCTTTTTGTCTTTCATAATTTGATTTTTTTAGATCCCATTCTATCGCATATACGTCCTTTTTCTGAAACAGATCAACTTTTCATTTAAATACCTCCAGGAGTCACATACTCCCCATAAATCATCATGTTGGTCGTATTTCATCTGCATTTTGAAACACAATAAGATATCTCTTTTTTCCACTATGTCAGAGAATATCTAAAAAAACTGGAAAATTTTCATTTACTTGAGCAAGGTATTCTTGAATATATTCAATATTTCGTATAGCTTCATTTTTCTTTTCCTCTAGACTCTGTGAAGGTAACCATACAATACTTTTATAATCTGTGAGAGTAGACTCGAGAGCTGATTCTATATCTTGTAGTTCTCCGGAAATATTCAGAAAAAGTTGCGTAAAATATATATTACTGAGAGACTTTTGATCTATAAATTTTTGGGTTTTACTATAGAGTTCCAAAAGTTTATCCAAGGCATGACTCAAGTTTCTTCCTCCAGAAATAACAGACTCAACAGAATCTATCTTATCTCAAGAAAATAAAGAAAACGGGAAAAATAACATATCAGATAGCAAAAGATCAAAACGGGCATCATTTACGTTTTTTTGAATTTCTTGAAAACTAATATGTCACTCCTTAATATATAAAAGTTTTTCATACCCCGCATTCACTCTATTTTCTACAACAATTTTATCAAAATATCATACAACTATAATCATACAAAAAAACACACCTATAAGTAAAAACTTCCCTATATATCCAAATGTTTTTATTTTTCTGACTGATTTAATATAAATATGAAATACTTTGTTATCTTTCTTTTTTTGCTTGAGTCTGATGATTTTTGATTGGTGTATTCTCGATATAAATCATTTTTTTTCCAGAGCATCAAAGTTCTTTCCCTTTTTTCTAGAGATTTTTATATGCTTCACTTCTTCAAGAGAAATATCATTGATTTTTTCAGTTTTATATACGTCATTTAAAATATCGCCTTCTCATAAGAAAGCTTCTGGAGATTTCGAGATATTTTCATCATGTATATTTACATCTTTCGGAGTATCCTCAAGAGAAATATCCTTTAATTTATCCAAAAGTATATATCAAAAAATAAGTTGTCTGTTCATAAAATATTGTAGATACTTTCTGGATTATTCCAAGAATTTTTTCTAGAAAGTAATTTTTAAAAATCGTCAAAGAGAAAATTAGTATTTTTCTGATAAATATGATAGTCTATAAGTATATATTTATTATATTCACCCGCTTTATGGAAATTCTCGAAATATTTTCTGCAGTACTCGATATTGCCCATCAAAAGAAATATTCTGATGTACATCTCAATACTGGAAGTTATCCTATTATCCGTGACGCGTCATGAGATATCATTGAAGTCTCAGAATTACAGAAAAATGGAACCGCTATTCCTCTAGAAAAACTCTCAGAAAAGGATATAGAAATCATAATTGAAACTATTCTTGGAAAAGAAAATTTTGAATCTTTTAAAAATGATTTTGAGACAGATAGCTCCTATAATCATAAAGATATTTCGAGATATCGTATTAATTGTTATAAGGATTCAAATGGAAGCTCTATCGCTTTTAGATCCATTCCTGAAGAAATTCCAACGCTCGAATCACTAGGGCTCTGAGAACAGATAAAAACTATGTGCCAAAGATCAAAATGACTTATCCTCATAACTGGTCCTACTGGAACTGGTAAATCTACAAATCTTGCAGGTATGATAGACTATATTAATTCAAATCATAGAAAACATATCATTACGATAGAAGATCCTATAGAGTTTGTATTTAAAAATAAAAAGTCTCTTATCAATCAAAGAGAGGTAGGAATACATACAAAAAGTTTCGCAAGTGCTATGAAGGCAGCTCTCAGAGAAGATCCAGATGTTATCATGGTATGAGAAATGCGTGATCCTGAAACTATTAAAGCTGCAATAACTCTCGCTGAAACAGGACATCTTGTATTTTCTACTCTTCATACGAATGATACCGTACAAAGTATAGATCGTATCGTAGATGTATTTCCTGCAGGTCAACAAGAACAAATCCGAATGCAACTTGCCATGAGTCTCATAGGAGTTATCGCGCAAAGACTTGTTCCTCGACTTGGAAAAGATGAGAGAATTCCTTGTCGTGAAATACTCCTCAATAATGATGCTGTAAGAAACCTTATCATTACTGGTCATACACATCAACTCTATTCTATTATTGAAATTGGTCAAAAACAAGGAATGATTCTTATGGATAACTACTTGATTGCTCTTTTTAAAAAATGACTTATTTCAAGAGAAACACTTGAGAGTTTTGTTCGGGATAAAGAAAATATCGAAATGCTTATTCAAGAATAAATAATTATGTTAGATTTAGAAATAATAAAATCTTCTGGATATTTCCAAGAATACGCTCTGAAAAAATGAGATATCCTTTTTGATGAGTGAGAGGTAGATACCTATCTCTATATTGTATATGATGGAGAATTATCGGTCCAAAAATCTATCAAGACGAAAAAATGAGATTATAAAATCCTGAGTCTTCTTGGAATATGAAATATTGTTGGGGAAGGAGCTCTTTCAAATTCAAATCCTAAAGAAGCCCGAATTATAGCGAATAGAGATACGAAACTTTTAAGAATAGATGGAAAAACTCAATTTCCAAAATTTGTAAGTCATTTTCCTAAAGAATGATATTCACTTCTTATTACTATAATAGAAATCGCAAATACAAGACTCTTAAGAGCTAACAAGGAATTAACGGCAAATTATGAGGTAAATATCGCTATTTCAAAAATAAAAGACATTTCTCTTTCATCCATCTATAAGCTTCTCCTTGTATTTGAATCTATTCTCTGAGTAGATCAAATCATCTATTTCGAGAAAAATCTTGTTATGGATAATTATTTTAAAATAAAATATAATTCAAAACATAAAGGAGGAATACAAAATACTATCATAAAGTTTCCTGATGGGAAATTTAATGAAAAAAAATTACAGGAAGAAGAGGTACAGCTTTCAAAATATACTCGTCATATAGAGCTGAACTTAGGAGAGGAAAATTATGGGTTTCTCCTTATCGGAAAAGACGGAAAAGACTTTCATGAAAATGAAGAAAAACTTCTTCAAAACACTGCAGGAAGTTTCGTTTGAATCATTCATCAAAAAAAGATTTTGGATGAACAAAAAAACCTCAATTATATGAAATCTTCTCTGTAAAACAGAAATCAATAAAAAAGTTTTGCATTTTTTTATGAATATATCATAATGCAAGAGAGATTATTGGTGCTACTCGTATGATGCATGGTTTACTAATGTAGAATATCAAGAGTATATCGTTTCTCACTTTTTACATTTTTACCATAGTTAGAATATATGGAAGCAACAAAAAAATTGTTTGTTGGAAGTCTCTCTTGGGGATTATCTTGGCAAGATCTAAAGGAAGCATTTAATCAACATGCTGAAGTAGTTTACGCAAAAATCATTACTGATAGAGAAACTGGAAGATCAAAAGGATTTGGATTCGTTGAATTTAATACTCCTGAAGAAGCTGCAAAAGCAAAAGAAGCAATGGACGGGGTTGAACTTGATGGAAGAGCCATCAAAGTAGACTTCGCAGAAGAAAAAGCGCGAGACTAATTCCAAGTTTAAAAGATATACATACGTATATCTTTTTTTACTGTTAAGTGTTCTGATATTTTTTATTTTTTTATCTCTTGTAATTATGAATAAGCAACTCATAGTAGTAGGGTATATTATTTGTATTATTAGTGCTATATATTTTGGCCTCAGTCTTACAAATCCAATACTTTTATTAGCTGCACTCTTTGGGGCATATATGGCTATGAATATAGGAGCAAACGATGTCGCAAATAACGTGGGTCCAGCAGTTTGAGCTGGAGCAATTACTCTTGGAGGAGCTGTTATTCTTGCTGCATTCTTTGAGTCAGCAGGAGCTATTATAGCAGGTGGAGCCGTTGTAAAAACTGTTAAAAATGGAATCATAGATATCTCTGGATTTACTGATCCAAATCTCTATATATATTGTATGCTTGCAGCACTTCTTTCTGCAGCTTTATGGCTCAATATTGCAACATACTTAAAAGCTCCAGTTTCCACAACTCATTCTATTGTAGGATGAATTCTTGGTGCATGAGTGGTAGCCCTTGGTTTTGAAGTAGTAAACTGGGGAACCATGAGAGATATTGTTGCGAGCTGGTTTATATCCCCAATTATGGGTTGAATCATAGCTGCGCTCTTTCTCTATGGAGTAAAATACCTCATCATATTTAAAGAAGATAAAGTCTCAGCTGCCAAAGTATGGGTCCCATTTTTTGTAGCCATCATGAGTTGGGCTTTTACGACATATATAGTCGTGAAAGGAATTAAGCATATCTATCAATTTAGTATTATCACTGCTCTTATAATTGGTTTTGTAGTAGCAGTAATAACCTATGTGTTGATGCGTCTTCGACTGCAATCTGCGGATAAAATTAAAAATAACCGAGAATCTATTAATAAACTTTTTATCATTCCTCTTATTTTTTCTGCTGCGCTGCTCTCATTTGCACACGGTGCAAATGATGTAGCAAATGCTATAGGACCTCTTGCTGCTATCTATGATGCAGTTGTACATGGAGCCATCGAATGAAAAGTTGATATTCCTCTTTGGATTATGCTCCTTTGAGCTTCAGGTATTTCTATATGACTCCTCCTCTATGGACCTCAAATCATTAAAACAGTAGGAAGTGAAATCACAGAACTTGATGGAATACGTGCTTTTTGTATTGCCCTCTCAGCAGCAATTACTGTTATTGTTGCAAGCCAACTTGGACTTCCTGTAAGTTCCACTCATATTGCCCTTGGAGGAGTCTTTTGAGTAGGATTTCTGAGAGAATATCTCGATAGAAAACATCATAATAAAAAAGAAGTATATGTACGAAGACATTTACTCAAAAAAATCATTGCAGCATGGCTTATAACGGTTCCTGTTGTAAGCTTCATTTCTGGTTTTATATTTCTCTGTATTACCTTTCTAGCACAAATGTAATACTCTCTCTACAATAAAAAGAGACTGATACAATCAGTCTCTTTTTATTGTATAAGAAGTTTGGTGTCTCAAAAAAAAATCTTATATTAGATATAATTCTTTTACTCTATCACCCTTATGATATCACTTTTATGCATCTCAAAAATATTGTTGTATCTTTCTGTATCGTTGCCTCTTTTTTCACGTGTATATTGTGGTTTCACGGAAGCTATGCAAGTGAAGACAGAACTCTCTCTATCACACAAAACTTTCAAACATTTCTTCCATTAAAGAAATTTTCACACATAACAAGTCTCTATCGTAGTTGATATTTACAATGAAATATTATTTCTGATATTGATTTACAACTCATTGAAAGAGATTGAAATCTTGTTTTTTGGTTTCCCGTTGGATTACAAAGTGGGACATGAAACTTACATATCTCTCTTTGAAATAAAGATATTTTTATTCCTCTTGAAATTCACTTGCAAAAAGAAGCTACAGATTTTAATATTGTTGAAGATATGTTTCAGCTCTCCCTTCAAAAAAAATCACTTTCTTGTGAATCAGCTGCAGCAAGTGATATTATAGCAAGCATGCTTTGAAAATCTATAGATGAAGATGAGATTATTGCAACACTTCCTAAAGATCAATATTTTAATTCACTTCCAGAAGTACATCCATGAAATATTACTATTTGGGGAAATCCAAATACCAGTTTTGTCTGATATATAGACCATACATCTGAAACACAAGCAAAACAAAGACTGATTACAGGATATGGAGTCTATGAGTGACCTATAGCGCAGGTATACCAAAAATATTGATTTCAAACAGAGATTCTCAATAGAGCCATACATACTCCCCTATTCAATGAAACAGATCATCTCAACTATGTGCTCAAAAAACTCTTTTCATGAAGTATGGTACAACTTTGGGGGGATTGGTGTACACGCGAAGCATATGATGATGGAATACTTGATTCAAAAAATGATTTTTATTCACGAGATATTTGAACCCGGATAAATGCAAAAAACACCTGCTATAATGTCGATGACGCTCGTGAACTCCGATGGAAATACTATAATGACAGGTGAGAACTCGTTGACCATATCTGACTTGATGGAGAACATGCTTTTATCCTCTTATGATGGAAAGGAGATATTTCAAATCCTACTCATATACGAGTATGGGATACAGATACGGGCTATCATATATACCCCCTTGAAGAATGGATGAGAAAATGGGAAGCAATGGATTATAGAAGCATTATTATTTCAAAAAAAGAGCAATAAAATTGCTCTTTTTTTGAAATAATTTTTTATATTAAAACGGGAGATCTTCTATAGAAATATCTTCGTTTCCTGATGAGTTTTGATTTTGAGATTGGTTATATTCTCCTCCTGAATTATTATTTCCCCCTTCTGGTTTCCAGTCATTGAGCGTAAAATAATGCGTATCTCCATATTGTCCTGGTTCTTTTCTCTTACTCATGGTCATATTTACATATCCTTTTTCATTTGCGTATTGTGAGAGTTTTTCAATATTTACAGATATATTAAAAAATTCACCAAATTGTCCATTTACTGCTTTGCAGCTCGTTCCATCAATATATGTTTTTGCCATAATGTTTCTCTAAATAATAAACGACCAACAGAGTATCAATTTTTTGTATTTTCTCAAATATTTTTATTTATAATCATGAAAAAAAGTTTTTTCAATGACTTTAAACTTCTTTCGTTTAAACAGCTCAAAATTTGCATCATCGAGTTCTAAAATATAATCAAGTTTTGTACTTTGTTCCCTATAAAATGGGAAAAAATTAAATCCTTTTGAATACTTCACATAAAAATCTATTTTTTTGATTTTGATTCCAAATTCTTGGAGATAATAATCTTTTAAGAATTTTTGAAATGATACTTCAAATATATTTCCAGTTTTTTTAAGAATATCGATATAGTTGGTTGTTTCTACAAAGTTCGTTTTTACACGAACAAAGTTGAGATTGTGTTCTTGTTCCTTGAAACAATATATATTTCCTCTCAGCGGTGAAAAGCGAGATATGTCTTTTTCTACCAAGAGATAATATGGAATACGTAATACATCGGTGTTATATATTTCTTTTATAAAGATACTTCTATATCCCCCATATCTTGCTCCCCATTCGAGAAATCCTATTTTTTTCTCTTTTTTATCATATTTATATTCGAGATGGACTACTCCTCTATACCCCGCATCTTCTAACTTGTGACGAAGTTTCTCAATTAAGTCTCCTTCCATTTTTGAGAGCTGTGAAAAATCTAGATGATATGCAATCGGAAGATGAAAGTTAAAATGCTTTTCAAGCTCTACTCCATACTTATCGAGAAAAGTTTTTGAAAACTTATTTTTATCAGCCAGTTCTATCATCGCTATTTCACGAGCATAGGTCAGGAGATACATCTTTTGACCATCAAAAAACAAATCTACAGAAAAGAGTTCTCCTCCAATATATTCTTCTACAATATAGTCATACGAACGAGAGATCTTTGACTTAATAGCCTCAAAATCTTCTTGTGAGCTTATCTTAAAAGTACAGCGGGATGAGCTCGCATTCGTCGGTTTTATAATAAACTTTTTCCCTAGCTCTCATGATATATCATCATATGAACTGTGAATAATATCCTTATAGTGAAATCTTTGAAATTTTTTCTCTCAGACTTCTCAGACAAACTTCATCATCACATCTTTTTCTTTGAATGCTTTTGGATCTATCTTCGTTCCAAAAGTTTTATTGTATGATTTGATAGCATATTTTGAGAAATCATCCCCAGAAAAATTTGGAATAATCATATATTCCAAATACTTCTTATATGTATTATTGATTTGTGTATGTATCGAAGTAAGAGTCGTATATTCTACTATTTCGATTTTAGACGGAACTTTTATTTTTTCGAGCTCTCTTTTTCCATTATACAGTAAGCATATTTTCGTATACGGGAGATTTGCAAACTTGAGAAGTGTTTCATGTTTGAGATTTGCAACTCGCGTCAGCAGGAGTGTTTTTTGTACTTTCATTTCTTTTATTGAACATAAAAAAATAACTTGCAAATTGTATAGTATTTTGAGAAATAGCAAGCAGAATTATTGCTCTAATTCTCTAAAAGCATATAATAGTTCGGTTTAGTTCATAAAAAAAAATAGTATGAAACATTTTTTAGAGCTTTTTCACCTGAAAAACCTCAGATGAGAGCTGCAATCTATACTGAGTCGCTTCCCTGTATCTATCGGACTCATACTCTGAGCATGTATCATATTTCTCATACTGCTTCATGGGTCACAAAGTTCCTCATTTATGGATGATTTATTACGAATAAATCTCAGTGTTATCATCACTTTTTTTCTCAGTCTGTGAGTCTATATCTTTACAGAATGAGAGCACTATAGTCATTTTAAAAGAAATCTCTTTCAAGGATTTTCACTCACTTTTGGACTCCTGTTTTTCTTGTCTTTTTCTCCAAATATCAGCGATGTAGAAAATATTATGAAGTTTGTGATTAGTCTCTTTGGGATTTTATGATTTCTCTTTTTTGCTCCGTATACCAAAAGACTTTTCAAACCTACTGGACTCCAAAATATCTACTATAGTTATTTCTATAGTATCAGTGTGGTATTTCTCTTTTCTTCTATTTTCTGACTCATTACTCTTATACTCGGATATATCTGAATATCAGCGACTATTGCACTCTTTGATCTCAACTATAGTTTTACTGATAAGCTTTTTGGTGATTGGGCTATATTTTCTCTCAGTTTTGCTGCTCCCCTCTTTGCACTTACGCAGCTTCCAAAAAAAGAAACTTTTTCCAAAGATATATTTCAAGAAAATGTATTTTTCTCATTTCTTATCAAGTTTGTAGCACTTCCTTTTATCCTCGTATATTTTCTCATCCTCTATGCCTATAGTGTAAAAGTCCTTCTCCATTTTGGAGATTGGCCAAAAGGAGAGGTTGCCTGGCTCGTGATTGGTTTTTCTACTTTTGGATATATTATCTATATATTTTCCTATATTTTTGAAAATAAGATTCGAGTTATAGAACTCTTTCGAAAATACTTCCCTTTTGCTGTTATTCCTCAAACCTTGATGCTCTTTTATGCAATATACCTGCGTATTGCTCAGTATGACCTCACGAGTAATAGATATTTCGTAGTAGTCTTTGGTATTTGGCTTCTTTTGATCTCACTGCATATGATATTCTCGCGACATCGTTTTCTCGCGATGATACCTGCTATTCTCACACTTTTTACTATCATTATCTCTATCTGACCTTGGTCTGTATTTTCACTCACAGAGAGCAGGCAGTTGGCACGTTTAGAGAGAAATCTTGAAACCGCAGGAATACTCACTAATGGAACTATTACCCCTCTCAGCTCCTATGATGCGATAGATCCAGAGCTTTCTGGAGATATCTACAGTGGTATCAGCTATGTTTGTGGTTTTAGTGACTGTCGCACGATAAAAGAACTTTTTCCTCTCCAATATCAAAAAGCTCTTGCAGACTATAGAAAAGAACAAGAAACCTATAACTATGATACAGAATACCGACAAAAGTATCCAGAACCAAATGAGTGGCAAATCGCAA
>UPTN01000817.1_pt1 | contig 14922 bp, 12 predicted proteins | sample 2160111 | NCBI WGS metagenome assembly UPTN01 (sample SAMN06265058, study PRJEB28932) | marine metagenome | isolation source: Columbia River Estuary | place: USA:Columbia River Estuary, USA | collected 2014-05-05
GCTTCAGTTGCTTCAGGTGCTTCAACAGCCTCAGCTTTAGCTTCAGGTGCTTCCGGCGCTGCTGGTGCTTTCTTAGTGACTACTTTCTTGGCCACTTTTTTAGCTGCTTTTTCAGCTTTGGCTTTCTGAGGTTTGGTTTCCCGTTTGACAGGGTTGCCATGTTCGTCGAGTTCGACGAACTCATCGCCTTCCTCAGCGTGAGGAACTGCTGCGCGGCCTTCCAGCACGGCATCGGCGGCCAACTGTGTGTAGAGTCGAATGGCGCGAATGGCGTCATCGTTGCCAGGAATTACGTAGTCAACACCGTTAGGAGAGCAGTTGGTATCAACGACTGCGATTACAGGAATACCGAGTTTGCGGGCTTCTTTAACAGCGATGTCTTCGTGGCCAACATCAACAACAAACATGGCGTCAGGCAGGCCTTTCATATCCTTGATGCCGCCCAGGCTCTTTTCGAGCTTGTCGCGTTCGCGTGTCAGTTGCAGAATTTCTTTTTTGACCAGGCGCGCGAAGCTGCCGTCTTCTTCCATTTTTTCAATCTGACGCAGACGTTTGATGGACTGGCGGATGGTACGGAAGTTGGTCAGCATGCCGCCAAGCCAGCGATGTGAGACATAAGGCATGCCGCAACGTGCCGCTTCTTCGGCGATTGATTTGGACGCAGCACGCTTGGTGCCGACAAAAATCACGCTGCCGCGCTTAGAGGCGATTTTGCCGATGAAATTCAGCGAATCTACCAGTAAGGGCAGTGATTTTTCGAGATTGATAATGTGGATCTTGCCACGTGACCCGAAAATATACGGGGCCATTTTAGGATCCCAGTAACGGGTTTGGTGACCGAAGTGTACGCCGGCCTCAAGCATTTGGCGCATGGTAATATTAGGCATTGATTAAATCCTTTAAATAGCAGAATTCCAACGGTCAGCATTTAGATGTTTGACGTCATTGGTTTTCCGGGTTAGTCCTCCACATACCCTGTTCGGAAAACCCTGATTTTGCAGGGCACCCAACCGAACGGTTGTGGTATGTGTGCGTATTTGGCGTCGTGCATTCGGCGGGAAAACCCTGCCAAACCCGACACCTTGGTTTTTGAACATGACGAGCATGTCCAAGACAGCAGGGCTTTATACCAGAAATAGCCCTCCCAGGCAACGATTTTGGTGTTTTTGACCGTTTTACAGAGTGTCGATCAAGACAGTTCGCGTTTGACGGCATCAAGCCATGTTTTTTGGCTTTTACGAAAGTGGGGTGGGGCCAGTTTCGCGTCGTTCAGTATCGATTCAAATTCGGCTTGGGATGCGGTGTCGTTTTCTGCCGCACCGAGACACAGGGCCAGTCGATATCTGGCCTCTACGCCTGGGAAATATCCGGAAACGGCGGAGTATTCACGTATGGCTTCACTGATCCGTTGGTTGGCTTCAAGGGCGCGGGCATATAGCAGGTGCCCTTCGGCAGAGCGAAAATCCGGATTATGTTCCTGTAATGCTTCCAGAGTTTGAACCGTTTCGTCTGTTTGACCCTTTTCAAATTGAAGTCGGGCCTTGAGCAGCAGCAGGGTTGGCTCCGTTTCGAACAGGCCTTTGAGCGCCTGATTGATGATGTTCTCGGCTTCCACATCGTTTCCGGAGTCCATTAAGGCTTCGGCGTAGCGGCGGCCATTATCCACATTGGGTGATTGATTCCAGGCGGCTTCGTGCTGGCGGAGTCCAGCGCCGGGATTGAGCGTTTGCTTAACGCTTCTGACTGCTCGCTGCCCGGTTAGGCTACCGGAAAACTCTGGAATAATTTCAATAACCAGATAGGCAATTCCGCCGATAAAGGGCATGAATAACAGCATCAAAATCCAATAGCGACTTCGTCCTGTTTTTAACACATGAATGACCAGGATCAATTGAATGATCCAGGTTATGACGGAAAATAGCTCCACGGTTTTGTTGTTCCTGATGTTTGGTTGGTTTTAAGCTGTTTTTTTGCACAAATCATTATGTGCTAAGATACTCTATCTTAAACCAATTTAAGAACTCGCAGGATGCTGGTTCAACTTGATGACATGGATTGTTCATATCAGCGTTGCTACCCCTCTGCGAATCTTACACAAGGCGTGAACAAAGCCATACGGACGGGCGTCACCATTATTTGAATTTGTGGTTTCGACAAATGCCATTTAGCGGTGTGATGAGTTTTCCAACAAGGATTAAGTTGGAGCAGGGAGTTTTAAATGCTAGGTTTCAAAGTAGCGTTGGGAATACAAGGATGTGCAGCACGGATTGCTGTGAGCACGGCCGCAGTGTTTTTATATTTGCCGTTTTTATCAGGTGACGCGTTGGCCGCCTCTTTCGGTATGGTGGCTGATAATGGGTCCGATTTGGTCCGCATGTTCGACACCAATACCGGTGATGTTGTAGCAAGTTTGAAAAGTGGCGGTGGCCGGATCAACGGCGATTGTGCCTTAAGTCAAGACGAATCCATCGGGTTCTCCAGCAATGCCGGCAGGCATATATCTGTTTTCCAGTTTTCTGAATCTGCGTCCGGCAAAGTGATCGATTTTTCCAGCATTGATATCAGCAATGCGGGTGTTGATATGTCGCTCAGCCCTGACGGGCGGCTGTTGATCAGCACCGGTGCGGGCAATGCCTATGAGCCATTGTCCATCATTGATACCAAAACCAGGGTCGAGTTGGCTGCCAGTGCGCCTTTTCTGGACCACACCTCCGCCGAATTTTGTGATGATGGCACGCTGCTGGTGACCACCACCTACGGAAACTCGTTTGCCCAGCCATTTGATAACGCGATGTATGACGCGAGTGTTGCGCTCGACGGTGTCTTGCAGTTGGGTGGTAACCGCCTGAGCAGCGGTGCGCAACCCAATAACGGCAGTTGCGCTCCCGGTTCAAAAACCGGCGTTTTGTTGGATCGTAACGCAGGCTTAACGTCGTTTACCTTGCCGGGTTTGCACAAGGTTGATTATGTGAAACTGCATGGCCGTTCGGCGATCTCCGCTGTTTTTAATGAGTCCGGTACACGTTTATATGTCAGGACCAGTGACGCGGTAGAGGCTTTCGATTTTAATCCGAGTACCGGAATGATGCGGTCGGACTGGGTGCAGTACGTTTCTTTCTCTTCCGAATATTTTGGGATCGATCAAATTGCCATCGATATGGATAGCGGCAAGCTTTATGTTGATGGTGGTCAGAGTTTGCTAATCCTTGATCCTGAAAGCGGTGATCAGACCGGTTCCGTTCATGCCGGTGACGCGACCGGCGTCTGTTTTGCGCAGCGTGGACAAAAAACACCAGTGCTCAAGGTGGTAAACAACGCACCCTGATTGTTGTTAGCGTCACCTCCAGATTTGTAAACTGTTGCGGGTCTCTGCAATAGCGATCCGTAAAAAAATCCATTCAATGGGCATGCCCTGCCTGATCGGGAAGATGACCAAAAGCTTCGCGGTTGACGGTGACTTATAACCGTAGGCGCGCTGGCTCTCAGCGTAAGGTCACGACGGCATTCAAAATCCCTTACAATTAATCGTATATTCTGAATTGAACGATCTGCAATGGACGGAGTACTTTTTAAACCATGAAACTCGCTTCTTTAAAAACAGGTGGCCGGGACGGCAGTCTGATTGTAGTCAGCCGTAACCTTGAACATTATGTATTGGCGGCGGATATTGTAGCGACGCTGCAATTGGCGCTGGACGACTGGCATCAAACCGCGCCGCGCTTGAATGCGCTGTACGAGGATTTAAACGAGGGTCACTGCGGCGATATTCAGTCGCTGGATTTTGAAGCGCTCGCGGCGCCTTTGCCCAGGGCCTTTGAGTTTGTTGATGGCAGTGCCTACCTGCCGCACGTTGATCGTGTGCGCAAAGCGCGCGGCGCGGAAGTGCCGGCGTCATTTTATGTCGATCCGCTGATGTACCAGGGTGTTTCGGCGGGGTTTCTTGGTCCACGCGACCCTGTGACTGTGGTCAGTGAAGATTACGGTATAGATTTTGAGTCTGAAATTATTGTAGTCACCGATGATGTGCCGATGGCCGTGACGCCTGAACAGGCAGAGTCTCATATTCAACTCATTGGCTTGATTAACGATGTCAGCTTGCGAAATCTTATCCCGGCTGAACTGGCGAAAGGTTTTGGGTTTTTACAGTCCAAGCCGCGATCGGCGCTTTCCCCCGTGTTGGTCACACCGGACGAGTTGGGCGAGCACTGGCGTGACAGTAAGCTGATGCTGCCATTGCACAGCACGCTTAATGGCGCTTTTTTTGGCGAACCTGATGCTGGTGTAGATATGCAGTTCAATTTTGCCCAGTTGGTTGCCCACGCGGCCAGAACCCGGCCATTGACCGCTGGCACCATTGTTGGCTCCGGTACCATCGCCAACGAAGACACCGGCAAGGGTGCTTCCTGTCTGGCCGAGATTCGCATGCTGGAAATTATCGCGGACGGTAAACCCTCAACGCCTTTCATGAAGTTTGGCGACACAATTCAAATAGAAATGTTCGACACCAATGGCATTTCGATTTTTGGTTCAATTGATCAAAAAATAGTACGCAATGAGCCCTGAAGAAACGCCACAACTGACGCTGTACAGCTATTGGCGCAGTTCAGCCGCTTACCGGGTGCGGATAGCGTTAAATTTAAAGGGCCTCAGCTTTAACACGGTACCGGTGAACCTGGTCAAACAGGGTGGTGAGCAGTTGGGTGAAGCCTATCGCTCCATCAATCCGCAAGGGTTGGTGCCGGCCTTGTTGCATGAGGGTCGCGTGTTAACGCAATCCATGGCCATTTGTGAATACCTTGACGAATGTTTTGATCAATACCCCTTGTTGCCAGCGGAACCGTCAGCACGAGCGCGGGTGCGGTCATTGGCGCTGCAAATAGCCTGTGAGGTACATCCGGTTAATAACCTGCGTGTACAGAAATACCTCAGCAAGCAATGCGGTGAAGGCTTTGATACCGTTGTGTGGATGGCCCACTGGATGAACGAGGGTTTCGCCGCCATCGAGCGACAGCTGCTTGAAAGAGAAGACAAAAGTTCAGGCTTTTATGCGCAGCGTGCCGGCCTGTTTGAGTGCTTTTTGATACCCCAGGTTTATAATGCTGAACGCTATCATCTCGACTTATCCAAGTTTCCCGAGATTTGTGCGATTGTCAGTCGGTGCAGGCATTTGCCTGCTTTTGTGGAGGCAGCACCCGATAACCAAGCGGATGCGGTTTGATCACGAGTTGGTGTGTTTACTAATTAAAAGTTCAACCTTGGCTGGTGTTCGGTCATAATCATGAAATATTTTTCCAGGTAATTACTGCATGAAACCCATAATAATCTCAATTGTTCTGTTGGCTTTGGTTGCCTGCGTTTCCGCGCGTCCCGGTCCTGAATTATTTGAAACTGCTGAAAAAGCCATCCAGGCAGCTGAAGCTGCGGGCGGTGATGAATTTGCCCCGGTTGAAATGCGCTTTGCGCGGGAAAAACTTGCCACCGCGCAACTGGGCATGGAAAAGCAAAAGTACGAGGTTGTCGTGTTTCTGGTGGACGAAGCGGAAATCAACGCGGAACTGGCCATTGAAAAGTCACGCACAGCTAAATCCAGACGTCGGGTTAATGAGCAGCGCAAAGACAATGAAGAGTTGGACGCAAGCCTGCGCGCAACTTTTGGAGATGAATTCAAATGAGCCGCACATTGATACGATTTTCAGTTTTGCTATCCATTGCGCTACTTGGCGCCTGTGCCCAGGCACCAAAAAAGGATCTTGCGCTTGAGCGGGTGCGCGGCGATCTGGAGAGCCTGAAGTCCAACCCGGAGTTGGCGGGTTTTGCACCACTCGCGCTGGGCGGCGCCGAACGTGCCTTGCGTAATGCAGAGCTTGCAAGCGGGAATGATATTTACCGCTCCTACCTTGTTTATATGGCCGACCGCCGTATCCAGATAGCCAGAACCATGGCTGAACGGGAACAGTACGAGCAGTTGCTCGACGTACTTGAAGATGAACGTAGCGCGATGTTGATCAAGGCCAGCCAACTGGAGGCCGACCAGGCACGCAGGGAAGCCGAGCAAGCCCGGTTACTGGTAGCAACAACATCTGAAGACGCACAACGGGCACGGGAAGAAAAAGACGCGGCACTGCAGAAAGAGGCCGAATCAGCACGCAACGCAAAGCTGTTGGCGGAAGAGGCTGGTCAGGCGCGTCGATTGGCTGAGTCGCGGGCATCAGAAGCAGAGTACGCCCGTCGCGAGGCGGATCTTGCCAGCCAGCAGATCACTTCGTTAACGCGACAGTTGGAGAACCTGCAACTGCGCCAAACCGAAAGCGGTGTGGTGGTGACATTGGGCGACGTGTTGTTTGCCTCCGGGCAGGCGCAGTTGGTTGAGGGTGGCCGATCCAGCCTGGAAGAGGTGGTTGATCTGCTGCAAACCGAGCCGAACAAGAAAATACGGGTAGAAGGACACACGGATTCCCGGGGTGACGCTGAGGCCAATTTACGTTTGTCTCAACAGCGCGCGGAAGCGGTTCGCGAGGCTTTGATAAGTCTTGGTGTGACTGGCGACCGCGTTACGGCAGCGGGTATGGGTGAGGATTTCCCAATTGCGAGTAACGATGACGAAGCGGGAAGAGCACGCAATCGCCGCGTCGATGTGATTCTTCTAGATAATTAGTAAAAACATAGAGATATCGAGAGAATTTTGTATTCTCTCAGAAGTGCGAAAAGCTATTCACGCAATGATTTGCGTGTAAAATATGATACTTGCCAGAGACTAAACTTTGCGCTAATGTTAGGTCAACGCTATGGTGATATTTGTATATAAAATCGGAGTTTCCGGCTAATGACAGCGAACGTCTCAGGCCGCTCGCTGCACATCTTTAATATTTGTCACACTCTGTTTAGTAACACTCAATTTCACAACTACACGCAATCGGGTCGAAGTCAGACCTCAGGTTTTTGCGTGTGAAACATTCCAAAAAGGAGCAATGCCATGTTTGAACACCGCAAGGAAAGATTGGATGAGCTGATCAAGGAAAACGACGATTTTCGTCGTATTTACGACCGTCACCAGGAATTGGACAAGCGTGTAACCGCGGCGGAACTGGGTACGGCTCCAATGGATGACCTGGCTTTAAACCAGTTGAAGAAAGAAAAACTATTGGCAAAAGATAGACTGGCTATGTTGATGGATGCGGTTCAAGCCTGAAAATTTTCAATATCAAATAACAAGTACGGCCGGGAGTCTTTCCGGCCGTTTTTTTATCCGGAGTAAATGTTCTTATGCAAGTCTATGATTCTGTGCTTGATCTGGTCGGAAACACGCCCATCGTGCGTATCAACCATCTGGATACCGGTCCTTGTACACTCTACATCAAGTTAGAGAGCTTGAATCCGGGCGGTTCCATCAAAGATCGTATTGGTTTGAAGATGATAGAAGACGCCGAAAAGGCAGGTCTGATCAGCCCCGGTGCAACCCTGGTGGAAGGCACGGCTGGTAATACCGGGTTGGGTCTGGCGTTGGTTGCCGCGCAAAAGGGCTATCAGTTGGTTCTGGTTATTCCGGACAAGATGAGCCGCGAGAAAATCTCCAACCTGAAAGCGATGGGCGCAAGGGTCATTCTGACCCGCTCCGATGTTCCAAAAGGTCATCCGGAGTATTACCAGGATCTGGCCAAATCGGTCAGTGAAGAAATTGAAGGCGCGTTTTTTATCAATCAGTTTGGCAATCCCTCGAACCCAAAAGCACACGAGGAAGTCACCGGTCCCGAAATTTGGGAGCAGATGGGGCATGACCTTGATGCCATTGTGCTGGGCGTTGGTTCCAGTGGTACGGTGACCGGCCTGTCGCATTATTTTAAAAAAGCAGCACCAGATCTGGAGTTGGTACTGGCTGACCCCGAAGGTTCGATTCTGACCGAATACATTAACGACGGCGTACTTTCCACCGAAGCGGGTAGTTGGCTGGTAGAGGGGATTGGTGAAGATTTTTTACCCCTCATCAGCGATTTTAGCCAGGTTACAAAAGCCTATAGCATCAGTGACCGTGAAAGCATGTTGATGGGCCGGGAGTTGTTGAGCAAAGAGGGCATTCTTGGAGGTTCTTCGACCGGCACATTGCTGGCTGCCGCCCTGAAATACTGCCAGGAACAGACCGAGCCCAAAAATGTACTCACGTTGGCTTGCGATACAGGCAACCGCTATCTTTCAAAAATGTACAACGATTTCTGGATGCGCGATCAGGGATTCATCCAGACAGAGCAGCACGGTGACCTGCGCGATTTGATCGCAAGGCCATTTGAATCCAATGACACGGTAACGGTTGGTCCGGATGAGCCCCTGGCCAATGCGTACAGCCGCATGAAGCTGTATGACATCTCCCAGTTACCGGTGATTGAAGATCGCAATATTGTCGGAATTATCGATGAATCCGATATTTTATTAGCGGTAGCGCAATCCAGTGATCACTTCGACAAGCCGGTACACACTGCCATGGTCACTGAACTTGCATTTGTGGATGTGAAAGCCAAGGTTGATGACCTGCTGCCCATATTCAACAAGGATTATGTCGCCATCGTTAAAAGTGGTGAACGCTTTCTTGGTTTGATTACGCGTTTGGATTTGCTCAATTATCTGCGCCGCAAAGCCGATCACTGATACAGAAATTAACCGTCGTCATTCATAGCGGAATGACGCATTGACTCGTTGGAATTGTTTAATGAAAGACCACTCAAATCATCAGCTTGCAACCCGTGCCATTCACGCCGGTCAACAGCCTGACCCTTCGACCGGCGCTATTATGACGCCGATTTACGCAACCTCTACCTATGTGCAAAGCAGTCCGGGCGAACACCAGGGCTGGGAATATTCGCGTAGCCACAACCCGACACGCAGTGCTTATGAGCAATGTATTGCCAACCTTGAAGGCGGCAGCATGGGGTTGGCGTTTGCATCGGGTATGGCGGCTACCGCAACCGTGCTGGAGTTGCTGGATTCCGGTGACCATGTGATAGCGATGGATGACCTGTATGGCGGCAGCTACAGGCTGTTTCACAATGTACGTGAACGCTCCGCAGGGCTTCAGTTCAGCTTTACCGCTCTCGACGATATTGCGGCTCTCAAGGCGGCCATTCGCCCCAAGACACGCATGATATGGGTCGAAACACCGACCAACCCCATGCTAAAAATTGTTGATATTGCCGCGGTAGCTGAGGTGGCGCGTCAGAACGGGTTAATACTGGTGGTCGACAACACCTTTGCATCACCCATGCTGCAGCGGCCGCTGGAGTTGGGTGCCGATATTGTTGTGCACTCTGCCACCAAGTTCCTCAATGGACATTCGGATATCGTCGGTGGTGTCGCGGTAGTGGGGGATAACAAAGAGTTGGCTGACAGGCTTTGGTATCTGCTCAACTCCATTGGCGGCATTCAGGGACCTTTTGATAGCTTCCTGGCTTTACGTGGTCTCAAGACACTGGCCTTGCGCATGCGCGCGCATTGCGACAACGCGCTGCAAATTGCCCGGTGGCTGGAGCAACACCCGGCGGTATCCAAAACACTGTACCCGGGCCTTGAATCACACCCGCAGCATGATCTGGCGATGAAGCAGATGAGCGGTCAGGGCGGCGGTATTATCAGTATCGAGTTAAAAGGCGGTCTGGAAGCAGCCAGACGCATGTTGGAAGGTTGTGAGCTGTTTTCGTTGGCGGAAAGTCTGGGCGGGGTAGAAAGCCTTATCAATCACCCGGCCATTATGACCCATGCCTCGGTGCCGGTTGAAAAACGTGCTCAACTGGGTATTACCGATGGACTGGTGCGGTTGTCGGTTGGCATTGAAGACGTTAACGACCTGATCGCTGAGCTTGAACGGGTTCTTTAGTTTCTGATTATTTAAAACCGCTTTAAAGGGCGGGCACCTGTGGCCGCCCTACAACCTCAGTTCTGGTAAATCTTTGTACAGCTTGAGCGCTTGCGGGTTCGCCAGCGCGTCGATGTTTTTGACAGTCTGGCCGTGTATAACATTGCGTACTGCCAGCTCAACGATCTTTCCGCTTACCGTGCGTGGAATATCATCCACCTGGATAATGCGCGCGGGTACGTGTCGCGGTGTTGCGTTGTTTCTGATGGTGGTGCGAATTTTTTGCTGCAAAGCGTCATCGAGTACGAGACCTTCACGCAGGCGCACGAATAAAACCACCCGAACATCATCTTCCCAATCCTGACCGACACAAATGCTCTCGAGGACGTCATCAAGACTTTCAACCTGACGGTAAATCTCGGCCGTGCCGATGCGTACACCACCCGGGTTCAGAGTGGCATCGGAGCGTCCAAAAATGACCAAGCCGCCGTGTTCGGTAATTTTTGCGAAATCACCGTGCGCCCAAATACCATCGTACTGCTCAAAATAAGCTGCCCGATATTTGCTGCCGTCGTCATCACCCCAGAAACACACAGGCATAGACGGAAACACTTGCCGGCAGCACAACTCACCGGTTTCATTGATAGCGGCAAAGCTGCCGTCATCGCGGCAAATTTCGACCGCCATACCCAAGCCCAGACACTGTATTTCGCCGCGGTAAACCGGGAGGATGGGACAGCCGGGCGCGAAACAGGAAACGATATCTGTACCACCGGCAATTGACGACAGGCACAGGTCTTTTTTGATATCGGCATAAACATAATCAAAACTTTCCGGTGCCAGCGGTGAACCGGTGGACAGCAGCGTTTTTAAAGTAGCCATAGAATGGCTCTCGCGGGGTTTGACGCCAGCTTTCTGCCAGGCCGAAATCGTCTTGGCACCCGTGCCGAAAACGGTAATTTTCTGGTCATCGATAAGGTTGAACATCGCATCGGCTTGCGGATAAAAGGGCGAGCCTTCATACAGCACCAGCGTGGCGCCCGTGGCAAGCCCTGAGACCATCCAGTTCCACATCATCCAACCACAGGTTGTGTAATAGCAAAAACGGTCGCTGCGTTTTAAATCGGTATGCAGCATCAACTCTTTGAGATGCTGTAGCAATGTTCCCCCGGCACCATGGGTAATACATTTGGGCGCGCCAGTCGTACCCGATGAATACAGAATGTAGACCGGGTGATCGAAGGGCAGGCGGGTGAAGTCAATTTCCGTGGCGGTTGAGTGGCTGAACGTAGCCAGCAATTCGGCATTTTTCAGGCCGCTCAGATCGGGATTTGGGTCTGCGTGCGGTATCACGATGATCTTTTCAAGACTGTCGATACGATGTTGAACTTCACCCACTTTTGCAAGACAGTCGTGACGTTTGCCGTTGTAGGTGTAAGCTGCCGCGCAAAACAATATCCGGGGCTCAATTTGACCCAGGCGGTCAACCACGCCGTCAATGCCAAAATCGGGTGAACAGGAGGACCATATTGCGCCGATGCTGGTGGTTGCCAGCATGGCGATAATGGTTTCCGGCAGGTTGGGCATATACCCCGCGACACGATCGCCCGGCCTTATACCCGCTTCACGCAGGGCCGCTGCTACCCCGGCCACTTGCTGGAATAACTGCTGGTAAGTCAGTGTGCTGTTGAGTCCGGTTTCTGTTACCGATACGAGGGCCGCGCGGTCGTCGCGATAGCGCAGCAGGTTTTCGGCAAAGTTAAGGTGGGCATCCGGAAACCATTCGGCTCCGGGCATACGGTCGAAATGCTCGACCGTACGATGACCGGCAGAACCAATGACACCACCAAACTCCCACATCGCTCGCCAAAATGCTTTTGGCGAGTCGATGGAAAATTGATACAAGCTTTCATAGTCATTGACGCCGGGGTCACGGGCCTGGCGTACCAACTGTATGAAACGACTGATATTGGCTTCCTGGACACGCAGGGTGCTGGGTAGCCAAACAGGATCAGTCATACTTTTACCTTTGGTGGTTTTCAATACGGGGCAGTTTACCCCAGTAGTTGCTTCATCTCCGGAATAACGGTGAACAGGTCAGCGGCCAGACCGATGTCCGCAATCTCGAATATCGGCGCATCGGCGTCTTTATTGACCGCAACGATGGTGCCGGCATCCTTGATGCCCGTAATGTGCTGGATGGCACCAGAGATACCGAAAGCAATATAAAGGTCCGGTGCAATAATTTTGCCTGTTTGACCAACCTGCATGTCATTTGGGCAGTACCCGGCGTCAACCGCGGCGCGTGAAGCGCCGACACCGGCACCGATCAAGTCGGCCAGACTGTAGATCAGTTCAAAGTTTTCGGCGCTGGCCAACGCGCGTCCACCCGAAATAACACGGGCCGCGGTTTGCAGGTCAGGGCGCTCACCACCGCCGGCCTTCAGGTCGACAAAGCGTGTGTGAGTGTTTGCTGATGATGCCGCGGCACGGTCTTCAATTGACCCGCTACCAGTGCTTTCTGCAGCCTTCCATGAGGCGACACGCACGGTGGCAACCAGTTTGGCGTCTTGTGGCGCGTGCACATCAACGGTGGCATTGCCGGCATAGATTGGCCGTTTGAAATGATGGCTGCCTTCAACCGCTGAGATATCGCTCACCTGGTTAACGCCCAATAAAGCGGCAATGCGCGGCATCAGGTCACGTCCAAAGGTGGTAGATGGTCCGATGATATGGCTATAAGCGTCTGCCATGGCGGCCACTTCTGCCGCGTAGTTGGCGGACAGTGGTGCCGCGAGGTGATCGGCGTTGATGGCAAAGACGGTGCCGGTGCCGGCGATGGTCGCCGCCTCGGTCGCGATGTCGTTAACCGACGAGCCCAGGACAACAATATCGAAATCCTGACCGATTGCGGTTGCGCAGTTTGCGCATTTCGCGGTGCTGGGGTTGAGGTTTTGCCCGTCGTGTTCTGCAATGATTAATGTTTTGCTCATGATAATTTCCTTACACCAGTCCGCGGTTTTTAAGTTCAGCGACCAGTTGCGCTGTGTCTTCGACCATAATGCCTTTCTCGCGTACAGGCGGAGGCGCGTAGTTGGAAACTTGCAGATCGTTTTCTGAAGCAACACCCAAATCAGCCAGTGCGATGACTTCCAGCGGTTTGCGCTTGGCTTTCATAATGTCCGGCAGTTTGACAAAACGGGGCTCGTTAAGACGTAAATCAACAGTGAGGACAGCCGGCAAGTCCACTTCAATGGTTTCAAGACCCGCATCAACTTCCCGGGTTACGGTTGCAACATTGCCGTCCAGTTTTACTTCGGACGCGAAAGTCGCTTGAGGGCGATCCCATAAAGCGGCCAGCATTTGGCCGGTTTGTGAGTTATCACCGTCAATTGCCTGTTTACCCAGAACGACCAGTCCGGCATCTTCTTTTTCTACGATCTTAAGAAAAGCCCGCGCGATGGTCAGTGGTTGCAGGTTTTCAGCCGTGTCAATTTGAATGGCCCTGTCCGCGCCCATAGCCAGACCGGTACGCAGTTGTTGCTGGCACTCATTGCCACCGGCGGATACAACGATGACTTCGTCCGCGTGCCCCGCTTCGCGCATTCTCAATGCCTCTTCCAATGCAATTTCATCGAAGGGGTTGATACTCATTTTAACGCCGTCGGTATCGACGCCGCTGGCGTCGGATTTAACCCTGATACGGACGTTGTAGTCGATGACACGTTTTATGCCAACCAGTATTTTCATAGTGATTCCTTTAACTATTTTTTCTGAAATTAGAGATTAAGGTAATTTGGTCCTGCTCCGCCCTCCGGCGTAACCCAGTTGATAATCTGGTACGGATCTTTGATATCGCAAGTTTTGCAATGCACGCAATTGGCGGCATTGATCTGCAGGCGCTTGCCGGCATCCGCTACTTCATCCTCAACGACTTCGTAGACGTTTGCGGGGCAAAAGCGGGTGCAGGGGTTGTTATATTCTTCGGTGCAGCGTGTCATGCACACTTCCGGTTCGAGTATCTGCAGGTGAACAGGCTGATCTTCATCGTGATCGGTGCCGGCAAAATAAACCGATGCCAGCCGGTCGCGTGGTGCCAGGTCAGTTTCAACCCAGTTCCGCTCGATTGTTTTGAGATCTTTGATTTTTGTTAATGAAGAAAAGTCATCGTGGTTGTGCAGTGTACGGGGCAATTTACCCGCGGTTACCGTTTCAATTCCCGCGGTAATCAAACCGCGCCACAAGCCTTTGTTAAAGCCGGGGCGGATGTTGCGAACCTTGTGCAATTCTTTATAGATGGGTGACGCCCGCAGTGCGCTGTCAAAGCCCTCACCGTTGCTTTTCTCTGCAATGTGATTGGCGGCCAGCGTGCCCGACCTGATGGCCTGGTGCGTGCCCTTGATCTTCGGCAGGTTGAGCAGGCCGGCAGCGTCCCCGATTAACAAGGCGCCCGGCATTTCAACCCGTGGCAAAGACTGCGCGCCGCCCTCGATGATGGTGCGTGCGCCGCCAGAGAGAATTTCCCCGCCTTCAAACAGGGGTTTGACGCTGGGGTGGTGCTTGAATTGCTGGAATGCTTCAAATGGTGAAAATTCCGGGTCGGCATAATCCAGTGCGCATACAAAGCCAACTGCCACGCGGTCTTTATCCATGTGATAAATAAAGCTGCCGCCATAAGTGCTTGTGTCGAGCGGCCAGCCGAGGCTGTGCTGCACGAGGCCCGGTTTACATTTTCCTGGTGCTACCTGCCAGAGTTCCTTGATGCCTATGCCGTAGGCCTGCGGGTCTGAATCGGCATCCAGGTTGAACTTGGTGATCAGCTCTTTGCTGAGGTGTCCACGACAGCCTTCCGCCATGACCGTCAACGGGGCATGAATTTCGATGCCCTGCATATAGGTGTCTTTGTGTTGTCCTTCACGGTCAACGCCCATGTCGCCAATAATGACGCCGCCAACCGAGCCGTCTTGCGCAAAGTGAATACCGGACGCCGCATAGCCCGGAAAGATATCTACGCCGAGCGCTTCAGCCTGCGGTGCCATCCACGCGCACAGGGCACCCAGTGACACGACAAAGTTGCCATGGTT
>UPTN01000825.1_pt1 | contig 14805 bp, 11 predicted proteins | sample 2160111 | NCBI WGS metagenome assembly UPTN01 (sample SAMN06265058, study PRJEB28932) | marine metagenome | isolation source: Columbia River Estuary | place: USA:Columbia River Estuary, USA | collected 2014-05-05
CTCTTTTTAAACGCATTATTTTTAGGTAATCACATTTCTGTTCCCAGAGAACGTAACAACTAAACAACCAACAAAATGAAAAAATTAACTTTTCTATTTTCCTTATTATTTATGTTAAACGGATTCGCCCAAGATAATTATCTTGGAGATGGCCCGCATTCTCAACTTATTATTCGTGGTGTCACGCTTATTAATGGAGATGGAGCACCACCTCAAGGTCCAATGGATATCATTGTAGAAAATAATAAAATTGTCGACATGAAAATTGTTGGATACGACGGTGTACCAATTAATGAATCAAAACGACCAAAACTAAAAGCTGGAGGTAAAGAATTAGATGCGAACGGCATGTATTTATTACCTGGATTTATTGACACGCATGGACATATTGGTGGTGGAGCTCAAGGTGCAAATCCAGAATATGTATTTAAACTTTGGATGGCTCATGGAATTACTTCCGTTAAGCAACCTAGTGGACGTAACGCCATAGAATTAAAACGTCAAAGTGCTGCCAATGAAATTGTAGCACCTAGAATTTTTGAATATACAGGTTTTGGTTCAGGTAGTGATAAACCGATTAGCACACCAGAAATGGCGAGAGAATGGGTAAGGCAAAATGCAAAAAATGGTGCAGACGGAATTAAGTTTTTTGGTGCAGAACCAAAAATAATGGAAGCAGCCTTAGACGAAAACAAAAAATTAGGTTTAAGATCTACAGCACATCATGCACAGTTAACAGTTGCACGATGGAATGTATTGCATTCTGCAAGAGCAGGAATGACTTCAATGGAGCATTGGTATGGTTTACCTGAGGCACTATTTAATGATAGAACTGTACAAAATTATCCTTTGGATTATAATTACCAGAATGAACAACACCGTTTTGAAGAAGCGGGAAAACTTTGGGCACAAGCTGCTGAGCCATATTCTGAGCATTGGAACAAAGTAATGAATGAATTATTAGAATTAGACTATACTTTAAATCCAACTTTTAATATCTATGAAGCCAGTAGAGACTTGCAACGTGCACGTCGTGCTGAGTGGCATGAAACCTATACGTTACCATCACTTTGGAAATTTTATGAACCAAGCAAAATAAGCCACGGAAGTTATTGGCATTATTGGGGAACAGAACAAGAAGTAGCATGGAAAAATAATTTTAAACTTTGGATGACTTTTATCAATGAGTATAAAAACAGAGGCGGAAGAGTAACTGTTGGCACAGATTCAGGTTTTATTTATCAACTCTATGGTTTTGCATATCCACGAGAAATGGAATTATTACGTGAAGCAGGGTTTCATCCTCTAGAAGTTATAAGAGCAGCGACATTAAATGGAGCTGAAGCATTAGGCTGGGATGATAAAATTGGTTCTGTTCAAATAGGGAAGCTAGCCGATTTTGTAATCGTGGAAGAAAACCCATTAGTAAATTTAAAAGTACTTTATGGTACTGGGGCAATAAAATTAACTAAAAACAACGAAGTTGTGCGCGTTGGTGGGGTAAAATATACAATTAAGGATGGTATTATTTACGATGCTAAACGTTTATTATCAGATGTAAAAGCAATGGTTGACGCTGAAAAAGCAAAAACCAATTGGAAACTAAAACAACCAGGAATTAAGAACTAATTCTTTGTTTTATTGGTTTATCATCAATAACATTAGAGAGGATAATTTGTGTTTTAGTCTCTCCATAAGAAATAAGCTGATCAATAAATTGCTCTAGGTGTTTCTGGTTATGAAGTATAACTTCCATAACGATGTTTTCATTGCCAGTAATCCTATAGCAATTTATAACCTCATCAAACAATTTAACCTTTTCTAGAAAAGGTTTTAATCGACCCATAAAAGCTCGCACTGTTATTAAAGCTCTTAATTGATAACCAAGTTCAAAAGGTTCCACTTTTGTCTTGTAACCTTCAATTACTCCTGCATCTTCTAACTTCCTAATTCGCTCTGCAACCGCTGGAGATGAAATACCCACATGATGTGCTATTTCTGTGTTAGATCGACGTGCATTTGTCTGCAAGAGCTCTAATATTTTCCAATTAATAGAATCTACCTTCATTTTTAACGTAATTAAAACAAATATATTAAATATTAAATCATAATAATAATTATGCTTTAAATATTAAATATAACCTTATAGTTTATAAGCTAATTTTGTTTAATTGCTATAAGATAATGATTTACAATACCATACCATCTCACTTACCTGATATGCCTATTTATAAAAAGGCTGTAGAAATATTTTCGTTGTCACGAAAAATATCATCCTATCTCAGTTATGACTTAAGCCCTTTACTAATTGATGGGAAAGAAGATGAATCTATTTATTTTACTGGTGATATTGTTCAGCAATCAGAATCTTTAGTACCAGAAATAATCAAAGCTGAAGTTGAAATGTTTTCTGAAAACAAGTATAAACATGCTGATGCAGTTAAACGTTTAACCAATTTATTATATCAGAATTGTGTTCGTTTAGAACAAAGTAACAGCGACGGTAAAGATTTTATTCCTATACTCAGAAAAGAATTAAAAATGTTTAGAAAACTTCAGCGTAATTGGATGTTGACGCTCTAAAGAAAATTGTTGATTTTTAAGAAATCTACAAATCTTCCATCTTGTTTTACTTCAGCCATAAAGTTCTCATCTTTTAAGAGGTTAGAATATATCCACGGATTAGCACAAACAGTTTCAAGACCTACCAATGATGATGGTTTAGATGAGACCTGTTTGTATATATTATAAACATCCTGAGGAACAACCATGTCGGCAGTTTCTAGAAGCACACGACGTTCTACTGAACCCCTTGGATACTTTGTTAGGTTCATAACTCTAGGTAAATCTTTATAAAACTTTTCTTTGGCGAATTCTTTATTCCCAGATAGATAATCTAATTTTGGACCATATACAGCTTTATTATAAACACACATAGACATCTCATTAATTGGTCGCTCAACTGCTTCAATAGCCTGAGCAAGAATTTGATTAGCCTCTTCTGCTCTATTGTTTTTTAACATCAAATTAGCCTGATTAAGTTCATCATTTATAATCTGAGGGCAAGACCAATTGCCATGATCTTTATGATGAGAATCCCAAGTACCTAACCAATTATCTATGTATGAATTAAAATCTTCATTAAACATAGCAACCACCATCTTGTTATCTTTAACTACACGAAGATTACATCTATCTGTGATATTAAGATTTGCTATGGCGTTTTCTATGGCTGTAAAAGAAGAAATTTTTCCATCAACTAAAAATTGATAGTAGTTCATCTCAACTTCATAATGTGTTTTTTCTGGATCTTCTTTATAATAAACTTTAATTAATTGAATCAACTTTTCATATTGACGAGAATAAGTATAACCCATTTTTAAATATAATCTCACCATGCCATTTTGGTTATCAATAGCATAGGCCTTCTCCATATTTTCAAGTGATTTTTCTGGTTGAGACAAATACATATAAATAATGGCTTGATACATCAATGTACTGGAATCATTTGGAAAAGCTTCTAGTGCTTTGTCAAAACTTTGTAATGCTGCAATAGGATCTTCTAGTACCATATTTTGATAATACCCTTTTGCTCTTAATGTATATACATTGTCAGAATCAAGTGCTTCCAATTTAGCAAGTGCTTCATCCGCATTTAATTTAGCTTTCACACTAACAGATTTATCGTCAAAATCTAATGAGTATTCATACAATTCGCTATACGCATTGGCCAATAAACCCCAACCTTCTGCAAAATTAGAATCATATTCAACCGCAGTTTTTAAATAATCCATTGCCTTGTTTAGGTCTTCTACATTGTAATAACCATTAAGGATATTTCTAGCTTTCACAAAATTATCATAAGCATCTATAACCTTTGTTGGTACTGCATTTAAATTATTATTCTCTTTCGGGCTTAAGGTTGTTTTTAAGGTTTGAGTAATTTCTTGGGCAATCTCGCTTTGAAGTTTAAAAACATTATCAATAGTTCTATTATAACTATTGGACCACAAACTTATTCCTGAAGACGCTTCAATAAGATTGATGCTTATTTTTAGCTGATTCTCAAAGCGTCGCACAGAACCCTCCAAAATATATTTTACGCCTAGTTTATTTCCGAGTGAATCTAAACTACCCTCATAATTTCTATATGGTAAAACAGAAGTTCTTGCAATAACTTTAAGTTCTTTTATACCAGCTAACTTATTCAGCACATCTTCGTGCATACCTTCAGTAAAAAATGCATTATCATCATCTGAACTCATATTTGCAAAAGGAAGAATCGCTATGGAATTTCTATCATCAACCTTGGTCACAGCTGCCATTTCTGTTTCAAATGAATCTGTAAGTCTAAACTGATTATAAACTAATAGAATAACAGCAATTGATAAAGCACCGATAATAATTCTGTTAAGCTTTACATTTTTTTTTGCCGAAACTTCGGCATCAAACTCAATATCTTCGGTTTTCTTTAAGCCGTCTGGTGTTAAATCATATATCCAAGAAAAGATGAGCCAAATTGGGAATCCAACAGTTAAAATAATTATAAAAGTCTTAAGTAATGAAGGAGATAATTCAAATGCAGGAATTATGATTGACAATACTTGCGTAATTAACCAAGCTACTACCAAATAAGCAATACCAGCTTTTACAACATGACGTCGTTTAAGCTCTTCAAAATATTGTTTTAAATTCATTTTTTACTCTAAATGATAACCATGATCGTCTGGTAGATTCAACTTATTGATAAATTCACGCCATCTAGGATCGTCATACATGATTTTAAATGAAGGATAGGCAAGTGCTTCTAATAATACCGGATCTTTAATTTCTAGTGCTCTATTCAACCACTTAAAAGATGCCTCTTTATTTCCTCGAAAGGCATACAAATCCGCTAAATTTGCGGGATCAGATTCACTATATTTATTTTTAAATTCCTCGAATAATTCATCTGAACGTTTTGTATTACCTAAGGCGTGAGAAACAAAATTCAATCCATACAAACTAAAGAACTCATGTGTTTCTTGTTCAATTTCTGTAAGAGCATCATCATACCTTCCTTGGGCTATTCTAACCTGAGCCATCATATAATGTATAATTTCAGAATTTGGATAATAGATTAAAAATGAATTAAAAGCCTCTTCTGCTTTCTCTATTTCTCCTAATTTATAATATGCAAATCCTAGATTGTAAAAATTAACATAGACCAAAGGATCTAATGCAATCGATCTTTTTAAAAGTTCAACCGATTTTTGAATATTACCAAAGGTCATATTTGCTGCAGTCCCAACAATAATAGCATTATAAGGATCTAATTCTAATGCCCTATCGCTATTTTTAGCTGATGCTTCAAAATCCCAATTAAGCTCTTGTAAACTCGAGAGCGTCATATAGTTATTGCCTGAATTTGGGTCTAACATTACAGCCTTATTTGCTGCTTCTAACGCTAGAGGAATACCTTCTTCGTAGCTTCTCAAACTAAAATTATACATTCCAGTATGATAAATACTTGCCAACAAACGCCAAGCATCTGAATACTCTGGATCAATATCTATAGCTTCTTTGATTACTTTTTCTGCAGATATATATGTGGCTTTCGTGTTTTGATTTGCTAAATGATTCGCCATTAAATACAAATTATAAGCTTCTGTCTTAGGACTCTTAATGGACTTCAATTCTCCTAAAATTCTTAACTGCAATTGCTCACTTACGTTAGATGCAATTTCGTCCTGAATTTTAAAAATATCGTTCATAGGCCTATCATAAGTTTCAGACCATATTTGAGAACCATTGGCTACGTCTATTAATTTTGCCGTGATTCTAAATGTACTTCCTGATTTCCTAATACTTCCTTCCAATACATGATTGACATTTAAGGCACTTCCTATTTCATTTGTGGTAACTTCTTTGTTTTTAAATGAAAAAGATGAAGTTCGGCTTATCACCTTTAAATCAGGAATCTCAGCTAACAAATTTAAAATCTCCTCACTAATACCATCAGAGAAATATTCTTGATCTTTATCCTTACTCATATCGGCAAAAGCCAATACGGCTATTGATTTACCCTCAATACTAATAACATCAACCGTTTCTTCCGAATTTGAAACATTATTACGTTTGTTATTATTAAATAAATTAATTGATAATAACACAATGGCAATACCGAGTGCCGCAATAATTATTTTATTAAGTCGATTACTCGTTTCTAAAGTAACTGACTCTTCTATATTTATACTTAAGGTTTTCTTTATACCATCAGGTGTAATTTCATAGACCCAAGCAAAAACGATCCATAATGGAAATCCAATGATCAGGACAACCAACAATAGTTTCATAACATAAGATGGAGCTTCAATGGTTGGCAGAATAATAGACATGACCTGGATAATCACCCAAGAAACCACAACATAAGCTAAGGCCGATTTAAATACATTCCGTCTTTTTAACTCACTGTAAAACTGCTTCAAATTTATTTAGTGTTTAGTTGAATATTAAAAATACAAATTCCTGATGAATAATTTCGAATAATGATTAATTCACTTTTTATACTATTCCTTATACTTCTTGCCATGTTTAATTACAATATCTACATCTTGTAACAAACTAATATGCCTTAACACATCTCCTTTTACAGCAATAATATCGGCATATTTACCTTCAGTAACGGTTCCAACTTCGTCTGCGACTCCCATCCAAAGTGATGGCCAATACGTTGCTGCTCTGATTGCATACATGGGGTCTATACCAAATTCATTTACCCAAACATCCAATTCATTCCAAGTAGATTGACTATGAAATTTCATTGGAATACCACTATCTGTACCTATCATAAGTACCACTCCGGCCTCCATAAGTTGTTTTATCTTGGTTTCTAAAGTTGGCTTTCTCACTGGGGTTAATTGAAAATATGGTAAGCGATCTTTATGTTTAAAGCTGTTTTTAATATCTGCTACAATAGTATCATTCAAACCACGATGCCAAGAATCATTGTCTAAATGTTCTCCATTATCTCTAACATACTCATAATTGAATAAACCTTCAACCGTTGGACACCAAAACAATGGTCCTAAATTCATTTGAGCCGTGCGTTCTTTTATGGCATCCATAACGTCGTCAGGGTAACGTGGAGCAGATGACAACCCTGTATGTTCAATACAATCTACTCCTGCGGCTAAACCTGATCGTATTTCTTGTGGTCTGTGTCCATGAGCGACTACTTTAAGGTTGTATTTATGAGCGGTATCAACAACAGCTTGTAATTCTTCTTCTGACATTTGATCCTGATCAATTAATTTTATACAATCAACACCGGCATCAGCTAAGGTTTTAATTTTCTTTTGTGCATCAGCAACTCCATTAATTCCCCAACGAAAAGCTTCGGTACCAGGGTATGGTTTCTTTTGTATAAATGGTCCAGACACATACAATGTAGCTCCAGGAATCTCTCCACTATTAATTCGATCTCTTACAGCTATACTCTCTTTTAATGGTCCTCCTAAATCTCTTGCACTTGTAACTCCTGCCATTAATAATTGCTCCGCAGATGAAGGCATAATGACATCTTCTAAGAGAGGTGGATAAGTTTTATCCCAATAATCATAATCAGCATGTCCGTTAATCATAGTATGAACATGCATATCCCAAAGCCCTGGAAGCACTGTCATGCCTTCAGTTGAAATGATTTCAGCATCATTAGGTATCATCAGAGTTTCGGTAGTTCCGATAGCCTTTATTTTCTCCCCTTCAATAATAATAACACTATTCTGAATAGGTGCAGATCCATAACCATCAATGAGTGTGCCTCCAACTAAGACTTTAATATTATTTTGTTGTGCAAATGATGTTGTGCAAATTAGTAATGCGAAGAAGATATTTTTCATTTTAAAAAAGAAAATGGTTAGTATGCCATTAAAGATATACTAAAAGAATTAAATGAAAAATATAGATCTAAATGCGTTTATTTAAGACTCACAACCTGCGAATTATACATAAATGTTTCTTTCAAACGTGCATAACGTTGATGCATAATTTCAGCAAGTATTACGAATTGACATTTGCGTAAACTCTCTGTAACACGAAGCACATCGTCATGAAAATTTGCCCGAATTAAAAACTCAGCATCGTCTAAAGCGAAAATTTGCAACTCACCTAAATGCAAGCTATTCATATAATACAATTTGTTAAGACGCTTAGGAGTAACTATTAAAACATCAACACCATAATAAACTTCTTCTCTTTGTTTATCTATATCGTATTCTTCATAAGCGCAATAAACCCTTAAGTCAGTGCGTCTTGTGAACATATCAAATTGTTCTTTTAATTCTAAAGCTGCTTTTTTGTCTTTTACCATGATTAGAGCACGTGCCGAGTCACCAACAGCCACAGCCTTAAGTTTATGAATAATAGCAATTATTAAAGCTGTTGTTTTTCCTGCACCTTTTGGTGCAATTCCGTAAACATTAGTACCACCTTTCAATTTTGGTAAAATATTTTTCTGAAAAGTCAAAGGTTCATCAAAGCCTTGCTGCTCTAATTTTTCTTTTAATATTGGATTTAGCTTTTTAAAAGACATTATTTTTGTTTTTCAATAAATATTAACAAGACCCTTATTTTTTTGGTTCCGGACAATTGATTCATTCATTCTTTTACAAAGTAAAACGTGTTTACATGTTTCTTCTGTACTGTCCTCCTACCTCGAACAACGCCTTAGTGATTTCACCAAGAGAACACTTTTTACACACTTCCATTAAAGCTTCAAAAATATTTTCATTATGAATTGCTCTTGTTTGAAGATCTTTTAAAAATATGCTAGTATCATTGGCCTTATGCAAATTCTCTAAAGTCTTAATTTGGAATTGTTTTTCCTCTTCAGTAGCTCTAATAACCTCAGCAGGTAAAACCGTTGGAGAGCCTTTAGAACTTAAAAAGGTATTTACTCCAATAATTGGAAATTCTCCATTATGCTTTAAGGTTTCATAATACAAACTTTCTTCTTGTATTTTACTGCGTTGGTACATCGTTTCCATTGCGCCAAGAACACCACCTCTTTCGGTAATTCTATCAAATTCTAGTAAAACTGCTTCTTCTACTAAATCAGTTAATTCTTCAATAATAAATGAACCTTGAATTGGATTTTCATTTTTATTTAAACCTAATTCTTTATTAATTATTAATTGAATTGCCATTGCACGACGAACTGATTCTTCCGTTGGTGTTGTTATAGCTTCGTCATAAGCATTTGTATGCAATGAATTACAGTTATCATAAATAGCATACAAAGCTTGAAGCGTTGTACGAATATCATTAAAGTCTATTTCTTGAGCGTGCAAACTACGTCCAGAAGTTTGAATATGATACTTTAGCATCTGTGCTCTCGAATTTGCACCATATTTGTTTTTCAGCGCTTTAGACCAAATTTTTCTTGCAACACGACCGATTACGGCATATTCTGGATCAATACCGTTAGAGAAAAAGAAGGACAAATTTGGACCAAATTTGTTAATATCCATTCCTCTTGAAAGATAATATTCTACATATGTAAACCCGTTAGATAAGGTGAATGCCAATTGTGAAATTGGATTTGCTCCAGCTTCTGCGATATGATATCCTGAAATAGATACAGAATAAAAATTGCGTACATTATTTTCAATAAAATATTCTTGAACATCTCCCATCAAGCGCAAGGCGAATTCGGTGGAAAAAATACATGTGTTTTGCGCTTGATCTTCTTTTAAAATATCAGCTTGAACTGTTCCTCTGACTTGAGAGATCGTTTTTTCTTTAATACCCTTATAAACATCCGCTGGCAGAACTTGATCACCAGTTACTCCAAGTAATCCTAATCCTAATCCATTATTACCTTCGGGTAGTTCGCCATTATAAGATGGACGTACTTTATCTTTATATATTACAGCTATTTTAGCTTCAATCTCTTTCTCTAATCCATTTTCCTTAATATAAACCTCACATTGCTGATCAATAGCAGCGTTCATAAAGAAACCTAATAACATTGGAGCTGGACCATTAATGGTCATACTCACAGACGTCATGACATCTGCTAAATTGAACCCAGAATACAACTTCTTGGCATCATCTAAACAACAAATAGACACACCAGCATTACCTATTTTTCCATAGATATCTGGCCTGTGATCTGGATCATTTCCATAAAGCGTAACACTATCGAAAGCAGTAGACAAACGCTTTGCAGGTAATCCCATACTCACATAATGAAAACGTCGGTTTGTACGTTCTGGACCTCCTTCTCCTGCAAACATACGTGCTGGATCTTCACCTGTTCTTTTGAAAGGATACAATCCTGAAGTAAAAGGAAATTCTCCCGGCACATTCTCTTGCAACGTCCAGCGTAAAATATCTCCCCAAGCTTGGTACTTAGGCAATGCCACCTTTGGTATTTGCGAGTGAGACAATGATTCTGTATGGGTTTCTATTTTAATTTCTTTATCCCGAACTTTAAATGAATAGATGGGATTTTTATACTTGGTAACTTTCTCATTCCAACCCGTTATTACTTCCCAATTGTATGGATCTAAGTTAAGTTTTACTCTATCAAATTCTCCAACAAGTAATTTGATAAAATCTTTATTTTCTGAAGATTCAACAGATTTTGAATCGATACCAGCTTTATCTAATTGAGGATGAGTTCCAACAACAGATTCTATGGTTTTATAAATTCCATAAAGTCTTTGAGCTACTTCAACTTGTTCATTTGCGGTTTTATCGTAAGCGCGATTATTTTCAGCAATTTCCGATAAGTAACGCGTTCTTGCCGGAGGGATCACAAATATCTTCTCGCTCATTTCTTCAGAAATTTGAAATGTCGATTTTAAATCCGCATCTATCTTTTCTACTAACTTATCCATTACCGCCTTATAAAGCGTGTTCATTCCTGGATCATTGAATTGTGAAGCTATTGTTCCAAATACCGGTAAATCATCTTGATGAACATCCCAAAGGTTATTATTACGCATGTATTGTTTTTTTACATCACGTAAGGCATCTAAAGATCCTCGTTTATCAAATTTATTAATAGCAACCAAATCTGCAAAATCAAGCATATCAATTTTTTCTAATTGAGTTGCTGCACCAAATTCAGGAGTCATTACATATAGTGACACATCTGAATGTTCAATAATTTCTGTATCACTTTGTCCGATTCCAGAAGTTTCTAGAATAATTAAATCATATTCTGCCGCCTTTAAAACCTCAACGGCCTCATGCACATATTTTGATAAAGCTAAATTAGATTGGCGCGTGGCTAGACTGCGCATATAAACTCTTGGAGAGTTAATTGCATTCATACGAATACGGTCTCCCAAAAGCGCACCGCCTGTTTTACGTTTTGAAGGATCGACTGAAATTAATCCTACTGTTTTTTTAGGAAAATCTATTAAAAATCGTCTTACTAATTCATCTACTAAAGACGATTTCCCAGCACCACCTGTTCCCGTAATTCCTAAAACCGGGGTTTTTGACTTTTTGTTCTTTTCATGAATTTTATCTAATGTATCTTTTGCTACTTCAGGAAAATTTTCAGCTGAAGAAATTATGCGAGCTATTGCTTTAGGCACTTTCTTAGAAAGCAAATCTACCTCTCCATTTAATTGATCTCCAATAGCAAAATCAGATTGTTGAACTAAATCATTAATCATCCCTTGAAGTCCTAGTTCTCTTCCGTCATCTGGTGAGTAAATACGAGTAATACCATAATCCATCAAATCTTTAATTTCGGAAGGAAGGATTACTCCTCCTCCGCCTCCAAAGATCTTAATATGTTCTGCTCCTCGCTCTTTCAACAAATCATACATATACTTAAAGTATTCATTGTGTCCTCCTTGATATGAAGTTAATGCAATAGCATTGGCATCTTCTTGGATTGCAGTATTTACAACTTCTTCAACGCTTCTATCATGACCTAAATGAATAACTTCAACTCCGGTTGATTGAATAATCCGACGCATAATATTAATAGCTGCATCATGACCATCAAAAAGAGATGCTGCTGTAACTATACGTACTTTGTATTTTGGCTTATATGGTGCTATTTGCTTCATTCGTAACAAAACTTATTTTATACTGCTGCAATTTAAGGAATATTGAAAAAAATATAGCTTATATTAAGAATATTATAAACAATTACAAATTATAAATATCTTCCTCTTTTGCACACCTGATTTGGAGATTAATAATACTACCTTTTAAACGATGTTTGTCTTTTAAAGTAAGGGTAGATAAACTACTATGAATCTTGGTTTTTGTTTTCATATTTTCATTCTCAAACAGTGTTTTAGTTTCGGTTTTAAATGGATCAGGAATTTTACTCATATCACAATTAATTTCATCATCACAAAAATATGATGTATCTAAAAATGTATAATCTATCTTTTTAAATTTTTCAATAATATTGTATTTCTATTTTTCCGACGTATCAAAATCTAATATGAATAACGCAGTTTTATTCCTCCCTTCGATACAATACTATTGTTTCTGATAACTTAACACGATGCAGCACTAAGATTAGATTCACTTTTAATTAATTACTTAAGTCGTTTCTGTGTCGCTTTAACATCAATGTAAAAAAAAGTTTACCAGCAGTATGTTGTATCGTATTGCAATTAAATAATCCTAAACAAAATATAAGGCACAAAATTTGAACGGTTCTCATCTGTAAAATTTACCTTTGTTAAAGATAGAAAACCTTAAACTATGATTAAAAGAATTGTTGCCCTGTTACTGATTTTAAATGTTACTGCTTGTGCAGAATTACAACAGGTTGTAAATCAATTACCTCAAGGAGAGAGTTTAGGAAATAACCAAATAGCTTCAGGATTGCGTGAAGCTTTAGATTTTGGAATTGAAAAGCAAGTAAGCAAATTAACTACTAAAGATGGTTTTTTTAAGAATGATTTAGTTAAAATACTACTTCCTGAAGAATTAAAAAAAGTCGACAAAGCCCTTCGTGATATTGGATTGGGAAATCTCGCCGATGAAGGTCTTAAAGTTTTAAACAGAGCCGCAGAAGATGCGGTTAAACAGGCAACTCCTATTTTTGTGAATGCTGTAAAAGACATTACATTTGACGATGCTAAAAATATTCTATTAGGCACAGATGATGCTGCGACTCAATATTTAACCGGAAAAACTCAAACTGCATTGTACGACAAGTTTAATCCTGTAATTAAATCATCATTCAGTAAAGTTGGAGCAGATCAAATCTGGAAGAATCTAATCAATAAATATAATAGTATTCCTTTTACAAACAATGTAAATCCCGACTTAACGGATTATGTAACTCGTGAGGCACTCAATGGTGTTTTCACCATGATTGCTGTTGAAGAAAAAGAAATCAGAACTAAAGTGTCTTCAAGAACTACAGATTTATTAAAGCAAGTATTCGCATTACAAGATTAAAGTTGGGTACAGTTAAATTATTAAACCGAATATATACTATTCGGTTTTTTCATTAATTATAATCCCTTATTAAGGAAGCCTGTAATTTAAAACAACCAGACGATGGATTAAGTGATATTCTATATTTTGAAGCAAAAAGATTAAAGCAACATATTGTTAATTTGAAAGATAAATTGACTAAAAATTTAGATGTTTCTTTATAACCTAACTAAATCTATTAATCATAATATTTTCCATGTCTACTTGAAGTCTCAAGGCGCTTTGTTTAGCAGCCTGGGCAAAATCATGGTCTTGGGAAGCATAAATAATCCCTCTAGATGAATTTACTAATAAGCCAACATTAGGATTCATACCGTATTTACAAACATCTTGTAAATTCCCGCCTTGCGCTCCAACACCTGGAACTAATAAAAAACTTTCTGGAATTATATTTCTTATTTCTTGAAAATATTCAGCCTTTGTCGCTCCAACTACATACATTAAGTTCTTAGAATTATCCCACGATTTTGATGTTTCCAAAACTTTTTTATATAATTCTTTCCCATCTACTGTTTTTGTTTGAAAATCAAAAGCGCCTTTATTTGATGTTAGAGCCAATAATATAGTATGCTTGTCATCAAAGGCCAAAAAGGGTTCAACAGAATCTTTACCCATATAAGGAGCAACGGTAACACTATCAAAGCCTAGATCCTCTAAAAATGCTTTTGCATACATCGTGCTTGTATTACCAATATCACCACGTTTAGCATCAGCAATGGTGAAAATCTCTGGATAATTCTCGTTTAAATATTCAATAGTTTTTTCTAAGGCCCGCCAACCTTTTAGACCATAGGCTTCATAAAATGCCGTATTTGGTTTATAAGCTACACACAAATGATGTGTCGCATCAATTATAGCCTTGTTAAAGGTAAATATTGGATCTTCTTCAGTTAAAAGATATTTCGGTATTTTATTTAAATCGACATCTAATCCTATACAGAGAAAGGATTTTTTCTTTTTGATTTCGCTTATTAAATGGTCTGTTGTCAATCTTTTTTATTTAACATTCCCTTAAAAAAGGAATTTATATTACGTCGTCATTCGCTTTCAACAATTCAGTGTTTTCAGCCAACATTAATTCGTCTAGTATTTTTTGAATGTCACCATTTATAATATTTGAAAGATCATATAAAGTCAACCCTATTCTGTGATCAGTTACACGTCCTTGCGAATAATTGTAGGTTCTAATCTTTGCACTTCTATCACCAGAACTTACCATACTTTTACGTTTCGCAGAATCTGCTGCTTGTTGTTTTGCTAATTCTAAATCGTATAAGCGCGAACGTAAAACCTTTAAGGCTTTTTCTAAATTTTTATGAGATGATTTTTGATCTT
>UPTN01000826.1_pt1 | contig 14796 bp, 4 predicted proteins | sample 2160111 | NCBI WGS metagenome assembly UPTN01 (sample SAMN06265058, study PRJEB28932) | marine metagenome | isolation source: Columbia River Estuary | place: USA:Columbia River Estuary, USA | collected 2014-05-05
GCTCCAAGCTTTGGTACCAAACGTTTCGGTTCTAAGAGCTAAAAAGTTGGGGGGCTTATGCCCCCCTATTATTTAGAAAATGTTTGTTGGGAATAGAGTTCCCCAACCAACAAGGTTCCACGGATTATGAATAAGACCATAACTTGAAGATGCCTTCTGCAAAATGTTCTGATCCCATATAGTCTCTGCGTCTATGTTAGCCCAATGCTCAATAGCCATCTCTGTACCAAAGCTGACAGGACGATCCTTAGCCATTCTGTAAATGGTCTTTTGAATCCTCAACCAGAAGCTTGGGAACATCAAAATACCTATGTCACTCAGCTGCTTCACCTTAGTTGGCATGCCTTCCTTATAGTCAGGGAAAGCGTCGACTACTTCCAGTTCAGCCTTCTTCTCGTTCATTCCCTTCTCGTTGACTAAATACCTGTAGTAAGTTTCCTTAGACAGAATATCTGTCAAATCAGTCATGTGAGTACCCAACTTAACAGCTTGGCTGTTAGGACTGTTGAGGTACTGCATAGCGTAAGTAACCGCATCATCCTCTGATTTAATGTTCTCAACACGTTTGTTGAACGATTTTAGCTCAGTGCTTAATGGCGCCGTTATGTTGAATGAATCAAATAAATCAGTAAACGCTTCAAGCCATCTGTCCAGCCCAATATCCCAATTAGCAGCTTTCATAATAAATTTTCCGAAAGCACTATTCTTGCCTTCTGGCGTGCTCATTATTTTTTGAAGTACCGCTTCCATATCAGAATTTAGACCTGAAGATGGGTCATTCGTCTGCATCACCAAATCAGATCCTAAAGAACTTATAAATCCTCTCTCAACAACTCCGTTCGTTGGCATTTCCTTCAATTCTTTTTTCAACTTCTCATACAAAGCTCCGTACTTAGCCGGATCTGAGTAAGACTCAAGTTTAATACGCATCATCTCATTTTTCTTTTTATGGTAATCGTCATACTCCCGGGCAATAAGACTATAATGCTTTGCCACATATAGAGGACTGACACCCATAGCCGCTAGGTAGGAAACGTTAGAAAAATTGTCACCTGCGATCTTAGCCGGGTTAAGTACCACCATTCCAATTTTTGACGCAGAAACTACGTTCTTAACCACCCGAACAGCCCACTGGAATTCTCTTCGTGAGGCAATTGATGGCTCATTAGATCCTATCAGCCAGTACGCAATATCTTTTCTCACATACTGAATCTTTTCATCAAATCCCTTACTGTCAGACAGCTTTATAGGTACACGCTTATACGCCTGTTTCACCTCTGCAGGGTAATCCTCCAGTACTTTTCCTTCCTCTGCACCTAAGAACCATGGGTGATCTTCTGTTTTACTGTTAATCATGGCTACTAAGTCTTCTGACTTTCTATCGGCCATATCCCAATAAGTAGATGCCTCCAGCAGCTTGTCTCTGATCATTTCCGTATCTTTTATCGCTAAAGAGTGTGCGGTAGTTCTCACAATTGATTGTGAAGGATCACTAATCTCTCCCATAGCCTTTCTTGTTTCATCATCCATAACGTACCTGTACTCATCCCCAACTTTAACCACATTAGGCATGTCCTTGTATTTTTCCTCAACTCTTAAATCTGTGTTCTGAGTTCTTATCTCTGTAAATGTACCTTCCTGGTAAGTACTGTCGACACCAGCTGAGTACATTATGCCTATGGCGTTCTCTGTTGGCTTTAGAGCAGTCTTAAAGCCTAAGTCCTGCATACGATCATAGTTTTCAACAGTGACCAGCACTGGCTTAGGATCTTCCTTGTACTCGTTCTTGATCAGATTGTCCCTGAGAATACCTTTACCGTTCAAATCATTGATAACCAAATCGTTAGCCAGCAAGTTGGACTTGACTAAGGTCAATAACTCTCTGTTTTTCAAAAAGTCATTGAACCTGTCTATGCCCAGATCTTTTATTGATTTCAATACCAAAAGCTTTTTGGCTTGGTTTACGTTTTCGTTACCAGAAATTGGTAGCATATCAACGTTATAGACAGTATGCGGTCCCACTATTCCGTGGACGTTCATATCAACAATAGAATCGATTTGGCTTATTACTTTGCCCAAATTGCTGTTAGTTCGCATATCCAATTCTATTGCCGCTATTTCAGCTTCAATGTCAGAAACATCTTCTGCGTACTTGAAGTAGTTTTGCAGCGGCATCTTCATGGTGAAATCGTAGTAGGCTGCCATTTCGTCTTTTGACATTTTAGATGTTATCAGATTGAATTTTTGCAGCTCTGTACTTATAAGCTCCAGCTTGTCTGATCTTGCCTTAGCAAACATAGACAGCACAGCGTTCTTGATTTCGTTGTTGACACCTGAGTTCGTGATCTTATGCGCCAAGCTCTTAAGAGCTTCAGAGCCCTGATAGTAGTTATATATCTTGTCTGTAGCAGCCTCGTACACACTGAATCTGCGCTTGATTTGATCATGCACCCATTTGGTAAGTCGTCGACCACCTCTGACTGCGGGATCGTTTAAATAACGAGCTATAGAGGCGTTTGCCAGGTCTAAGGTTTCATCAATAACACCTCTTCCTAACAGTATGCCTGCCTCTTTGCCTACGTTAAAATCTAGCTCAGGGTGTGCGATAATTTCTTGGACTTTACGAAACGTAGTAGCATTAGCTTGCCTTGCAGACTGCCCAGTAGCAACAACATGGTTAATTGCCGACATTGTTAACGCTGGGTCAATTCCTGAACTTTTTTTTAGATCATCAGAAGTAAGGCCGAGCATGTAGCCTCGTACTCTTTTAACCAAAGCAAGTACTACATCTTTAAGCCTATTTCCATTGTCCTTAAATAGCTTACTGCTATACAGCTCTTCTGCTACTTCAGGCTCTCCACTCAGAACTGATAAGAGCTCCGCCAGCTGCACTGCTTCGTTAGTGCTGGAGTTTAGAATGTGGTCTACTCTGGATCTAGCTTCATCGCTCAAAGATACTTTTTTAGAGTTGACATTCTTCCTGATGTGGGCCAATACTTTTTTCAGATACTTAACTTCTAATGTTTTAGCCTGAGCTTTGTCGTTAAAAACTCCAAGGCTGTAGCTATGAAGAATTTCGTGCTCAAGAAGAGACAGGAATTTCTTACGGTCCTTATCGTTAGTGAGGTCTAGTTTATTGCCGGTGTCAGGGTCTGTATCACTATAAGTTATTACGTCATTAGCGTGATCGAATTTGAATTTGTCACCAGCGGTGATAGACGACTGTGCATCTATATTTTCTAAAAACTTAGCTACCAGTTCAGACTCGCCAGCGAATCCTTTTAAGGTTTCAATAGCGTTGTCAGTAACTGTTGAAGACGAAGTCTTGCTACTCTTGGGCTTATTAGCAATCTCTACCATCAAGGCGTAGGTAGCCTCAACATCAGAGTCTGCACTGTGAGAGTTTTTAACATTAGCAAGATCAGTTAGCGTACCTGTCTTGCTTTCATTTACATTTACTATGTTACCTGCAAGGGCTCTGACATCGTGAGTGGTGCTGAAGTTGAAGAACTTGTCATCGTATATGGTGCTGTTAAAACCGACAATGGCCTCAGCCTTTGCTGCAAGCGCTTCTAAATCGCTAATAGCTGTGTCTCTATCTACTGCATTCTTATTCCAGCTTTTCATTCCGTTTTGTTGTTTATGAGAAGCTTTAATAGCCTTATAAATGTCGCTTTCAACAATGTCCTTAGTACCCCTAAGACCTTTCAGATAATCTTTAGCTTCCTCTTGAGTAAGCTTTATTTTTACGGATTTAGCACTGTTGTTGCCTACGCTGTAACCGATCTCAACTACAAAAGGGTTCTCGCTCTTAGCGTCTGACGTTTCAACGTCATAAGTTAAAATAGCGTCAGGATTAGACTTGTGCAGCGCAGCAAACTCCTCTTTAAGTTTCTGCGCCTGTTCATTCTCTACCTCTAAGGTTTGAGGCTTTTCGACTTTGCCTTGTGGGCCGCTCGGGTTCTTTGGCGTTTTGGTTTGGCTGGTGCGCCCTTTGACTTGGTTGGTTTCGTTTCCAGAGAAGATTTCTTTTCCTGAAGTGTTTGGCGCAACAACTCCTTCAATACCAATTCTGCGGCCAATAACGCTAGTTGTCTTATTATCATATCCATTACTCTCATCAGTTAGTATACGTTGTTTAACTAGTATACTATCCTTTACTTCATTTGCAATGGCTATGTAGTCTGGATCGTGAATAATTTCAGGATGCTCAACTGCAGCAGCCGTTAGGATTTCATTGTGAATGTCGTAGTACATTGCAACCTCAAAGTTGACTTGGTTGTATTCTGCGACAACTTCTTGAACAAGCCAATCTGGGCCAATAACCTCATCGTGGACTACCAACAAAGTTCCTTTGTACTCTGTCTCTGGGTGTCTTTTAAGAACACGGTTAATAGACAAGTACAAGTCAGCCGTGTCAGCAGAGTGGATGGTAGATACCGTCATAACGCCTTTTCGTAGTTTGCGTGGACGTGTAAGCACTGACACGCCCTGTATAGGCTCGCTTTGTACTTCAACCATTTTCCCTAGCGTCACACCAAATTTGGCTAGTTCACCTGCATTAAATGTTGAATTTGGGTTTTCTACACGCCAAGTAGCCGGCATTGCACGGAGTTTCCGCAACTCTTTGTACCCGTCAAGCAACTCAAATATTTTCGCGTCTCTAGCTTTATGGGTAACTAGGTACTCAGTCTCAAGTACTGCTCTAAGCCTGTTGTATAAAAGCGCTGGGGCACCAGATTTGGCTACAGCTTTACGCAGATTATCTACCAGCTCCTTATCGGATCTGAGTGCTTGGACGTCTTTTTGTGTGTAGTTTGTTTCCAGGAACTGATTTATAAGCAGTATGGTTTCAGCAGAAACGTCTTCTGCACGCAAAAGTTTTACGATCCTTGATGTTATATCAATAGACAGGGATTTCACTGCCCCATTTTCGCTTTGGTCATAAAGGAAAGTCATTGTTACTGGTTTTGACAAGTCTCGTACTTTCTTAGAAAATAGAAGGTCCTTGATAGGCTCAAGAAAACCTGCAGCTTTTTTATCCTTGCCTGAAAGAGCAGGCCCACTAATTCCATCTGCAGCAAGCATCGCTTTTATGTCGTCTGTGAGCAGACGGTATATGTCTTCAATAGCTTCACCGTCAAACTCACCTTTCAATACGCCTAAGCGTCTGAGTAGGTTAGCTACTGAACCATCGCTGTCTGAACCAAGAGCCTGCATTAGTATGAGCTGGCCGCCAGACGCTGTAGCGTCAGCTGTTGAAGCGTAAGATGTCTTTATGGTGCCGCTCTTAATGCCTTCACGGAACTCTTTTACAGCACGCGCTGAGGCAATTACCTGAGATACTGGCATGTCAGGGTACAATACTTTCATTGCACTTACGGCATTCAGCTTACCAGACAACTCTCTGGAGCTACTGAATTTGTCCAAAAGAGAAATTAAACTGTCTAGGTTTTTATTGTTGACGCTATCTCCAACACCGTATACAGCCGAGACGTCTGGCAAAGGTGCTTTCTTATCACCAATATTAATATCGAGCTGTAGCGCTAATGAAAGTGCCATAGACAGGGCTCTTTCTGGCTGTTTAGCAACATCAATTTCATGCTCTCCAGTAGTCATTGCATACCGCATTAACTTAGACTGGTGAATGTTTAAAATGCTGTTGTCGTAATACAGACGGGTGTTATCACCGGCGAACAACGCCATGTACAGATCAGGTGATTGATCAGAGTCAAATAAGCTGTAATGCTCAATTAAGTCATCAATAGCTACTGTTTTTGACAACCTTCGACCTACCGCGCTGGCATGGTCTGCGTCTACTACGTTGTCCAACTCAATATCAAATAGCTGCTCAAGTATTTCTGCGCTACCGCCAGCCATTCTTAGAACTTCAGTAGCTTTTTTACCGCTCTTTCCAACCTTTTTGAATAGAGCTCTAAAAAGGTCGTGCATGTCCTGGTGAATGTAGGAAGGGCTTTTGCTAAGCCGTGTTCTGGCTTCTTCAAACTCTTTAGACAACGTGAATTTGTCCAAGTTTTTTCTGTCTGCCACTGCGTTTATTCCAGGCAGCACAACAGTTGCAGGTGAAGACGTTAAGCTGACTACGCTTAGTGCGGCCTTTAACGCCCCGAAGTATGTTCCATCAACAGATACCAATGGGTCTGTTAAAGCGCCAATAGGGTCGAGATCAGCACTGTTTTTTGGATCAAGACCTATAGCAGCCAGTGACAAAGAGACAGCCGCAGCTTCTGTGTAAATCTGTGCACCATTAGCAAGGCTTTTACCGCTAGAGATAGAGTCGTCTTGTGTATTTTTATCCAGGTTTAAACGGTAGTCCCGAAGCGTAGAAGCCGCCTCTCCATTATCAGGGTAGAAGATATTAATCAGTTTGGCCTTTTTAAGGTCTTCTAGCACTCTGAGGCCAATAAGCCAGTAGTGGCTTTCTACTTCAGCCGCTGACGCAGGTTCTTCATTTGCATCAAATTTTTTGTACCTAACGCCATTAGGGTATAAAACCTTTCTTCCGATAACAGCAGCTAAACGGTTCATCGGTATATTTGGAGTGATGCTGTTATTTGACACAGCTGAAGTTTCTATATCAGCTGTTCTTGCTTTGTCAATTTCACCTTTTACTGCTGCTAAAATTTCTTGCAGGCCAATTGAGTTTGCCCTTAAAGCCTCAGCAGCAGATACGTCGGTGCCGGTGCTGAGTTTTTTAACAATATCGTCTCTTGTAGCTTTTTCAGAAGAGTTCCAATCTTTTAGTGCACGGTTAAACTTACCGCTGATGGTAGAAGACGCTTCTATAATGCTGTGCATTAACCCACTAAAAACGTTTTTGCTGAGCAGGTTGTGTATATGCCCGGCAGTAATACTGAAAATATCGATTCGAGTGTTTTTATCCTTATCAGGATCAATATCAACCTTCTCGACCTTTCGGATTAGTTTATGAATACGCTCTCGAAGTAAGCAGAAGGTAGATCTAATCATTATTTGGCACCCTTTTTACAATCAATTCGGTTTAGCAGTTCACTGCTGTCTGCTAACTGCTTGGCTTCATCGCTTTCTTCGTCTATATAGCTACCTTCATCAGGGTCTTGTACCAATTTGCCAGTAGCTTTAGACTCAGTATTAGTTACATCTTCTTCGGTTTTTGCCTTCGTGTCCACTTCTGACTTAGTTTCTGACTTAGTTTCTGACTTAGTTTCTGACTTAGCTGCAGGTTTTGCCTTTTCAGACTTTTTAACTATCTTTTTAGGCTTTTTGAAACCCTTTGTGTTATCTGCCCAGTCAAACAGCGCTTTATAGGCATCTATTGTGTCCTCTGTGATCATTCCAGGCACACTGGCAGCAAGAATAGCTATTACCTGTTCAACGCTGTACTGGTCTTTAAGATCGTCTTTAAACCACTTAAGTACCTGCTTTGAAGTAGATTTTTTGTAGCTGATCATTTCGTTTAGCAGTGCCATTGCGTTTTCTGCTAACTGTTCTTCTGTGTACTCAAAATTAACATCTTCCTCTGGACGCATCTTGGCTCCAAAGAATGATATACGCTCGTAGGTTTTTTTGCTGACAGTAATATCAGGCTTTGACTTGAATATTGGTTTGCCTTCAACAATTTTTGCTGCAATATCATCAACGAAGTCTAAAGCTACGTTGCCCCACCCTTTAAGTGTTTCGACTACTTCAGCAGCTACTCCACCCTCTTCCAGATTTATGATATTGCTGTCTTTCTTGGCCTCAGCCTCTTTCTTCAGCTCAGCGATTTTCTTGTCATTACTGACTTTTAAGCGCTGTATTTGGCCGTCTAGCTTAGTGCCTTTTCCTGTCGTAGCTACATGATTAGTGTATACGTCAATAGCTGCGCCTATGGTTTCGGCTACATCTAAGGTTTGCACATTGCCAACTGTCACGCCTACAAGGTCTAGCGCCAGTGTATTGATGCTGGTGCTTTTTGGCAATTTGCCTCCAGCTGCCACTACTGCTATCGACGATGCCAGGTTACCTTTTAAGATAGGCTCTTTTTTGTCCATACCAAGGCGGGAATTTGCTGCAACCTTTCTACGCATCTGCGCTCTTAAAGCCTTCACAGTGTCAGAGTCTTTTGCACCAGATTTTTCCAAAATCGTTATCATGGCGCCAATAGCGTCTGGAGTGTATTCCTGTGTTACTTCCTTAAGTTTTTTTATTGACGCTGCAGATTGCGTAGTTGCTGCTTCTACTGCAACTTCAATAATCGCAGCAGGATACGAGTTTTTGTAGTCCTTCAGGTCTTCATACACTGCTTTACCGAGAGTCTTGGATTTCTCTATAGCAGCATCAACTCTTTCCGGAGTAATATCGAGTAGGTCGGCAGTACCATAGAGGATATTTTTACCTACCTGCTTAGCCGGATCGGCAATGGCCTTAACAACGTTTTGTGTATAAAGCGAAGCCAAGTCGCCTTTATATATTAGGTTAAGCTGCTTTCTGGCATTTCCAAATTCTACCGGGTCATTGGCGTCTTTTCCTGTGAGGAGCTTGGCCATGTCTGCAGCCAGGGTAGGATTAGCGTCAGCATCAATTTCATTGAAAGTCTTAATTCCATCAAGAGCTTCCATGTTAGATTCAACGTTATCACGCATTTCTTTAAGCTGCTCAGAGCGCACTGCTGCTTTGTCAGCATTGTCTTGTCTCTGCTGCGTCGTTAAAGCTGCCTCAGCTCTCTTTGTAGCGAATTTGGCTGCACTGTCTAGCGTTCCAGTAACAACGTCAGAAGCGGCCAAGGCGGCCGTTGTAGGAGCTGTAATAACACCACGGGTATGAACACCTGCTGATGCTCCTAAGAAAGCTCCTGCCAGAGCTTCCGCCTGGTTTCCGGAGTCAGTAATTTCTTTTGCAATTGACTCAAACATTGACATAGCTTCGTCTACGCCAACTTTTTGGCCTAAGATCTCACCCCATGTCTGCAAGTATTCTTGTGCAGCTTCAGCTGAGCCGGCTGCGCCTATCTTACCTGTGCCAGAAACTACCCGGCCGGCAATATTCCTTATTGTGCTTTTGTCGGCATGCTCTGCCATCCGTTTAAGCTCAGACACGAACTTTTGAACTTTAGTCGGGTCTGCAATAAGTTCTCCATCTACGCCACGAACAGGAGCAGCTCTCATGCCTCTAGGTATAAAGAATTTTCCCATAGCAAACAGCTCGATCATGCTTGTGGCAGAAGCCATCAGGGTAATGCCTACCAGTCTTGGTACAGACGGCTCTTCTCCGTGCTCTGCTTTATATTCGTTTCGCTGTATCTGCACAAGCTCAGCAGTCATAAGGGCAGTACGGTCTGCAGCCTTGCCTGTAGCAGAAAGTGCATTCTTAAGTGCTATTGCAGATCTCGAACCTTTTTCAAGCTCTTTTGTGACTTCAGCAGTTTTACCTGTAGCGGCAGCACCCTTTAAGATGGCGTCTCCAGTGTCTTCTACTTTATCAGCTACGTTAGCTCCCTTGGCTGCAGTAGCGGCTTTAACGGCCTTTCCGCCTGTGTAGGCGTCTCTTGCCATGTCTGCCAATTTGCCTACTTTGGTAACCGCGCCGACAGCTTTTACAGCACCGCTGCCAGGTATGGCCATAGTAGCCATAGTTCCCAGGCTGTTTAGAACAGTTTCAAAACCTGTGTCTGCAGCACTCTCTGCTGTTTCCATGAACGAACCTTCACCAGACAGCAACTTACCTGCATTTTGTAATACAAGGTTCTGTCTGGCATTAAGCGCATCACGTTCGGTATAGCCTGCAGCGGCGTCTGCTGTATTCATATCGGACCAACCCTGATTAGGGTCAGTGTTGATAAGTTCGGTATCGAACATCTTTTTAGGGATGTAGTTCAGTGCGTCTCCACCAAGATCTTTGAGGTTACCCAAAGTTCTGTAAAGTGAAGATTGCGCCAGATCTACATAGTCTCTGCCTACGCCACTTCCCGCCAAACTGAAGTCAGTTGCGCCAGGATTTAAGTACTCTGACTTCTCCATGGCTCTTGATGCAAGAAAATCCTTCTTCTTTCTAAGAAGCGAAAGTGCCGCATCTTCTTCAGGAGAGATTGGGGAGCTTCCTTGGTAGCCTTGCTGCTTTGCTTGAAATTCGTCAAAAAATCCCATGTGCTCTCCGAAGTCTTTGTATTACGCAATTTTTGATTTTATGTAAGCAATCAAGCCTTTTTGATTTCTAATTCCAAGCTCCCATGCTTCAGCAATTGCTGCTGCAAGAAAATCTGGCGAAGCCTTTGGAAACTCTTTAGCCAAAATTCTTCCAAGCTGAACTCCTTCACCTTGATCTCTTGGGGTTGCGTCAAGAGCATCAAAAGCAGCATCTGCTCTATCGTTCAAGTTAGGCTTTTCCTGAACAGTTGCTGGTGGCAGCAGCCTACTTGTATTAGGCGCTGTTGTTGGCTGCGGTGGCTGCTGCTCCATTGGTGACAGCAGTTTATCTCCAGCCGGAGATGTTGGGGGCACCGTAGGCGTTTGCACTGAGCCACTAGGTGATCCAGTGTTCTGCAGACTGTTTATCGCGTCAATACGAGCTCTAAGTACCTTCTCGTCCATACCAAGAAGGCCTGGTTTTTGTAAACCACGAAGAGCTTGCTGCTTTATTCTGTCCAACTCGCTATTTGATTTGCCTCTGTACTCATTAACAATTTTTTCTGATAGCTGTGTATCAACAGGGCCGTCTATCGGTCTGTTAGCGGTAAACTCACTCAGACCTGTGAAAGGTGTCAGAATCTTATCCGGGCCAGCCATTCCAGTAGCACTGTAAACGCTGTCACCGTTACCTCTTTGTGCCATTACGCTTTTAATTTTTTCAACTTCAATGTTGCCAGCTTCTGTGTTCATCCTGGTAAAATACTGCAACTGAGTATCCAACTGGCTCTTCGGCATTACTGCGTATCTAGCTGTAGACTCGTCAATATTTTCCAGTGCGAGTTCTTCTGTGATGCTACCGTTTAACGGTTTGAAGGCCGGAGTATCTGATGCAAATCCTCCTGTTTCCCCAGTGAGTATAGACGACAGTAGAGCGTCCTTACTAACGCCACTTATGTCCTGCTTATACTGGTTTTCTTGAGCTCTAAGTACATTGTTGTCTTGATCAGACAGAGCAGTGCGTATTTCGTTCATTCTTTGCGTTATGGCTGTAATTTCTGGTGTTACCTCGCCGCGTGAGTTCTGCATGTAAACCTTATACAAATTTTCTAGCTGCTGCAGCTCGGTATGGCTTTTAACCCCCATATTTTCAAGGGCTTTTACTTCGTCAAATACTGTGCCTACTTCACTGCCACGGCCTCCAAGAAGACTATCGCCACCAGGGTTTTCTCCTGCACTTGCACCTGCAGCCTCTGCATCTGCTCTTTCCTGCAGAAGTGATAATCCTTTAGAAATGTCGCCAGGACGGGTGTCTAACTTGTTCCGACTAATGCCAGTTCCTCTGTCACCAGTTCGTGCATAGCTCTGTGGATCAGACTGCGTAGGCTGTGTCCGCCATAGCAGTGCATCAACCTGTGCATCGTACTGATTCCGTGCAGCAACATAGGTTTCACGGGTGTCCAGATGGGCATTGTTAGCGCTCTGGGCACCAGAGTCGCCTGGGGTCTTTAATAAGCCCTGTCTTTCAGCAGTTTCTGCAGCCATTTTTAGAAGGTTGTTTCTGGTTTCTTCAGAAGCGAACTGCTTTCCTTCTATAAGTTGACCATCAGCTATGTTGGCTCTTAGTATATTAGCCATAATGCTTCTTGGTATACCTGCGTCATCTGAGTACAGCATCATTTTGTGAATATCACTTTTAGTGACATTGTTCCTGCCCCAGTCTGTAATCTTGTCACTCCAAGTCGGCGTATCTTCTGTTATGCCAGTAGATGCAAAAAACTCTTGAAGCTCATTATCACTGGTGCTGTTAAACTTTTCCGCAGCCAATTTTTGTGCAAAAGTTTCTGGCTGGCCTGAACCGCCGTCGGTTGCACCATTGGTGCTTTTAGATCCATTGCCACCGTTAACTTCAAGAAGCTTGTTATACACAGATGCTTCAAGAAGTGGGTCTTTGCCTAGAGCGTCTATTTTAGCTTGCACAACGTCCATAGGAAGAGTTGGGAAAATGGCATCTACATGGCGCTTAGCAGCGCTATTAGCTTCGGTTGCTGTATACCCTTTTCTCTCGAGATCAGAAGTAATAGCAGTAAGTAGGGATCTAGGGTCCATGTAGTTGCTTTGCTTGGCCAGCATTTCTTTCAGACCAGCGTCTTTTTCAGCTGCAACTGCAGAATTTAGTGTAACTTCGTCTTTGGCACTTTGTCGGAAAAGTTTTACTTTGGCGCTTCTTTCTGCGTATTGCGCGTCAGTTTCGTTTTTTCTGCGGGTAATCGGTGCATTAACGTCTAAAGCAGAGCTCTGCTGACTGTTGTCTATTTGGTCATCGCCGTAGCCGTCGTAAACATAGTTGCCGGCGTCATTCTTAGACATCAGATTGCCATTGTATTTGTAAGCACTTTCCAGCAGGTTGCCTGATCCATTTAAGGTCAATTCTTTATCGAAAGCTTTGCTATTCTTGTCTGCAGCGTTAGCTCTAGCCATAGCTTCTTGTTCAGCAAAAATCTTATCAGATTGCTTAACAATTTCAGATCTGCGGGCATCATCTCTTGCTTGCTTGCCTCTTTCCCACTCACGCTGCCGCTCGAGGTCGGCTAACTGCTGAGTTTGGGCGAGCTGATTAAATATGCCGTTTGCTGCGTTGGAGGCAACACTCAACCCCGACGAAGGATTATAGCTGTTGGATACTGCCATGGTGTTGCTCCTGTTTTATTAAGCGTCGCTCATGCCTTTGGCATAATTGATGTTGTTCATTATGTTATTGTACCCTTCTGAGCCTTGGCCGTGTCCACCTAGCTGTGCCCCAAGACTGGAGCTAGTTTGTTGCCGTGCTCTTATAGTTTCTGCATCGTTGTCTGATTGCAGAGTGTCTCTTTTTATGTTGTGGGTGTTTATCCTATTGGCTTCTTTCCACTGCATGTAGCTCTGTGCTAACCCGGCTAACCCGGTTATACCTTGCAGACCTGCGGAGAATTTTCCCCAGCCGCTAAGGTCGGCCCATTTCATTGTAGGGTCTACAACTGGATCAGTATCATTTTTTAATACGCCCCAACCCTCTGCTAAACTATTTTTTGTTGTCATAGATAAATTCCCCTGGTTAAATCACTTCTATGCCTGATAGCTTTACGTCAAAGTAATCACTGACAGTTCTATCAAATTCGTTGTAAATATTGTCGTAATCATATTGGTTTTGAACAGCTTTGTATAGGTTCGCGTTAACAGACTGCAAGGCAATAAGAAACTGCGCGTCTACGTCATGGTCAGGCAGCGTATCAACTATCGCCTGAAGCTCAGCTTGTGAAGCCGCGTAGGTTTCTTTAAAATCCTCCATTTCCTCGTACAGTATGCCAGTTTTGGTGTCAAATCCAGTAGTCAGATTTGTGGCAAAATCTGTTGTAATGGCAAGCATCTTCTCTGCGTCCATGAAGATGCTGGTGTCAAATTTACCGCCACCCAGCAGGACACCGACTACAAGACCAATTATCGCTGCTAAGACAACATTGCCTGTCAATTCAACAACTTTTACCACTATTCTATAGACTAAATACTGTATTGCTATCCGTATTGCTATTTGAAGCGGAGTCAGTGACCCCAAAGAAATTATGTTAATAAACGTCACTATGGCTTGAAACAAAGTAAGAAACCCTTGTGTCTCGTACCATTCTAGGTGTTGAGCAAGTGCTGCAGACTGGTCCAGCCTTAGCATATACCCATATACCTCTAACAGCTCTTTGTAATCAAGATCCTTAACTATGTAATACGACACAGGTATTGTTAGCGCTTCATCTAATAAGTGCTTTGTCACTACCTTGCTAAACCCATCGTACTTTACAGTGTAAAGACCGCCAAGGGAGTAAATTACCAGCTCATCGTATGAATTAGCTGACTTTCTATACTGCAAAGTTAATTTAGACGGCGTTATTGATTGGATCAATAGGCCTTCATTAGTAATTACAGATCCTACTGACGTGTGAGTGTATTCTCCTATCGGTATTCCTAAAGTACCAACTTTATCGGGTGACCACTCGAAGTCTGACCAGGCCAAACCATTTTCAATGTCTCCTTCCTTAAGCATTGCAACATACCTGTTTTCGTTGCTGGTCAGGTTGTTAGTTACATGAAGAAAGTAAAACGTTTGAAAAATTATTTTGGAAACAATTCTGTTGTTGTCTGTAGGTGAGACAGAAAAGTTCAGGTAAGCATCATCAACATCAGCATTATCCCCTTTGCCAATTTGTGACAGAATATCTTTCAGGTTTATACTAATTATTCTAGTCAGTGTACTGGTACTTCTGTAGGCTGGGTCGTCTTCTGTTATGTTTATCTTGTCTTTTCTAACAATGGCCAGTGGCATCATGTCCATATCAGTGAACTTCTGTGCCGTAGGAGTAACATTTGGGTAAACCCCTGTAGCCGTGTCATACAACCACCAGTACCAATTGTTTTCATTGCCTAAATGGTACTTAGTTACTACTCTTGGAGCCGAGGCCACTGGGGCTATGTCAAATGTAGTTGTTTCTACCTGGTTAGTAGAAACTTGGTCCAGAGTTCCGTCCCATAGCGTTACAGTTGTGCTTGTCAGGGTGACTGCAAGGTCAGAACAGTTCACCAGGTTCACTGTGAAGCTCTCCTGATCGTCTACCACTACATCTGCAGTAACAGGCACCACAATGTTCTGAACCTCTCCTGCGGTCCC
>UPTN01000828.1_pt1 | contig 14784 bp, 11 predicted proteins | sample 2160111 | NCBI WGS metagenome assembly UPTN01 (sample SAMN06265058, study PRJEB28932) | marine metagenome | isolation source: Columbia River Estuary | place: USA:Columbia River Estuary, USA | collected 2014-05-05
AAAAATATTGATTCTTAAAACTTAAAACAATGGCAAATAGAATAGTAGTTGATCCCGTTACACGTATTGAGGGTCATTTAAGAATAGAAGCAGAAATAAAAGATGGAATAATTGTAGATGCTTTTAGTTCCAGTACCATGGTTAGAGGCATTGAAAATATTGTAAAAGGACGTGATCCTAGAGATGTATGGGCTTTTGTACAGCGTACTTGTGGTGTTTGTACCACAGTACATGCATTAGCTTCCGTTAGAGCTGTTGAAGATGCTTTAGGAATTGCAGTACCGCAAAATGCTGAAATGGTTCGTAATATAATGGAAGGAGCTTTATATATGCATGACCATGCGGTGCATTTTTATCATTTACACGCATTAGATTGGGTAGATGTTGTAAATGCTTTAAAAGCTGATCCTAAAAAAACTTCTGAATTAGCCCAAAGTATTTCTAAATGGCCAAAAAGTTCACCTGGTTATTTTTCTGATATCCAAAAAAGAATTCAAAAATTTGTTGAAAGTGGGCAACTAGGAATTTTCGCCAATGGTTATTGGGGTCATCCACAAATGAAACTACCTGCTGAAGTAAATTTGTTAGGTGTTGCACATTATTTAGAAGCATTAGAATGGCAAAAAGAAATTGTTAAAGTTCATACTATTTTTGGTGGTAAAAACCCACATCCAAACTATTTAGTTGGTGGTATGGCTTGTGCAATTAATACTGAAAACCCTGGTGGATTAACCGCTGAAAGATTGGCTTATGTTGGGCAATTATTACAAGATGGTAAAGAATTTATTGAACAAGTTTATATTCCAGATTTATTAGCCATCGCTTCATTCTACAAAGACTGGGGAGCAATTGGAAAAGGGTTTGGTAATTATATGAGCTATGGAGATTTTCCAACAAATGGATATGCTGATATTTCAAACTTTAAATTTCCACAAGGTGTAATAATAGGAAGAGATTTATCAAAAATTCATGATGTAGATCACAGAAATGGTGATATTGAAGAATTTGTAAACAATTCTTGGTATGATAATTATGCAGAAGGAAAAGATACAGGTAAACATCCTTGGGAAGGAGAAACAAATATTAAATATTCTGGACCAAAACCACCATATACACATTTAAATGTTGAAGAAAAATATAGCTTTATAAAAACGCCTCGCTGGAAAGGTATGCCAATGGAAGTTGGACCACTTGCTCGTTTATTAGTGGGTTATGGAAGAGGAAATAAAGAGATTCAAGATGCCGTAAATGGAGCATTATCTCATTTAAATGTTCCTGTAGATGCATTATTTTCAACTTTAGGACGAACTGCAGCACGTGGAATAGAAACACAATTAGTTGCTAATTGGACCATGGAATTCTACAATACATTAATGAATAACATTAAAAACGGTGATGAGCGAATGGCAAATATGGAAAGTTGGGATCCTATAACCTGGGCTGCAGAATCTAAAGGCGTAGGGTTTATGGAAGCTCCAAGAGGAGCATTAGCTCATTGGATTAAAATTAAAGATGGTAAAACAGAAAATTACCAACAAGTAGTGCCAAGCACTTGGAATGCTTCACCACGTGATCCAAAAGGTCAGCGTTCAGCATATGAATCAGCCTTAATTGGAACACCGGTTGCCGATCCTGAATTACCATTAGAAATAATTAGAACCATCCATTCGTTTGACCCTTGTCTGGCGTGTGCGGTACATTTATATGATGAACACGGAAATCATATTTCAAAAGTTCAGAATATAGCAAGTTGTGAAAGCTAAACTTTAAATTATGGAAACAAGGAATTTTAAAAGAGTAATGGTTTGGGAACTTCCTGTTAGAATTTTTCATTGGATAAATGTTCTTGCAATAATTGTTCTTACTATTACCGGATTTTTAATTGCGAACCCTCCGGCACTACTTTCAAGTGCAGAGGCAACCAACTTACATACTTTTGGAATTATTAGGGTTATTCATTTTATAGCTGCTTATATTTTCTTTTTTAATATGCTGATGAGAATTTATTGGTCTTTTGTTGGAAATCAATTTGCGCATTGGCGAGCGTTTTGGCCTTTCAGTAAAAAAATGTGGAATAATTTTATTCACGTTCTAAAAATTGATGTTTTATTATTTAATGAAGATGAAGAAAATTTAAGTAATGTTAGTATCGGTCACAATAGTATTGCAGCAGCTTCATATATTGTCCTTTTTCTATTAGCACTTGTTCAAGTATTTACCGGATTTGGATTATACGCAGATATGTCTGGATGGTGGCTTCCAAAACTATTTGATTGGGTAATTCCATTTTTAGGTGGTGATTTTATGACTAGAACAATTCACCATATAGCAATGTGGGGCTTTATATTATTTAGCCTTGTACATGTATATTTAGTTTTTTATCACGATTGGTTAGAGCAGCGCGGAGAAGTATCATCAATGTTTGGTGGTTACAAATTTGTGAGAAGAAAAAGAATCAAAAAAACTAAAATAATTAAAGAAGGAAAAACTTTAATTGTTGAAGAAGAAATAAAATAATAATTGTAAACATGCTTTAAAGTAAATTCATTATACCAGAAAACACATTGGTAAAATGAATTTACTTTTTAAATTTTAATAGATGACTATAAAAGAAAGACCCCCTGTTGCAATTTGTAGCGACTCCCATTTTTTTGAAAAAGATAAAACTAACAGCATTTTAGTAATGGGTGTTGGTAATTATTTAATGGGAGATGAAGGAATTGGTGTACATATTATCCAAGAAATGTCTAAAATAGAATTACCTGAATATGTAGATATTTTAGATGGTGGAACTGGTGGCTTTTTGTTGTTAAACTGTTTTGAAGCTTATAAGACCATCATTTTTGTTGATGCTACAATGGATGGGAAACCTGCAGGAACAATTTCTTTAATTCGTCCAAAATTTGCTTCGGATTTTCCTTCAGCATTAAGTGTTCATGATGTTGGTTTGAAAGATATGATTGAAGCAGTTTATTTAATGGAAGTTGTTCCCGATATTCATTTATTTACAGTTTCTATTGAAGAAATAAACCCTATGACTATTGAATTAAATGATAAAGTTCAAGCTTCAATTCCCGAAATTATTAAGCAAATTTTAAGTCATTCAGCTGAACTTCACCTAAAAAAAGTGTAAATTTATAGTACTTTTTAAAGCTATAAATTGAATGTTAAAAACCTACAAAATTTCTATAACTGGACAAGTACAAGGTGTAGGCTTTCGCCCTTATGTTTATAGTTTAGCAACTGAATTTTCATTGCTTGGAACTGTTTCTAATAACGAAGAAGGTGTTCTAATTTTTATTTCTGGGACAAAAAAAACAGCGTATGAATTTTACCATAAATTACTTCAATTTCCCCCGCCTGTTTCTCATATAAAAAATAGTTCAATTATTGAAATTGAACTTCAAAATTTTGAAGGTTTTAAAATTATTCCTTCAAACAAAAGTGGGCAATTGAACTTACCACTCACCCCAGATTTTGCCATTTGCGAAGCTTGTAAAAAAGAAATTGATACTGCTGAAAACAGACGCTATAATTATCCGTTCACTACTTGTGTTAATTGTGGTCCACGCTGGTCAATAACTAAAACTTTTCCTTTTGAAAGAAACCATACAAGTATTCAAAAATTTCCAATGTGCGCCAAATGTGAAAACGAGTACACAAATCCTGACAATAGACGTTTTCATTCACAAACAAACACATGTGCTAGTTGTGGAGTCGAACTTTTTTTAGTTGATAAAAACCATAAAAACTTAACTTTTTCAAAAGAAAAATTATTTCCACAAATTGCCAAATTACTTTTAGAAGGAAATATTATTGCAATAAAAAATACCAGTGGTTATTTATTGTGCTGCAATGCTGAAAATAGAGATGTAGTTCAAAAATTAAGAACCACAAAAAACCGACCTAATAAACCATTTGCAGTTTTATTTCCTTCTTTAGAATTTCTTAAAAACGAATTAAACTTAACCAAAAGCGAAGAGAAATCACTTACATCCTCCGAAAGACCAATTACCATTATTTCTTCAAAAAACTATAAAGGCAACATTTCTTTAAATAAAATTGCACCCGGTTTAAATCACTTAGGAGTTATGCTACCTTATTCAGGAATATTACAATTAATAGCAAATCATTTAAGCTTTCCAATTGTTGCTACAAGCGGAAATATTCACGGATCGCCAATTCTAATTGAAAATGAAGAAGCCTTTGAAAAATTAAAAAATGTAGCCGATTATTTTTTGCAACATAATTTAAAAATTAATCATCCGCAAGACGATTCCGTAATAAAATTCAGCTATAAATTCCAAAAAGAAATATTGTATAGAAGGTCTCGCGGTTATGCTCCAAATTATTTGAATATTGATATAAATTCAACAGAAAAAATAATGGCATTTGGAGCTGATTTAAAAAGTAGCATTGCTTTTTATCCAAATCAATGTTTATATATAAGTCAATATCTTGGAAATCTGGAAAATTTGGATGTTTACAATCGTTTTGTTTCAACAGTAAATTCATTTATATCCATTTTTGAGCAACAACCTACTGTAATTTTGATAGATAAGCATCCGAGATATTATAGTGCAAGATTTGGAAAAGAATTGGCACAAAAAAAGAATATAAAATTAGTTGAAATTCAACATCATAAAGCACATATTACGGCCATTTTAGGTGAACATAATTTATGGAATAAAAAAGTGTTAGGTGTAGTTTTTGATGGTACTGGTTATGGTGAAGATAATCAGATTTGGGGTGGAGAATTTTTTAATTATGAAAAAAATACTATTGAAAGAATACACCAAATACAATATTTTGACTGGTTGTTAGGTGATAAAATGAGTAAAGAACCTCGTTTGTCTTTGTTCGCGTTGGCGTCTTCAGAAATGAATGCAATTATAGGGGAAAAATTCACTCAAAATGAATTAAACAATTATCAATATTTAAAGAAAAACAATAAACTAAAAACCTCTTCAACAGGACGATTATTTGATGCGGTTGCATCTTTATTAAATATTACAGATTATAATTCATATGAAGGAGAGGCTCCTATTTTACTCGAAAACTATATAGATTCTTATAATTTAACTACATGTAAAAGCTATTTAAATTCAACAGAGAATGGAATTTCAGCCAAAGAAATCGTTCAAAATATGTATATCGATATTAAAAATGGAGTTTCAAAAGAAAATTGCATTGTAAATTTCTTATTCACATTGGCAGATAAAATTATTAAAATTGCTAAAAAACGCGATTATAAATACATTGCTTTAAGTGGTGGCGTTTTTCAAAATTCTACTTTGGTTGATATGTTAATTGAATTAGCACCTAAAGAAATAAAGTTGTATTTTCATAAAGATTTATCTCCAAATGATGAGAATATTTCATTTGGACAACTCATGTATTATTTAAATATTAAAAGCGAATTATGAAATATTTAAGTGAATATAGAAACTTAGAAGCTACTAAAAAAGTCTTGGATGAAATCCATAAAATAACCACGCGTGAGTGGAACATTATGGAAATTTGTGGTGGCCAAACTCATGGTTTGGTAAAAAATGGCATTTTAGAATTATTACCAGAAAAAGTACGAATGATTCACGGCCCTGGTTGCCCGGTTTGTGTAACACCTTTAAATTTAATTGATAAAGCCGTTGAATTGTTAGATCAAGGCGTAATTGTTTGTTCTTTTGGTGATATGATTCGCGTTCCGGGAAGTAAAAAAAGCTTGTTAGAGGCAAAAGCATTTGGTGGAGATTTACGTATTTTATATTCACCAATTGAAGCTGTTTCAATAGCCAAACAAAATCCTAATAAAGAAGTGGTATTTTTTGCTGTTGGTTTTGAAACTACGGCTCCGGCAAATGCACTATCGGTTTTACACGCTGAAAAAGAAGGGATTTCTAATTATTCCATTTTAGCATCCCATGTATTAGTTCCGCCAGCAATGGAAGCAATTTTAGATGATAAATTCTGTACTATAAATGCTTTTTTAGGTGCTGGTCATGTTTGTGCAATTATGGGAACCCAAGAATATGTTCCTTTAGTTGAAAAGTATAAAATTCCGATTGTAATTACAGGTTTTGAACCGTTGGATTTGGTACAAGGGATTTATATGGCCGTAAAACAATTAGAAGCAGGAATCTACAAATTAGAAAATCAATATTCACGAATTGTAAAAGAACACGGTAATAAAGCTGCTATTGATGTTATTCAAAAAATATTTGAAGTTGGCACGCGAGAATGGCGTGGTATTGGTGAAATTCCTAATAGTGGTTATGTAATTAAAGAAACTTACAGAAAATATGATGCTGAAGCAAAATTTAATATTAGTTATATAAAAGTACCTGAAAACGCCAACTGTATTGCAGGTGAAATTTTACGAGGTTTAAAGAAACCAAATCAATGTGAACAATTTGGAAAAACGTGTAAACCTTCCAATCCATTGGGTGCGCCAATGGTTTCTTCAGAAGGCGCTTGTGCAGCATATTATCATTTTTCAAACAACTTAATCGACTAAAATGGATATAGAAAATATAGGATTTGAAACTATAAACTTAGGACACGGAAGTGGTGGTGAATTAACACGGAATTTATTAGATAAAATAATATTCAAAACTTTTAGCAATCCTTTTTTAGATCAAAAACACGATGGTTCTATTGTTAAAATTGAAGGCGAAATTGCAATTTCAACAGATAGTTTTGTAGTAACTCCTATTTTTTTTAAAGGCGGTAATATTGGAAGTTTAGCTGTACACGGAACAGTAAATGATGTTGCTATGTGTGGCGCCATACCAAAATACATATCCTTAGCTTTTATTATTGAAGAAGGTTTAAAAGTTTCCGAATTTATAAAAATAGTGCAATCTGTAAAAAAAGCAGCCGATGAAAGTGAAGTGCTTATTATTACTGGAGATACCAAAGTAGTCGAACGTGGAAAAGGGGATAAAATATTTATAAATACTACTGGTTTTGGAGCGGTACATTCAAAAGCAAATATTTCAGTTGAAAACATTAAAGAAGGTGATAAAATTATAGTAAACGGATTTATCGCACAACACGGAATGGCCATTATGAGTGAACGTGAAGGTTTAAATTTTGAATCAACTATTGAAAGTGACTCTACGAATTTAAACTTTTTGGTTACTGATTTATTAGATCAATTTGGTGACAAAATAAAACTATTTAGAGATCCTACTCGTGGCGGATTAGGTACCGTTTTACACGAAATTGCAAACGAAATTAATAAAGGAATTTTTATAAAAGAAACAGCTATTCCGCTAGAAAAACAAGTTGCAGCTGCCTGTGAAATGCTTGGTTTAGACCCAATGTATGTTGCTAATGAAGGTGTTTTTTTAGTGGTTATTGACCAAAGTATTGAAAAAGAAGTTTTAGAACTTATGAGAAATCATGAAAAAGGAAAAAATACATCTTTAATTGGTGAATTTACCAATGAACACCCAAACAAAGTAGTTATGCAAAGTTTAATTGGTGGAAAACGAATTGTTAGTCCGCTGGTTGGTGAACAATTGCCGAGGATTTGTTAAAGGATACAAAAAAAGCCTCTCAGATTAGTGAAAGGCTTTAAGTTTTAACACGTGGTCCCACTTGGGCTCGAACCAAGGACCCTCTGATTATGAGTCAGATGCTCTAACCAGCTGAGCTATGGGACCTAAAACTGGGTGCAAAATTACTACTTTTTATTTTATTTACAACTCTTTTAAGGTATTTTTAAATATAATACCATTTTAAAATTTTACTCATTTAATAACCTTTTGATTACCAAATATTCAGTAAGAATAGAGTGATTTAAAAAAAGAGCTATCGAAAAAATCCATTATGCAGTAAAAATTAGTTCTTGATACAATTTTTTATCAAAAATCACTCCTTTAGATTAGCATTTGTGAATTTATTAAATTTATAAACAACTATTTATAATTTCGCTTTAACCAAACCTTTTGAAATTCTCTTTTTAAAATAAAAAAAGTAACTTGTTCAATGGATTCTTGTAAACTACTGCTATTAATTGTTGCTAGTTCCTTTTCAGCAATATCAATTCTATACAATAAATTTAAATAATCATCATACTTAAGCTGAATTAAATGCAGCATTGTTTCTGTTAATTCATCCTTTAGTTTTTCAATAGAAATAGTTGATTTAAAACGTCTGTCAATATTAGCCAATTGAAAATCTTTATTAAGTTGTACTATTAACTTTACAAATAAATTTTCTGTTTCTACAGCTTTTAAAAGTTCTAAAGAGTTTTCAGGCTTTACCATTAAATAGTACGTTTCATTAAACCTAATCCAAAGTTCTTAAGTAGTTCTTTTTTCTTATCTGAAATAGCTAGTTCATCTAGAGTTTCAAATGCCGTATTTGTATAATTTTCAATTTCAGTTATTGTAATTTCCTTAATATTATTCCTATTAAATAATGCCGTAACATCTTGTATTTTAGTTTTAGATTGATTTTTAGTATTATAAAAACTCAATAATTTATCTCTGTCTTGTTTATTACAAACCTCCAACGCTTTTAAGTACAAAAAGGTTTTTTTGTTTTCAATAATATCGCCACCGATTTGTTTTCCAAAAGTTGCTGCGTCTCCAAAAGTATCTAAAAAATCATCTTGCAATTGAAAAGCAATTCCTAAATTTAAACCAAACTGATAAATTTTATCTGTTTCTTCTTTTTTAGCACAAGCAATAATAGCTCCCATTTTCATTGCAGCTGCAACTAAAACTGACGTTTTATAGGTGATCATTTTTATATATTCAGCAATACTAACATTGCTTCTGGTTTCAAAATCTATATCTAACTGTTGCCCTTCACATACTTCTAAGGCAGTTTTATTAAATAATTTCAGCAATTTTTTAAATTGTTTTGGCTTGTAATTCTCGAAACACTGCGAAGCCAAAATCATCATGGCGTCACCTGATAAAATACCTGTATTTATATCCCATTTTTCATGTACAGTTACTTTTCCTCTTCTAATTGGAGCGCTATCCATAATATCATCATGAATGAGTGTAAAATTATGAAAAAGTTCAATTGCTAACGCTGCATCATAAGCTTCTTGATGGTTTCCATCATATAAATCGCAGGTCAAAATTGTTAAAACTGGTCGCAACCGCTTACCTCCTATCTCTAAAATATATTGTATAGGTGTATATAAATTAATAGGTTCTTTAACTATTATTTTGTTTTCTAAATAGGATAAAAATGCTGCTTTATAGGTATCAATTATATTCATGGAGCCATATTTTCTGTAAAAATACATCTTTACAAATAACAATTTAAAAATGATTCAATTTTTTAAATGTTATTAAATTGTTAAAACTTTGGAAACTTTTATTGTTTCTTAAGTTTCCTTTATTATATTTGCAGTCCAATTTAGGAAAAATGAAACTAATTAAATGAAAGAAACTATTTTAAAAAAAGCCGGTGAAATATTTTTAAAGTATGGTTTTAAAAGTGTTACAATGGACGATATTGCTAATGATTTAGGCATTTCTAAAAAAACTATTTACAAACATTTTAAAAATAAAGTTGAACTTGTAGATAGTACAATTAGCTTTTTACACCAAAGTATGCTCAGCTCAGTATTATGTATTTGCGATAAAGGTTATAATGCTATTCAGGAGAATTTTGAAATTAAAAAAATCGTTTCAGATTTATTTAAACATTCCGATGATTCTCCAATGTATCAACTTCAAAAATACTATCCTAATACCTACAGCCGTATTATAAAGGATGAATATGCGATGTTTAAAGATTGTATTTTTAAAAACATTGAAAAAGGTATAAATGAAGGGTTATATAGAAAAACTTTAGACCGTGAATTAGTTACTAAATTTTATTTTTCATTAATGTTGAGCGTTCATGATAGTACACTTTACACATATAACAGAAACACTATAAATAAATTAGAAATAAAAGTATTGGAATACCACACACGAGCTATTGCAACATTAAAAGGATTAAAAATTTTAGAAGAACAATTACAACAAAACGCAAATTAAGAATGAAAAAAACAATACTATTAGTTATTGGAATACTATTAGGTATTAATTTAAATGCCCAAGAAAAGATTTCACTTTCTTTAAAAGAGGCTATAGATTATGCTTTGGAAAATAGTTATTCTGCTATAAATGCATCTAGAGATATTGAAGCAGCAAAAAAGAAAAAATGGGAAACTACAACCATAGGTTTGCCGCAAATTAGCGCCACTGTAGATTACCAAAATTGGATTAAACAACAAGTTTCCTTAATTCCTGCAGAATTTTTTGGAGGCCTTGAAGGTGAATTTGCTGAAGTTGCTTTTGGAACTAAACACAATATGAATGCTACTGCAACCTTAAATCAGTTAATTTTTGATGGTTCCTATTTAGTGGGTTTACAATCTGCAAAAACATATTTACAAATTTCTGAAAATGCAAAAGAAAAAACAGATTTAGGAATTAGAGAAGCCGTAATTAACGCTTATGGAAATGTTTTATTAAGTGAAGAAAGCATTCTAATTTTAGAAAAAAACGTTGTTACATTAGAAAAAAACTTAAAAGAAACCAATCAAATTTATTTAAATGGTCTAACGGAAGAAGAAAATGTAGAACAACTTAATATTACATTGGCCACAGTTAAAAGTCAACTTTCCAGAACAAAAAATTTAAAAAACATTGCTTATAAAATGTTAAACATTACGTTAGGTATAGATATAAATAAGCTTGTTCTATTAACTGATAATCTTAACAACCTCTCAAAAGAAAACATAGTTCTAGGGTTACTTTCTTCAGAATTAACTATTGAAGATCATATTGATTTTAAAATTGCGAAAAATACTGAAAAATCTAATGAATTGCTTGTGAAATTAGAACAAAGTAAAGCATTACCATCATTAAGCAGTTTTGTAAACTTCGGATATGCAGGATTTGGACAAAGCTTTGATTTTATAAAAAATGATCAAAAGTGGTTCGATTCTTCATTATTAGGTGTTTCTCTTAATGTTCCAATCTTTAGCAGTTTAGCTCGTAGTTCAAGAACTCAACAAGCAAAAATTGAATTGGAAAAAGCGCGTACTAATCTAACGGAAACTGAACAAAAATTAATGCTTCAACTTGAATCTGCAAAAACTGAATATAACTACAGCTTAGAGGAATTAGAAACTTCAAAACAAAATTTAGCATTGGCAGAGCGTATTGAAAACAAACAGCAAATTAAGTTTTTTGAAGGTATTTCAACAAGTTTTGAATTAACAGAAGCTCAAAGACAATTATATACAATGCAACAAAATTATTTACAAGCAATGCTTAATGTTATTGCCACAAAAGCTGCGTTAGATAACGCATTAAACATATCAATCAACTAAAAAAATACTTAAAATGAGAAAAATAATAGCACTAAGCATAGCAACTATAATTACATTTTCTTGCGGGCAAGAAACTAAAAAATCTTCATTAGAAGAATTGAATGAACAAAAAATAATTTTGGTAAATCAAATAGATAGTTTAAACAATGAATTAAATGCTGTTGAAAGCCAAATGTCTAAATTAGATACCAATAAAAAACACCCAATTGTTACTGCGTTTACAGTTAAAAATGATGTTTTTAAACACTATATTGAAATTCAAGGGGTAGTGCAAGCAGATAAAAATATAGAAATTCGTCCAGAATTAGGTGGTACTGTAAATGCCATTTTTGTAAAAGAAGGTCAAAAAGTAAGTGCTGGTCAGTTATTAATCCAATTAGACGACGCGACTATAAAAAACAACATTGATGAGTTAAATACACAATTGAATTTAGCTAAAACTACTTTTGAACGTCAGGAGCGTCTTTGGAATCAAAAAATTGGTTCAGAAATGCAATATTTACAAGCAAAAGCCCAAAAGGAAAGTTTGGAGAATAACTTAGCTTCAATAAAAACTCAAGCTCGCAAAATGAAAATAATCGCACCTTTTAGCGGTATTGTTGACGTGATTTTTCCTAAAAATGGTGAACTTACTAACCCACAAATGCCAGTTGTAAGATTAATAAACTTAGAAAAAGTATATGTTGAAGCTGATATTACAGAGTCTTATTTACCAGTTATTAAAGTTGGTACTGAAACTATCCTAAACTTTCCATCAATTAACAAAGAAATAGCTTCAGAAATTGCCCAAATTGGTCATTATATAAACCCAGATAACAGAAGTTTTAAAACTAGAATAAATATTTCAAACAAAGATGAAAGCATTAAACCAAATCTTTTGGCTGATTTAAAAATACTAGATTTTGAAGTTAACGGAATTAAAATTCCTGCGAATTTAGTACAACAAGATCAGACTGGTGAAGATTATGTTTTTACAGTAAAAGATGAAAACGGTGAAAACATTATTGTAAAAACTTTGATTACAGTTGCTAATGAATACAAAAATGAAGTTTTTGTAAGTGAAGGATTAGCTGAGAATGACAAAGTTGTAAATGCAGGAGCCAGACTTATAAAGGCTGGTGATGTTGTAGAAATACGTAAAAATTAAATCATTTACTAACCTTTAAAGGCATTAAAATGAGTAAAGTATTAAAAGAATTTAAACTATCAACATGGTCTATTAATAATAAAATGACTGTGTTTGTAATTATAGGAATGATTTTTTTGGCAGGTATATTTTCATACCAAAGTATGCCAAGAGAATCTTTTCCAGAAATAGTTGTACCACAAATTTATGTAGCAACTCCTTATCCAGGGAACTCAGCCCTGGATATTGAAAAACTGATTACCCGTCCGTTAGAAAAAGAAATTAATGGTATTTCTGGGGTTGAAGAAATAATTTCAACTTCAATTGAAGGGTTTTCAACTATACAAGTGGAATTTGATTTTAGTGTAACCCCAACTGAAGCATTACGAAAAGTAAAAGATAAGGTTGATGCTGCAAAATCTGATAAAGATTTTCCAACAGATTTACCCGCGGATCCAAATGTTCAAGAAATGAACTTTGCGGAATTAATTCCAATAATGAACATCAATCTATCAGGAGATTTTTCAATGGATCAACTCAAAGAATATGGTGAGTATTTAGAAGATGAAATTGAAAAAGTAGCTGAAATTTCAAAAGTTGATATTCGTGGTATTCAGGATAAAGAAATTGAAATTAGTGTTGATTTATACAAAATGGAAATTTCAAAAATCAGCTTTAATGATATTGCAATGGCTATTCAAAATGAGAATATGACCGTTTCTGGAGGTGATTTACTTGAAAATGGTATTCGTAGAAACGTACGAATTATTGGAGAATTTAAATCTGCAAAAGAAATTGAAGATATTATTGTAAAACAAGAAAATGATGATATTGTTTACTTGCGTGATATTGCCAATGTGAGTTTTAGAGAACAAGAAAAACAAAGTTATGCACGTGAGTTTTCTCAGCCTGTAGTAATGTTAGATGTTACTAAAAGAGGTGGTGAAAATTTAATCAATGCATCCGAACAAATTGATAAAATTATAGCTGAAGCTCAGGAAGATTACTTTCCTTCAAACCTATACATTTCAAAAACAAATGACCAAACAAACGACACCAAAACAATGGTTGCCGACTTGGAAAACAGCATTATTTTAGGAATAATATTGGTTGTAGTAGTGCTTTTATTTTTCCTTGGAATTAGAAATGCACTATTTGTAGGTATTGCTATTCCACTATCAATGTTTATATCGTTCATAATCCTAAACGCATTAGGTGTTACTTTAAATACTATGGTACTATTTTCACTGGTAATTGCCTTAGGTATGTTGGTAGATAATGGAATTGTGGTTGTTGAAAATGTGTATAGATTGTTAGATGAAGGCTATTCTAATATTGATGCTGCAAAATATGGTGTTGGTGAAGTTGCAATGCCAATTATTGCATCTACTGCAACTACTTTGGCTGCGTTTTTACCAATTGCTTTTTGGCCAGGAATGATGGGTGAGTTTATGCGTTATTTACCAATAACATTAATTATTGTTTTATCTTCTTCTTTATTTGTAGCGCTGATTATAAACCCAATGTTGACTTCAGTTTATATGAAAATTAAAGAAAATGAAGTTAACTTTAAAAAGATTTTAATTTATAGTTCTATAATTTTTGCAATTGGAGTGGTATTTATTATTGCAGGTTTATCAACACAATCAGGTGGTTTAAATGCCTTAGGGTTGCTATTAGTTCTAGCAGGACTACTTCGTGTTATTAATACAAAATTATTAACTCCCGGAACCGAATGGTTTCAGAATATTTTCTTACCAAGATTAGAAAATTTCTACGGAAGAACTTTACAAAATGTACTTCAAGGAAGAAGACCAGGTTATTACTTTGTTGCTACTTTTGGCTTGTTAATTTTTGCAATTATGCTATTTGGAGCATTTCCTCCTAAAGTATTATTTTTCCCTGAAACACCTCCAAAACAAGTATATGTTTATTTAGAATATCCTATTGGAACTGATATCGCACAGACCAATAAACTGTCTGTTGAAGTTGAAAATAGAATACAAGATTATTTAAAAAAATATGAAGTTAATGGTGAAAATAATTTAATTACTTCTGTAATTGGTCAGGTTGGCGAAGGTACTAGTGATCCAAATCAAGGACAGCAAGGTGGAACTACTCCAAATAAAGCACGTATTACTGTTGACTTTGTGAAATTTATGGATAGAGGTGGTATTGCAACCGACGATGTTTTAATTGAAATTAGAAATCTCTTACACGATTTTCCAGGTGTTAATATTACCGTTGACCGCCCTGCAGATGGGCCACCAGCTGGAGCTCCAATTAACATTGAAGTTGCTGG
>UPTN01000829.1_pt1 | contig 14777 bp, 10 predicted proteins | sample 2160111 | NCBI WGS metagenome assembly UPTN01 (sample SAMN06265058, study PRJEB28932) | marine metagenome | isolation source: Columbia River Estuary | place: USA:Columbia River Estuary, USA | collected 2014-05-05
CAATTGCAGGATCTGCTATCGGCTGGGAAATTGTGGGCAACTGGACCTGGCAAGACGGCTATTTCTGCCGCGAGATGTCTTGGGGTGGCGATCCTATCCCTTATAATTGCCAGTTGGTCGAAGCGCGCGGCGAAGATCGTATTCGTTTTACGGTTGATCAGGGTGCAGGCGATAGCGCATCTTTCCGCCTCCAATAACTAGCCGAGACCAGAAGCACCGAAACGTAAAATGACTGGCACGACCAATTCTTCCTCGTCCACCAAATGACGGTCTAGCAGGCGTTCCAGCTTGCGCAGTTCCTTTTGGAATTTGCCTGCACCTTCATGCAGCTTGGTCGCATTGTCGCTGCTGTGAATGACGTTGTTTGCACCGCCGACAAAGTCAGACAGCAAGCTATCAAGATCGTGGTGGTCTTTGTCCAGAATATCAAAGCCGCGTTTGATCCGGCGGTCTTTGGTAGCAAGTTTTGGAAAATAATAGGTGTCTTCGATTGTGTGGTGTTCATGCAAACCGTTGACGAACATGCCCCCATATTTGGACAACAATCCGGCATAGCGTTCCGGCGCAATCTTTTTGTCCAACAGCGCCTCGGTGGCACTTCCCATCTCGCCCATCAAACGACGAAACATCAAATGGCGGTCTAGCCAGAACTTGATCAACCCGTCAAAACCGGGGTCCAGTTCCCACCCGTCGCGCGGGTATTCCTCAAGCAAGACGCGCAACGCATCGGGTAGTTTTTTGCGGTCGACCAATGCGAGGCTGCTCATGTTTTTTCCTTCTGGCTGCTCCTGAGGTAACTAGACCATCATGACAGCCTTGCAACGCCATTGACGTGAAATCCCTGAAAGACGCGATCAGGCCTTGGGCCGATGCCACACTGCCAGTGGGCCGGTTTCCTGCCAGCCTGCTGCCAGTGCTTCTGCTAAATCTTCACCCCGCTCATACCCGACAAGGGGCTTGCCTTGCCCGAACGACGCGCAAAGGGCAGTTGCTGCAGGTCTCGCATCAGTACCAAAGCAGTTGGACACTCCAACACAATCCGCAGACAGGTTTGCGATGACGCCAGCATCATAGCCACCTTTGATTTGACGTCCCCAAATGCGCACATCACCGCGGTTCAATATCTGGTCTGGAAATTGCCTTTGATCCAAAGGTTGGGTCCCGCGCCACGCGTCTTCCCATCGTGACAGTGCGTCTGGCGACGCAATATGCTCCCAATCAGCAACATCGGCCACGGCATCAGGTGCATGCCAAAGCCAAGTCGCATCAAACAACTTTACCAAACCAACATCGCTTAAATCATGGGTGCCACTTGCATCTTTCACAGCAAATCCACGCTTCCCGATCGTGGGCGCTATTATATCGCGGATTGACGCATCTGGCGCTGTCACAACTGCCCAGCCATGAAACGGCATTGGCGGATCAATTGCGCGAAACCCGTCACCGTCAAGCGTATAACGCAGACCGTAAATGTCCCACATCATCGCATACCAATCCGCATTATTGCGGGCAGCCATAAACGCTCGCTGATCGGGCATCTGACCTAGTAGTCCCGCTCATAGAACAAACCAACGCCCGTTTCGCCATCTTGGTTTACGCTGCCTTTTGCCGTGATCGTGTCTGTAACGTCCAGATTCAGATTGATTTCTGTGTCGCCCTGACTGGTAATCGTCACATCAGTATAGACATTGTCTGACAGGTACTTACCCGCACGCACCGCTGCGTTACCTTCTTCATCCGTTGTGACATCGAAATCATCCAGCCCGATGTTCTCGCGCAAGCGGTCCAAAGCACCGCCACCGCGTCCCGCCAACGTACTGATCGCCGAGGCCAGTTGCACCGCTTGCAACGGGCTGATGCTTTGCAAATCACGTCCGAAGATCAGTTGCGACAGAACTTCGTCCTGCGGCAGTTCGGGGACCGAGATAAAGCTCACTTCAGGACTGCCTGCAGGTCCTTCGACCACAATGCTGATGACCGTGCTGTTGTCAGTTTCGGTTGTCGCGACAAGGCGGATGAAGGGTTCAAAATCGCCCTGAAGGCTGGCAACACCTTCGGTCAACTCAAACCGCTGCTGCAAAATGTCGATACGACCGCGCACCAATGAAAAGCGGCCAACAGGGACAACATCGGCAGAGGTGCCACCAATCGTCAGACTGCCACCTAATTCTGCGTCCAAGCCGCGGCCTCGAATGAATATCCGGGATGGGGCATTGATTACGATATCCAGTGGAAAGGCCCGACCGCTACCGCCGCCACTGCTGGGTTCGCTGCCATCCGACAACAATCCTGCCCGTGCTAGCGTCTGGCGCACGTCTGCTGGCGCATTAACGTGGGTCACGTCCGGCAACGCGCCTAAGCTGCTGATCGACGAAGAGGGGACCTGCACATCGGTTTGCCCAAGCTCAAGCCGACCCGCTATACGCGCACCGCCTTGCAATGGTCCGTTAAGGGTAATCGCACCTGACACTTCGGTTCGGTAAAGTTCAGGGTCTTGCAAAACCACATTGTTAAGCGCGACGGTAATATCCGCTTGGTTCGGGGCAGTCAGTGCCAAGGGGCCGCTGACGGTGATCCCGCCGCCACCCTCAACACGGGTCGACAGATTGATTTGAGCGGTTCCGCTTCGCAATGCAACTTGACCACCAATATCCGTCAAGGCTTGCCCCAAAGTCGGCGCAGCGAGCCGACCATTCGAGAACGTCACTTGCCCGCCAAGTGACGACAGCGCAGGCGGGCCGGTCACATTCAAATCAAAGTTGGCAAGCCCGCTTAACCGGCGTGGCTCAAGCGCGGCATTTGCCAGCGCCAAAGGCGCACTGCCGTCCACATCAATCGCCAGATTTCCGTCCTGTCCAATTTGTCCGACAATCGTCGCCCCAAGGCCACCCGGGCCGGTGCCCGTCGCATCAATACCCCAGTTGCCAGCTTCATCCAGCGAAGCCGCACCCGTTGCGCGGATTGGTCCGCTGATCTGATCGGTCAATACACCGACATCGCGCAAACTGGCGTTAAACCGGCCCTGCCCAAAGCCAGCGGCACCATTCAACGCACCAACAATCGAAACTTCACGCGTGGAGACTTCCAAAGTGCGCACACCCAAGACACCATCTTGCAGCGCAATGGTCGCATTGATCAGGCCAGTACCCGCCAAAAGTGGGTCAGCAGTCGCGTTTCCAACACGCAAGTCGTCACTGCGCACATTCAACTGTGTTTCAAAGCGCGAGAGATCCGGCAAAATATTACCCGAGGCCTTAAGGTCGATTTTACCACCTAGCGGCTGTCCGACCAACGGCGCGAAAACCGCAAGGCTTTCCACGCTTGCCGCGACCTCGCCTGTGATTTCGCGGTCTTGTGCCACAGAGGCAACGATCGCATCGACGGCAACGTCAGCCCCCGCGCCCAAGATCTGAATTTGCGTGGCGGTAGCATCATCAGGCGCTGGTTGGGCTGCGATATTCAATGTTATTGGCCCAGACAAGCTGGGATCTACCAGACCGGCGTCGTTCAGTCGGAATCTAAAATCGGCCTGATTTGATCCATCAAGTGTCAGTTCCGCGTCCCCGATCAACGACATGGCTGGCGTGCGCAAGTTCAGGTCACTGACCTGCACATCTTCGACGCCTGTCCGCGCAAAACTTCCAGCGATGTTGCCTGCCCCCGCTAGCAAAGGATCAAGGCGTTCAATGCCTGTCACGATGTCTTGGGTCTGGCCGTCAATCGTCACGCTGAACCGTGATCCATCCGTCAGCAAGACACCATTGCCTTCCAGTGCGACCGATCCGGACAACGGGCGCCCCGCAAGGGTCGCATAGCGGCTTAGGTCACTGACTCGTGTCGACAGTTCGGCGTTGACGGTTTGGCCAAGTTCGGTCGGGTTTAACGTGCCTTCGGTTTTGAAATCAGCGGCTGGACCAGTGCCTTCAAGTGCGAAATCGATCGCGCCATTTTCGCGCTGCACCACATCACCTCTGACGGTGACAGGCCCCGAAAGCCCTTCTACGACCAACCCAACATCCACCAATCGCGCATCAATGCGTGCATCCGCGCCGGTGCTGGTCAAATCTGCTGATGCGCTGACACGTGCCGCATCCGTCTGCACGGTCAGGCTTTCAAGTCGCGTGCCTTGGGTGTCGCGTACCGCTTGGGCATTGATCGTTCCGATCCCCGCCAAGACGCGGTCAGCCTCCGGAATACCAACGGATAGGTTATCGGTTTCGCCCGCAATTTGGATGTCGAACAATCCATCGAGCGGGGTCAGCAAGGCCTGCACATTCAGACTTGCACCACCGCCAATGTCTTGCCCGATCAAAGTTGAAAATCTGTCCAGCCCTGCAATTCGTGCATCTAGAACTGCATCTGTTTTGAACCCCGCATCGGGTCCCGCAATCGTACCTTCAAGGCGGGCATCCAGACCTGCACCAGTCAAGGTCAATTTAGAAATGTTGGTCACGCCGCCTTCGAGCCGCGAGGCGGTAAGTTCGCCGCCGACTGTATCGCCAAACGCACGTGCCGCGCCCGCATCGTCCAGTTTTAAACCAGAAGCCGCATAATCCAACTGTGCCGTCAGCGCACCAGTTTGCGCACCGGCGCCAGCCCGCAGTAAACCGCCACCTTCCAGCGTCAGCGCGTCAATCTTCAGCCCCGGACGTGTAAAGCCCTGCACGGCAATATCAGCGCGCCAATCATCGCCGGCAGACGCATCAAATCCGACGACAAGGTCCATGCCGTCGACAAATGTTTTCGGGCCAGACAACGGCAACAGAACGGGTTCTTGCCCCAAGGGGGTGATGCCACCACGCAGATCAATCAGAACAGGCCAACCTTGGCTATCAAGTGCCAAACGACCATCCAACGCCACACGGCCCGCATCCAGCGCAAGGTTTGGCACGTCGATCCGACCGTCATCTGAACGGATCACCTCTGCGTTCAGGCTGGCATCATCACCAAAGAAACTTTGATAATCGGGGGCAAATAAAGGCGAAATATCACCGGCAATGTCCAACGCGATCCGCTGCGTGTCTTCTGCGCGGGCGAGTGAGAATGTCCCGCTCAAGCGGTCCTGACCATCCGTCGCAACCGCCAATGTTGCAGCATAGTCATCCAAAGGTGCAGCCCCTGCGATCTCTAGTGCTATGGCCGGGCGTCCGGGCAAATCCAGAACTCGCGCTGCAATTCCATCTGCGCCTTCTTCAAGCTTCAACAACAGATCCAGCACGCGGGTTTCGTTGATGTAGCTGCCGTTTATTTCAAACACCCCTGTTTTGGCGCCCAAACGCGTGGCGACAATATTCGCCGACCCTTCACCGTCACCAAGCTGTGCATCACCAACTAAAGATACCGACACAGGTTCGCCCAAGAACACCGCACCCAATTCAATCTGCGCGATATCAAGTTGGCCCAATGAAATACTGACAGGCAATTCAGGCAAGGAAAACGGCTGGGCTTCGGGTGCAGGACCGGTGTCTTCGGCCAAAGGCGCGCGGTCAACAATGATGCGCGCGGCACTTAGCTCTTGAACATCGATCGCCCCGCGCAATAGCGCACGCCGGTTCCAGCTTAGCACGATGTCTTCGAGCGTTAGCCAAACACCGTCCGTGTCGGCAACTGTGAGCCGCTCGATTGTGGCTTGCGAACTCAGCGCACCTGCGAAGCCCACAATTGTCACAGTGCGGCTGTCACCTGACAGGTTTTCTTCGATCAGGTTGGTAAGATAGCCTTTATCTTCATCCTCTTGGGTTTGGGCCACCGCTGTTAACGGTGCCAAAACCAAAGCACATATGATCAAAAACCGCATCAAAACGCCTGCCCGATACCGATATAAACTTGCAGGCCCGAACCCGCATTGTCACCGCTTGCTTGTGTGCCAAGATCAAGCCGGATCGGTCCAATTCCGGTGTCGTAGCGAATACCAAGACCGGCACCGGCATGCCAGTCACCGCCTTCGCCTGGGGTAGCGGTTCCGCCCACGTGGCCAAAGTCATAAAAACCGACCAGCGATATCTTTTCGCGGATCAGGTATCGCGCTTCGAGTTGCGCACCTGCGAAGGACGTGCCGCCTGTGGTCACTGTGTCCATGCCCTGCACAGTATCAAGCCCTAGCGACTGATAAGGCTGCCCCCGCACGGTCCCGCCGCCACCAGAATAAAACAGATAGTCCGCAGGTGCTTGGGTTACAGAGGCACCCAACACACTGCCGATCTGGCCACGCGCTGCGAAAGTCAACTTTTCGGCTTCACCCACAGTCAAGAACCCGCGCGCATCGCCGTAAAAACGCGCACCCATAATGTCACCATCAACGCTGATGAAAGGCGTGGTATTCACATCAAGGAAATACCCATTGCGCGCATTTGTTGGGACGTCACGTCGATCCAGGGTGGCGTCCAACGGCAACGTCAAAAGCGTATAGGCCCGGGTATCCAGATCAGTGACTTCACGCGCACGCAGCAGTCCAACACCTGCACGCACGGTCAGATCATCACTCAGGATGCGGGAAAATCCGGTTTCGACCGCGATTTTATCCAGCAAAAATTCCGGCTCGTCTTCGCGCGAAACGCGCCCTGTAATGAAATATTCTGTATCCGGACCGAACGTTGCCGGACGTGTAAGATTTGCACCGATGCTATAGTCGATGCCGCCGGTTTCGCCTGAAATGCCCGCCACTTCGACGTCCGCACGAAACCTTTCAGCGCCGCCCAGAAAGTTCCGGTGCAACCAGAAACTGGACAACGTGAGCCCTTCGATGCTCGACAGTTCCACACCAAAGCCAAGACGGCGCAGCTTTGCATCAGAAAGTTGGGCGTTGATCTGCAGTGTATCATTCGGGCCGATCGCTTCGCTTTCCGAAAGCGAGACACTCTCGAATGTGCCGGTGCGCCGCAAACGGCGTTCAGCGGCAGCAATCGCAGCGGGCGAATAAACCTCGCCCACGGGCAGGCCTGCAATTTCACGCACACGGTCGTCGGTCACAATTTTCGGACCCGAGACCTGCAGCGGACCGAAGGTCAATCTTGGGCCAGTATCCAGCGCAACATCAACATCCAGCTTCGCGTCTGCGTGGCGTGCGATAATAGACTGACTGGCAACCTCTGCCTTCGCATAGCCCAGTTCGCGCCAGCTTAGGATCGCGGCACTGACAGCTGACCGGATATTTCCGGATTCGGCGGTGCGGCGCGGACCAAGGTCTTCTGTAATCGTGGTTTGCGGCGGCAATGGCGCAATACTCACGCTGCCGAACTTGAAGCGTTCACCCGGAGTGACAGTAATCACGACCTCGCCGATAACGGTTGGAGCGGCAAGCGGCGCGATGTTGGCAGCCTCGACCCCGTCTACCGTGATCGATATCTGTCCGCCATAATAGCCCTCTGCATAAAGAGCGGTCAGAAGGCGGCGGTAGTCGGCACGGGCAGCTGCGACATAGTCTTGTGGCGCGGCTGTTTCTTCTAATTGACGCAACAACGACGCCTCGCTTAGCACAGCGCGCGCAACATCAGAGACAAGTCGGACATCCTGCGCCGAAGCGCTAGAGGCAACAAACGCGAAAGCCGCAGCCAGACGTGCGGCTCGAAACGACAGATTTGTTATTTTACAAAAGCAATTGATGACTGTTTCACTCATTCGATCTGTTTAACAATGGGTCTAACGATTGACCATTCACTTCGCCGTAATACGTCGTTTTCCGGCTGTTTCCGTTGCGCGCTTAAGGTTAGAATAGTGCTATGAAAGACTTTGTCACGCCCGCTCAGATGCCGATGCGCCCTCCGGCGACTGTAATGCGTTTGCGGCGCATGGGTGCGTCGTTCCCGACACGGTTGTCGTTTCTACGTACATTGATGCGGGCTTTGGCCGCCGACAATGCCAAAGTGACGCGTCCTATTTGGGAAATGAACTCCGAAGGTTTCGGTCATGCCACCTATACATTGAAGTTTGGCGGCTACGATTACACGCTCGTCGCTGTTTCAACTGATCTGCCGCCGGAATTGCGCACTGACCGCGTGATCGCGACCGCATGGGACACGGCCTATGTGCTATATGATGGAATCCCGACCCAAGAGGAGATCGACAGGATCATTTCTGCCGCGCCTTTGCAGGAAGCTGCCCGTTTCACCGCCCGCGATCTGGTGTTAAGCCGCGCCAACAAGTCTGTGCGCCTGTTCGATCATGTGACCACGGCATTACGCAGCGGCAAACAACCTGATCCAGACAAAATCCGCGAAGCCGGCTATCTGATGCGGACCACTGCCGTCTACGGCAATGGCAAGTTCGGCATTGCTGATCGCGGCCATATCGCTGACCGCCCCGGCATGGATGGTCCTTTTATGGCGGAAATGCTGACCGTCTGGCTGATTCGTGGATTTACCCATGATCTGGCTGAGCATGTGGGCGGCGCGAAACTGTCCCGCGCGGCAAAACGACATCTCGGTATTGGCAATTCCACCGGCCTGGGAATGGCACCGTTTTTGGTGAACCACCCGTTGTTGCTCGACGCTTGGATGCAAGTGCGTGAAACAGCCATTGCGCGGGTGCGCGCAGTACCCAGCCTGGACGCCGAACACATCGGCCGTATTTACGAATTGGTCACACGCGCTGCACAGCATTTGGCCGAATGGAACGTACCCGATCCGATTGCAGCAGACCGTATCGCTGTCATGCGAAAAGAATGGCCCGCCTTTGCCGCGACTTTGACCCCCGATGCCATGACCGCAAAACATCCCATTCACACGATCCTGACCCAAAGCACGCAATGGTCAATCGATACCCAAGAACTGATCGCCGCCTTGATGCTGGAACCATTCGGCGACCTGATCGACGGACTGACCACCTGTATGGCAACACCTTTTAGTCCGACACTGGACCCATCAATGCCCTGTGCCGAACTTAAAGCATTGATTGAAAACGATTGGGATTGGGCATGCGCCATCGACTATGGTGACGCGCGAGAATGTGCGCAGTTCTGGTATGTTTCCGAAGAAAAGCTGGAACCACGCTTGGGCAGTCGCCATATCGAGGATGGTGCAGACCGCGAATCCCCGCTTGATATCGCGCGTCAGGTCAAAGCATTGGCGCAAGATGTTCCTGACGTTGAAACACCTGTTGGCCGTTTTCTTGTTGATCATCCGCAGCACCGCGCTGCCGTCCGCCGCGTGCAAACACTGGGACGGCACGCCTATGCAGAAATCAGGGACAATCTAATTGGCCACGACTGCCTGCCGATCGACCTTCTGCGCTGTAAGTTGTCATATTTCGGTGCAGCCAAATTCGACCCGAAGTCTGACCGCTGGACACGGATCACGCTTGCTCAGGGTGCGCCCTTATTTGACGAATTAGACAACGCAGACGACTGGTGGTTGCCAGTCGCGTCTATCTGATGCTGGCCCTGAACGAAGTTGGCGGCATGGTGCAGAAAGCTGCACGCGGCGCCGGTATTCCACTGGGTCAAGCCGAGGATTTGGGCCGTGTTGCGGTCTATATGGCTGGCACTGGCGGTAGTATCAGTGCTGTGACTTCAGCACTGAAAGAAACCCGCGCAACGGTCGATATACGCTGGAACAGCGACGCTGTCGCAGTTTCTTCCGGACACGCGGCTTTGGTCGGCCCCATTATTCGGGATGCATTTGCGATGGGATATGACACCGCCGTTCTAGCCGACCTGAACCACGCCCCTCTTGTCGGTGCATTCCTGGCGGAAAGCGGTGTGGCATTGCGATGGGATGGATGCGTTCTGACGCGCAGTGATACGTCCGTTCTCGAAATTAGATGCAAACCCGTGAAAATCCCTGCTGCTGATTGGGCCATTTGGGGCGACTATGCCGCAAAAACCTACGTGCCAGAAACCGAAGCGTCACGACTTGGCGGCGCAGGTGCAGGCTTGACCGACAACGATTAACCCAGATTGAATGGGTCTTCGGGATAGCGCACGGCTGCGAGATAAAGGCCGTGCGGCGGACTAACCGGACCGCAAGCCGCGCGATCTTTGGCAGCAAGTGCGGCACTCACATCATCAGGTGTCCAAGATCCTGCGCCCACGCGTTCTAACGTGCCGACAAAACTACGCACTTGGTTGTGCAGGAATGAACGTGCGCGGACGTGAAACTGGTATTCCGTGCCGAACGTGCGGGGGATTTCTTCGATCCACAAAGCGTCCAGCGTTTTCATCGGACTTTTCGCCTGACAAATCGTTGACCGGAAAGTTGTGAAATCATGCTTTCCAAGCAAACGGTCGGCCGCGTTTTGCATGGCTGCAAGGTCCAGTTCTTTCTTCACTTGCCAATATTGACCCGCCTCAAACGTTAGCGGCGGGCGACGGGCGATCACGCGAAATAGATACTGCCGCTCGAGCGCGCCAAATCGGGCATGCCAATCGTCATCAACCCGCGCACAAGCCACAATCGCAATTGGATTGGGTTTCAGGTGGAAGTTGATCGCCTCAGAAAGACGAAACGGTTCCCAGTCACGCTCTAGATCGCAATGGGCAACCTGCCCTATCGCATGAACGCCTGCATCCGTACGTCCCGCTGCGGCAATCATGTGTTCGCGTGGTTCGACCTTCGCCAACGCTGCCTCGATCGCGCCTTGCACAGATGGGCGGTCAGGTTGCCGCTGCCAGCCTGAAAAAGGGGCACCATGATATTCGATAAGAAGGGCAAAACGAGGCATGCCCCCGATTAGGGGGAGGAACGCACGAAATCAATCCCTACACATCAGTGCCGTGCATACCTATCTTCCATTCAAGCTTGGAAAGGGCACCCCATTGGTTATCGCCGCAATCGCCGATCAAATCCTACGCACCGCAGGGGGCGTAAGCGATGTATTGACCGCGCCCTTCACCGAACCCGTGATCCGGTTGGGTGTGACCGGCCTATCGCGGGCAGGCAAAACTGTTTTTATCACGTCACTGGTCGCAAATTTGATGGATCGCGGGCGTATGCCCCAGTTAGAGGCTGCCGCAAACGGTGCGATTCAAACTGCTTACCTACAGCCCCAACCAGACGATACTGTTCCACGTTTCAGCTTTGAGGCCTATCTGGGACAGCTCACGGCACCGACGCCCAGCTGGCCTGAAGGCACCCGTCAAATCAGCGAATTGCGCCTATCACTTCGGGTGCAGCCGCGCGGATTGTTGTCGGGATTATCAGGGCCACGCACTGTCCATATCGACATTGTTGATTATCCAGGTGAATGGTTGCTGGACCTTGGACTATTGGACCAAAGCTTTGCCGAATGGTCGCGCGCCGCGTTGGAACGCGCCAACGGAAGACCTGGCGGGGATGCTTATGTGTCACGTGTCGCAGGTTTTGATCCGACTGTGGCACTGCAAGAACCTCAAGCCCAAGACCTAGCCACCCTTTTCACGTCACACCTGCAAGAAAGCCGCGCAGCAGGGTTTTCGGACTGCTCGCCGGGGCGGTTCCTGTTGCCTGGCGATCTGGCAGGGTCACCTGTGCTAACTTTCGCCCCCTTGCCTGACGGGAAATATCCGCGCGGATCACTGGGCCGCGAGTTCGAGCGGCGCTTTGAAAGCTACAAGCGCAATGTCATCCGCCCCTTCTTTCGGGATCACTTTGCCAAGATCGACCGTCAGATCGTGCTCGTCGATGTCCTAGGCGCGATCCATGCAGGCCCTGCCGCTTTGGATGACCTGCGGGGCGCTATGGCACGTATTCTTGGGGCCTTCCGGCCGGGCAAGAACGATTTTCTGGCACGGATTTTCAATGGCAGGCGCGTGGAAAAGATCCTCTTTGCGGCTACCAAAACCGATCACCTGCACCATAGCCAACACCCGCAACTGACCGCCATCACCAAAGCACTTCTGCGCGAGGCGCAGGACCGCGCCGATTTCGCCGGGGCAAAAACTGCCGCGATGTCGATTGCAGCGCTGCGCACAACGGTAGAGGACACAATCATGCACGAGGGCACCCAACTGGATGTGGTCCGCGGGCGTTTGCTGGAAACCGGCAAGCAGGCGGCATTTTATCCTGGTGCATTGCCCGATGATCCGGCGCATCTGCTGGCACCTGCACGGGCCGGATCGGACACTTGGCTGGATGCAGACTATGGCATTATGAATTTCGCACCTGCTGCGCTGACGCGCCGCCCCGGTGACGGACCGCCGCACATTCGTCTGGACAAAGCCACGCAATTCCTGATCGGAGATCGCCTATGACCCGCGGCCCCGTTCTGATCGACCTAGACGAAACACAAGCTGCACAACCCGATACAGCCCCCGTGGTGCCTGACCTGTCGGAGCCGCCGCAAGGAGCCGCGATGCAACAAGTCGCGGCACTGGCATCCAGCCGCCCCTCACGATTGGCGCGGTGGTTCTGGTCCCTTACATTGGCATTGATTGGCTTCGTGGTGTCATTGGCTGCATGGGATTACGTGAACGCGTTGTTGGCGCGATCGCCTATCATGGGCGGTCTTGTGACCGGATTGCTGGTGCTTTTGGTTGGTGTTCTTGGGATCATCTGCTTGCGCGAATTGGCGGCATTCGGGCGGTTGCGTAAACTGGATCGCATTCAACATAACGCGAAAGAGGCACACACCTCTGGCAAGTTGGCCGACGCGCGAAAAGTGATTGCCCAGTTGGAACAGCTATATGGTTCACGCGATGATACTGCTTGGGGTCGCGCCGAATTGAAGGCGCAACAGGCCGATATTCTGGACGCAGACGGATTGCTTGGCTTGGCGGAAACGACGCTTCTAGTGCCTTTGGACGCGCGCGCACAACGCGAAGTCGAAGCCGCCGCGCGTCAGGTGGCCACTGTCACCGCAATCGTCCCACTTGCCCTTGCTGATTTATTTACCGCCCTGACCGCAAACTTGCGGATGATCCGGCGGATTGCGCAGATTTATGGCGGACGCGCAGGAACACTTGGCAGTTGGCGGCTGACCCGCACCGTGTTGACGCATCTGGTGGCAACGGGCGCGGTAGCCGTGGGCGACGATCTGATCAGTTCAGTTGCAGGTGGCGGCATACTGTCAAAGGTTTCGCGCCGCTTCGGTGAAGGCGTGGTAAATGGTGCTTTGACCGCTCGGGTCGGTGTTGCCGCCATCGAAGTCTGCCGACCGCTGCCGTTCAAGGCAACCAAAAAGCCCAGTGTCAGCGGCCTTGTCAGCCGCGCCCTAAGCGGGCTTTTCGGGCGCAGCGCCTAGACTGCTTTCCGACATATCCAGCTTTGGCCCGCCGGGAACGGGTAACCTGACATATGCCGCCAGACCGCCCAGCTTCTTTGAACGCGCCAGATGAATGGTGCCGCCATAGGCATGGATCAAATCCGATGCGATCGCCAAGCCCAAACCAGTGCCAGGTTTCGAACTATCAAGACGCTGGCCGCCAACGGTTGCAAGGCCCAAGTCACCGTCAGGAATGCCGTCGCCGTCGTCTTCAATGCACATCAAGATTGCAGGTTCATCTGTCAACGTGGCCGACATTTCAAACCGTCCGCGCGACCATTTCAGCGCATTGTCCAACAGGTTTCCGATCACTTCTTCCAGATCACTTTTGTCCATTCGGACCCTTAGGTCCGGTGTGACATCCGCTGCAAAAACCTTGTCGCTGTTACGGGCAAGCGCCGTAAAGGCCCGCTGCATCCGGCCCAGTGCATCGTCTAGATCGGTAAATGTGCTGATCGACGCATCGGTACCGTCGGCACGCATTCGCGCGAAAGAGCGTTTCAACTGTGCGTCCAAGCGGTCCAATGCCTCCACGGCATCTCCAACAGCCAATCCTTCGGATTCGAGGCGCGACAATTCGTTGCGCATTATCGCAGATGGAGTCTTGATCGCATGGGCGAGGTCGGCAGCCTGCCTGCGGGAACTTCGCAGGGTTTCGCGGTTGCGTTCAAGCAAGCTGTTGATGTCGGTCACTAGGGGGGCGACCTCTATCGGGTAGTCTTGCGGATCAAGCCCGTCTTCGTGTTCCCAGCGGGCAGCGACTTCGGCACGCAGGGCGTCCAGCGGCCTTAAGACCGCTCTGACCAAAGCCAATGCGCCGATCAATCCAATGATCGATACTATTCCAAACGCTGAAAACAGACTGCGACGCAGCAACGCTGTCTCTTGGTCAAGCGCGTCATAAGATGATGCCACCTGCACGTGCCAGCGCGATCCGTCGTCCAGTGTGAGCCATTGCGAAATGCTTAGGACAAGATCATCTGCAGGCCCTGCAACGTCGCGGCGGACAAGGTCCGTCTGCGCAGGATCAGCCTGAGGCAGAAGCGTATCGACCAATGAAGGCGAGACAAACAACTGCCCATCCGCACTTTGGATTTGCCAATACTGACCCGAAAAGGGCCGCTGATAGATGGGATCACCGATTGCGCGGCCCAGACTGTCGGGAAAGGTTGCGTTGTTGGCGACCGCAACCAATGCCTGCGTGTGCCGTGTTTGCAAAAGCGCATCAAAGCGGGCGTCCGATTGCGAATTAAGGTAAGAGGCCAGCCCGACCAAACCCAGTACAATCGTAATCAACCCCCACAAGACACCGCCCGCTAACGCGCGTGTCCTCAAAGATGTCATGCAGCCGCTTTAATGACGTAGCCGCGACCCCGCACTGTTTCTATCAAATCGCCGCCTAGTTTCTTGCGTAGGCGGTTCACGAAGACAGCTATCGTGTTTGAATCGCGATCTCCGTCATACTGATAGATGTGCTGCGACAGTTCTGTGCGCGAAACAAGGCGACCAGAATTATGAAACAGATAGGACAGCACGGCGACTTCTTGGGCAGTCAGGTTAATGGGTATGGACCGAAGCATTACCTGATTGGTGCGACTATCAAA
>UPTN01000832.1_pt1 | contig 14732 bp, 13 predicted proteins | sample 2160111 | NCBI WGS metagenome assembly UPTN01 (sample SAMN06265058, study PRJEB28932) | marine metagenome | isolation source: Columbia River Estuary | place: USA:Columbia River Estuary, USA | collected 2014-05-05
CAGTCGACAGCTTTACGCGCCAACCTTTGGCCAACATCGCCTCGGCCAAGGCTTGGGCAGGAAACATATGCCCACCAGTGCCGCCAGCTGCGATTATCAAAAGCGGTGCTGTCATCGGTTCGCCCTACGCAACAAGATATCGCCCATCGCCCCTTGTGGACGACTACGCGTAAAGGCCAGAAGCATCCCTACAGCGATACCACCAGCGATCAGCGACGAACCGCCATAAGACACAAACGGCAGCGTCATCCCCTTTGCAGGCAGCAACCGCACAGCCACGCCCATGTTGATCATTGCTTGCACACCAAAAATACAAACCAAACCAGTGCCCGCTAGGCGGATGAAAACATCACGCTCTTTCATCAGGCGCAGCAATGAGCGGACAACTATCACGGTGTAAAGTGCGATAATCACCAGCACGCAGATCAACCCGTATTCTTCGGCGGCAACAGCAATAATGAAATCAGTGTGGGCATCAGGTAGCGACCATTTCACTTGCCCCTCGCCGACGCCGACACCAAAGAAACCGCCCTCGCGGATAGCATTTGTGGCGTAGCCAAGCTGCGTTGTCGGATCAAGATCAGGGGAAAGAAAGCCGTCAATGCGGCGGGCAAAATGCTCCGAATTAGCATAGGCGAAGGTGCCGCCCAATACGACAACACCTGCCAGAATGATCAGCAATGTCATCGGCGCACCCGCCACGAAATACATCACACCCCATGCAAAAAGGATCAGTGCGGCCTGGCCAAAGTCAGGCTGCATCGCCAGCATCAAAACGATCATCACTGTCAAAACGAATGAATAAATTTTGCCCGGTGGGCCGCCCAGCTGCTGCGACGCCGCAAGCAACCAAGCCGTCATGACGACAAAACCAGGCTTTAGAAACTCGGCGGGCTGCACTGATGCAAAGCCCAGCGAATACCAGCGGGTCGCACCTTTGCCAAAGTCTGTCCCGAAAACAGGCAAGAAAGCCAAAGCAACAAACGCACCCAGAAAGCCCAATACCGCCAAGCGGCGCACAAGCGTCGGCGACATCATCGAAACAGCAAACATCACGATCATCGCCATTCCGCCAAAGATCGCCTGACGGATTACATAATGAAAAGGCTCTAGCCCGTTCTTCGCAGCCAGTGGCGGCGATGACGCAAGCCCAAGCAACAATCCGATCGCAAACAGGATCAGAATGCAGGACATCGTCCATTTATCAATTGTCCGCCACCATCGTGGAAGAACCGGGTCACCGGATTGAACCGGGACCGTCCCATAGACCATTTCCGTCATGGATCACCGCCATACTGCCTCTGTCGCCCGTTTTCCGGGTCTGCGGACACCATAGCTGCCAATCGCGCGTGATTCTACATAAAACACACGTGGCACCCTTCTTAATCCTGGATAATCATCGCCAGAGGTATCTTTCAAAACCACACCACTTACGGCATATGCCGCAAGATGAAGTTTGAAACCCTGATCATCGGCGCCGGAGCAGCAGGCATGATGTGCGCGGCCCATGCGGGGCCGGACGTGCTTGTTATTGATCATGCGAAAGCGCCCGGCGAAAAAATCCGGATTTCAGGTGGCGGGCGCTGCAACTTTACCAATATGCACACCGGTCCACAGAACTTTATCAGTAATAACAGTCATTTCGCCAAGTCTGCGCTGAAACGGTACACCCAATGGGACTTTCTCGCGCTGGTCGAAAGCTATGGCATCGCATGGCATGAAAAGACGTTGGGACAGCTTTTTTGCGACGTGTCGGCCAAGGACATTATCGCGATGTTGCTGTCGGAAATGGACAAGGCAAAGGCCCAGCTTTGGCTGCAAACAAGCGTTGAAGACATCACCTATGATGATGGGCGATTTATCGTACGCACCAACAAAGACGGACGCAACATCACGCTAGATGTAAAAAACCTCGTCGTGGCATGTGGTGGCAAATCAATTCCCAAAATGGGTGCAACAGGATTTGGCTACCAGATTGCGTCGCAATTTGACCTGCCGGTCATCACCCCACGACCGGGTTTGGTGCCGCTGACCTTCTCTGACGACAAATTCAAACCCCTTGCAGGTGTGGCCGCCCCCGCGCGGGTCAGCGCGAACGACGCAAGCTTTGACGAAGCTCTTTTGTTCACCCATCGCGGCCTGTCCGGTCCTGCAATCCTGCAAGCTTCGTCATATTGGCACGAGGGCGAAGAAATCATGGTAAACCTTGATCCGAACGGGACACTTTTTCCGAACTTGCAAGCTCAGCGCCAAACCGATGGACGCAAAGCACTTACCACCGTGCTAGGCCAACACATCCCAGCGCGTTTGGTGGATTACCTGCGCGACGACCTTAAGCTGGATGGCAATCTTGCGGACCAAAGCGATGCTGCGCTCAGCGCACTTTGCGAACAACTGGCAGGCTGGGAACTGCGCCCCGCCGGATCCGAAGGATACCGCACGGCAGAGGTCACATTGGGCGGCGTTGACACTGATGCTCTGTCTTCGAAAACGATGGCTGCCAAAACTGTGCCGGGGCTATTTTTCATCGGTGAATGTGTCGATGTAACAGGCTGGCTGGGGGGGTATAACTTTCAGTGGGCGTGGTCGTCGGGATGGGCTGCAGGACAGGCGATTGCTGCAAGTTACGCCGCATCTTGATCCAGCTTACGCGATTGAATCTTTCACACGCGCAATAAAATCGTCGCCGCGTTTCTCAAAACTGTCATATTGATCAAACGATGCGGCCGCCGGTGCCAGCAAAACAACATCGCCTTCTTGCGCATCTGCCATTGCGCGCGCAACAGCCGTCTCCATCGTGCCGCAAACCTCTGCATCGGCACCTGTCAACTGCCGCGCAAAGCTTTCGGCTTCGCGCCCAATCACATAGGCTTTGATGACGTTGCCCATATGCGGCAACAAACCGTCGAGCCCGCCTTCTTTTTGCAAACCACCACAAATCCAACGGATTTTCGCAAAAGCTTGCAACGCTTTTGCAGCACTATCGACATTTGTCGCTTTGCTATCGTTGACGAACGTCACGCCAGTATGTGTCGCGATGATCTGGCTGCGATGCGGCAAACCACCAAAACTGCGCAGCGCGGCCTCAATGCCTTTCGGGCCAAGACCCAATGTCCGGCAGGCTGCATAAGCCGCACAGGCATTTTGGTGATTATGCGCACCGGGCAACCCTGTGATATCGCGCAGATCAATGGATCCAACCTGACGGCCCTTGCGGAATTCTGACAAAAAACCCTTGCGCGCAAACACGCTCCAGCCCTGCCCCGCAAGCTTTTGACCGGACGACACACGGATGACCCGGTCGTCACCTGCGCCTTCGATCAACTGATTGGCGATATAGCGCCCTTCGACTTCGTCCACACCAATCACCGCGCGGTCGGGGCCACCTTCGGCAAACAAGCGGCGCTTGGCCGCGAAGTAACCGCCCAGTCCTGCATGGCGATCAAGATGATCAGGGCTCAGGTTTGTCCAGACTGCCACGTCAGGTGTCAGACTGCGGGCCAGATCAGTTTGGTATGATGACAGTTCCAGCACCACAACTTCACCGTCATGTGCTGGATCAATATCTAACACGCCGCGCCCGATGTTGCCTGCCAATTGCGCAGGTCGGCCGTTTTCAACCAAGATATGATGGATAAGCGCCGCCGTGGTCGATTTGCCGTTCGATCCGGTCACCGCAATGACACGCGGTGTGCTGTCGAAACCTTCCCAGTCGCTGTTTGCAAAAGAGCGAAAGAACAAGCCGATATCGTTATCGACAGGAACATCCGCAGCCCAAGCAGCCGCAATCACGGGGTTAGGTGCAGGGTAAAGATGCGGAATTCCAGGGCTGACGATCAAAGCTGCCACATCGTCAAATGCGCCAGCCTTCGTCAGATCGCAAATCTCTAGCCCCTGCGCTTCTGCAGCGTCGCGCGCGACTGCACTATCGTCCCAGACCAAAGGGTGCGCATCGCCCGCCAAAAGCGCCGCAGCAGTCGCACGACCAGATCGTCCAAGCCCAAGAACGGCGACTTTTCGACCAGCATATCCTTGAACGGGTATCATGAAGCGCCCCTTGGCCTATCTGACTTTCAGCGTCGCCAGACCGATCATCGCGAGGATCAAGGAAATGATCCAGAAGCGAATGACGATCTGTGGCTCTGCCCAGCCCTTTTTCTCGTAATGGTGGTGGATCGGCGCCATCAGGAAAACGCGCTTACCCGTCTTCTTGAAGTACAGCACCTGAATGATGACCGACAGCGCCTCGACCACGAAAAGGCCTCCGACGATGGCCAAAACAAGCTCGTGCTTGGTCGCAACCGCAATCGCACCCAGCGCACCGCCCAAAGCAAGCGATCCGGTGTCGCCCATAAAGACTGCAGCGGGTGGCGCGTTATACCACAAAAAGCCCAAGCCGCCGCCGATAAGTCCCATTGTGAAAATCAAGAGTTCACCCGTCTGCGGCACATAATGCACGTCAAGATATTCGGTAAAGTCGGTACGCCCAACGGCATAGGCAATCACACCAAAGGTGCCCGCCGCAATCATCACTGGCATAATCGCCAATCCATCAAGCCCGTCCGTCAGGTTCACGGCATTCGCCGCCCCGACGATCACAATAATCGCAAAAGGAATGAACAGGATGCCAAGATTGAGCAACGTATCCTTAAAGATTGGCAAAGCAAGCTGGTTGGTCAGGTCATCCGGATGATAGGCCGCCGCCCAATATCCGGCAATTCCTGCGATCAAAATACCAAGCAATATCCGTACTTTACTTGACACACCGGATGTATTTTGCTTGGAAACCTTTGCGTAGTCATCCGCAAATCCGATCGCCGCGAATGACAAAGTTACAAATAAAACCATCCAGATAAACGGGTTATCCAATCGCGCCCAAAGCAGCGTCGAGAAAGTCAGCGCGCCGACAATCAAAAGGCCGCCCATCGTGGGTGTCCCTGCTTTCGCGAAATGCCCCTCTGGGCCGTCGTTGCGGATGGGCTGGCCTTTGCCTTGCTTGCGACGCAAAACGTTGATCAGTGGCGGACCAAAGATGAAGCCAAAAACCAATGCTGTCATAAACGCGCCACCGGCACGGAACGTGATATAGCGAAAGAGGTTGAAAAAATCGCCACCATCGGAAAGCGCCGTTAGCCAATATAACATCTAATCTACCTTATTAATCTCAAGAGCGGCGATGCCCCAGTTTTCGGATGGCGTCAACGACAAGGCTGACTTTCGATCCCTTTGAGCCTTTGACAAGCACTACATCGCCCGCATCTACCAACCGCGTGACATGCGGCACAAGTTCTGCTGCGGTGGCCGCCCATTGGCCTTGCTTTTCTTCAGGCAGTGCGTCCCACAAATGACGCATTAGGGGACCTGCGCAGTGGATAAGGTCAAGGCTTTGCAAATGGGGGTTTGCCGCAAATTCGCTATGCATACCAATCTCGTCTTTGCCCAGCTCCAACATATCGCCTAAAATCGCGACCCGCCGTCCTTTGACGATCCGGCCAACACCATCTGTAGGTGTTGATGCCGCCAATACCTCAAGCGAGGCGATGAGTGATGTGGGGTTCGCGTTGAAAGCATCATCAAGCAACTCAAGACTTTCGCCGTCGTTGGCCATATCAGTCACAATAATTTCGCGTGTGCCGCGCCCCGCAGGAGGCACCCATGCCGCGATATCCAGCGATGCGGCAACGGGATCCGCGCCAAGCGCATCGGCCACGGCCAGAACGCCAACTGCGTTCATCGCGAAATGCCTGCCCGGGACGGACAGTTTGAAAAGATAGGTATTTCCTGCGCCCATTGCTTTGATCACAGTCACGTCGCCCGCGATCCGGACATCTTCGACTGTCCAATCGGGCGCTGATGACCCAAAAAGCACCTGCTGCGCGCCCAATTTTACGGCGTGGTCTTGCAAGATCGGACTGGTCGCGATGTCACCGTTGAGGACAGCGACGCCCCCCGCCTCAAGCCCGTCCATGATACAGGCCTTTTCTTGCGCGATCCCAGCAAGGCTGTCGAATGACGCCAAATGCGCAGCGGCGACGGTCGTGACCATTGCCACATGCGGGCGGGCCATCTTGGATAACGGTGAGATTTCACCTGGATTGCTCATCCCGATTTCTATGACGGCAAAGTCAGTGTCGGCAGGCATACGCGCCAATGTAAGCGGGACGCCCCAGTGATTGTTGTAAGACGCTTCAGCCGCATGGCATTTACCTTGCATCTGCAAAACCGCGCGGAGCATTTCCTTGGTCGACGTTTTGCCCACTGATCCAGTAATCGCGGCAACACGGGCTTTGGTGCGGGCGCGGGCCGCGCGGCCCAACGCTTCAAGCGCGTGCAACACGTTTTCCACGATCAAAAGCGGCGCATCGGCGTCAACATCTTTAGGACGATGAGTCACCAAAGCCGCAGCCGCCCCTTTTTGAAGCGCTTGCGCTACAAAATCATGACCATCGCGCACGTCTGTTAAGGCGACGAAAAGATCGCCTGCAGCAATTGTCCGTGTGTCAATCGAAACGCCAAGTGCGGCCCAATCGGTGGTCGATTGACCACCTGTCGCAGCGACAGCATCAGCGGAAGTCCAAAGTGGTGTCATATCCGCCCCTCGAGTGCCGCCACTGCCACGCTGGCCTGTTCCACATCATCAAACGGCAAAACCGTGTCCCCAACCACTTGGCCGCTTTCATGTCCCTTGCCTGCGATCAACAATGCATCTCCAGCCTCGAGCATATCAATGCCACGCAAGATCGCCTCTGCGCGGTCGCCCACCTCTGTCACGCTATCCGATCCACCTGCATTCACAGCACCAGCCATGACTGCCGCACGAATGCTTGCGGGGTCCTCAGAGCGCGGGTTGTCATCCGTCACGATCACGATGTCAGCATTTTGTGCCGCAGCCGCCCCCATCAAAGGACGCTTTGCCGTATCACGATCCCCGCCAGCACCCACGATCACCACGATCTTGCCCATAACATGTGGGCGCATGGCTTTGAGTGCAGTTTCTACGGCGTCAGGCGTATGTGCGTAGTCTACGAAAACCGCAGCCCCCGTTTCGCGGGTCGCAGCCAGTTCCATACGCCCCCTGACCGTCGCAAGATGCGATAGCGTGTCGAAAACATCTGCTGGCTCTGCACCCGCGGCAATGACCAAGCCCGCCGCCAAGAGGACATTCTCGGCCTGAAATCCGCCGATCAACTCAAGCCGCGTCTGGCGCGCACGACCTTGCCATTCAAACAAAACGTCCTGTCCGGTGGCATCAAAGCGTTGCCCGGTCAGGCGCAATCGCGCATCAAGGTGCCTCCCGACGCCGATGACTTCCTGACCGCGTGCAGTGCAAATTGCCGCGACTTCGACGCCTTTGGGATCATCAAAATTGACGACCGCCACACCGTCTTCGGACAGTACGCGATTGAACAGTCCCATTTTGGCATCAAAGTAAGCATCAAAGGTCTTGTGATAATCCAAGTGGTCTTGGGTAAAGTTCGAAAACCCTGCTGCTGTTAAGATCACACCATCCAATCGACGCTGATCAAGGCCGTGCGATGAAGCTTCCATCGCGACGTGAGTAACGCCGTGTTGCGCAGCTTCCGCCATGACGCGGTGCAGTGTAATCGGCTCTGGCGTTGTGTGTTTCAGCGGATGTGTCCACGCGCCCTCGACCCCTGTTGTGCCAAGGTTGACGCCCGCAAGACCCAATTCTTCCCAGATTTGGCGGCAAAAGGTCGAAATTGATGTTTTGCCATTCGTCCCCGTCACGGCCACAACCGTCGCCGGGTGCGGGCCGGACCAAAGCGACGCAGTCTGGGCAAGAGCCTGACGCGGGTCTTGGGCGATAATCAAAGCGGCATCTGACGCAGCCAGTTCAGCCGATGCAATTGCAGCCCCTTCGGTGTCTGTCAGGATCGCTGCAGCCTTCATGCGCAGAGCATATTGGATAAATTCACCGCCATGGACGCGCGCACCGGGCAATGCGGCAAACAAGAAACCTGGTTTCACCTCTCGGCTGTCAACAGCAAGTCCCGTAATCTGCGCTTCGCGCCCTCCTTGTGCCGTCAGCCCAAGTTCCGCAAGTGATGTCATTGCCGCCGCCCTCTTAGTTTGAGGTGAGTGTTACACTGACCTGTTGAGGCGTGTCCACTTGCGGTCGCAACCCCAAAAGCGGTGCCATACGGCGGATCATCTCGGCTGCGACGGGAACAGCAGTCCAACCGGCGGTGCGACGGGGCTCAGATCCAGAGGTTTCGGTTGGTTCATCAAGAGTAACGATCAGTACATATTTGGGGTCGCTGGCTGGAAACACGGAAGCAAAAGTAGAGATCACTTTGTCATCGTAGTAACCGCCACCAGCTGCACGTGGCTTATCAGCTGTCCCTGTTTTGCCGCCAACCTCGTAGCCGTCAACGTCGCCAAAAGATGCAGTTCCGCGAACAACGACCTGACGCAACATACTTACTGTGCGCGCACTGACCGCTTCGCTTATCACACGCGGGCCAACCTCAACGTTCGTGCGGCGAAGCAACGTCGGCTCTACACGGGTGCCGCCATTGGCTAGGGACGCATATCCGGCAGCCAAATGTACAGGCGAAGATGACAAGCCATGCCCGTAAGAGATTGTCATCGTTGAAATCTCTGACCAATTTGGTGGCAACAACGGACGCCCCGTCGGGGCCTCGACCATTTCAAGCGAAGTTGGCTTAAGAAAGCCCAACGATCCCAGAAAATCGCGCTGTCGTTCTGCACCGATCTGCATGGCAATACGTGCTGTGCCTATGTTTGAGGACTTAACAATCACATCGGTTGTGCTGAGTTCGGGCCCATAGTCATGGAAATCACGGATGCGAAAGCGGCCCCATGTCAGCGGGCCTTGGGTGTCGATCAAGGTGTTCGGGTTAACAAGACCAAGTTCCATTGCTTGGGCAGTTGTGAAGATTTTGAAGACCGACCCAAGTTCGTAAACACCTTGGACAGCACGATTGAAGAGTGGACTGTCAGATTGATCGCCCGTCGTCAAAACACGCGGCCGATTGTTCGGATCGAAATCCGGCAGTGAAACCATAGAAATGATTTCGCCGGTGTGAATATCCATGAGGACCGACGCAGCGCCCTTCGCATTCATGATCGACATGCCGCCGGCCAAGACCTGTTCGGCAGCGGCTTGCACCGTTAGATCAAGCGACAATTCCAGCGGCGCACCTTCATTCGCTGGATCGCGGAGGAAGCCGTCAAATTCGCTTTCCACACCGGCAACGCCGATGACTTCGGCGCTTGCCACGCCTTCGCGGCCATAACTCGCGCCACCCAAAATATGCGCGGCAATCGGGCCATTGGGATAAAGGCGCATTTCGCGCGGGCCAAATAGCAATCCAGGCGAACCGATGTCATGAACCGCTTGCATCTGTTCTGGACTGATCTGGCGCCGGATCCACATGAAACGACGGTCGCCTGTGAAATCAGCGAGTAATTCTTTTTCATCAAGCTCCGGGAAAATCGCAGCCAAACCCTTTGCAGTATTGGCGGGATCGATCATGTCGCGAGGATGCGCATAAAGCGAATGTGTTTGCAGGTTCGTCGCGAGGATGCGCCCGTTTCTGTCAACAATATCAGCGCGCTGCCCGATTATGGGGTTTCCTACGGCAGAGGCACGCGGCTCTTCTGGGACGGAACCTGCCAGCGTTCCCATGCGCATCCCGATCACCCCAAAGGCACAAAAGAACGCAAGCCCAAGGACCAGCAAACGCCCTTCGGCGCGCTGGCGTTGCTTGTCGGCCATCGCGTCATGGCGACGGGCGCGGTTTTCGGCCTCGATTGCATCTGGGTTCTCACCTTTGGCGCGCGCCTTAAGCACATGCGCAAGCGGGCGAAGCGGTGTGCGGATCATAGGTCGTTCTCCCGCGCTGCAAAACTGTCCGATGAAAGTTCAATCGGATTGGTGATCGGCAAAATTGGTGGAATAGGATAGATGATTTGGTCCACACGTCCGAATGCATCTGGCATTAGCGGCAGCAAGCCCAGTCGATCAAAATTCAGGTCTGCAAGATCAGACAAACGGTCAGGGCGGTTCAGGTAAGCCCATTCAGCACGCAACATGTTCAAACGCTCGTGTGCTGCGCCAATTTCGCCGTGAAGGCCGCGCACATCCGCAATCGCAGCCTGCGTTTTATAGTTTTCCTGATAGGCCCAAAAACCCAAAGCCATGACTGCAAAAGCAGCCAGAACAAAGAACAAACCGCGCATCTATCTGCCCCCTCTGGTCTTTTTCATCGGCATACCAAGGTCCGCGGGATCAATGTCCTGCGCAGGGGCATCTGTCCGAATGGCCACACGCAACTTTGCGGAACGGGATCTTGGGTTTTCAGCCAGTTCTTGTTCGTCCGGTCCAATCGCCTTGCGCTTTTCTATGCGAAACGCAGGCGTGACCTGTTCTGTTTCAGGCGCAAAGCGGTTGGCGTTTGCATTATTGCCAGACCGTGCCTGCAAAAAGCGTTTGACCATGCGGTCTTCGACGGAATGAAACGTCACGACAGCCAGTTGACCACCTGGTTTCAGCGCACGTTCAGCGGCCATCAAACCCATCGCCAATTCACCGTATTCATTGTTCACGGCAATGCGAAGCGCTTGAAATGTGCGCGTTGCAGGGTGGGACTGGTTTGGCTTTGCCCGTGGCAGGCAGCTTTCTACGATCTTCGCCAACTCTCCAGTTGTTGATAATGGACGGGCTGCAACAATCGCCTTGGCGATACGGCGTGACGCGCGTTCTTCACCGTAAAGATAGATAATATCAGCCAATTCGGCTTCGTCTGCGTCATTACACAGGTCCGCTGCAGAAATCCCGCTTTGAGACATCCGCATATCCAACGGGCCGTCACGCATGAACGAAAAGCCGCGCTCTGCCAGATCAAGCTGCATCGAACTAACGCCCAAATCCAGCACGACACCGTCAAGGTTGCTCGCGTATTCATCCAGTTTGGAAAAAACGCCTTCGACCAATTCAATCCGGTCACCAAAGCCCGCAACCCAATCAGCGGCCAATTCAAACGCCAGCGGATCACGATCAACACCAATCACCTTGTCGGCCCCTGCTTGCAGCAGTTCGCGCGTGTAACCGCCATTGCCGAACGTTCCATCCAACCAGACCCCAGAAACAGGCGAGACCGCTGCAATGAGCGGTCTAATCAGAACAGGAATATGGGGTGCGGTATCGGCGGCAGCAGACATGACCTTAACTCTCCAACAGGATGAGCGGATCAAAGCCATCCTCCTGCGATGCTAACCACGTCGCCATATCGCCTGACACTTCCTGGCTGTAGGTCTCTGCTTTCCAAATCTCGAAATGGTCACCAAGACCGCTGAATTTCAATTCGCCATCCGTCAGACCCAGCTTTTGACGCTGGTTGATCGGCATAACGGTGCGCCCGTCTTTATCGACGTCTAATCGGATAGACTGGCCGATAATCAGGCGTGATAGCTTGTTCTTGCTTTCAGATCCACGCGGCAACGCATTGATCTGCCCCACCAGCGTGTTGAATTCCGACACCGTATAGCCGTGCAACTGATTTTTCAGGTGATCGCCATAAAGAAGGTACATGCGCGGGAAAAGGCCAATGGTCCAATTGGGATCGCCAGCTTCGAGTACACGACGAAAATCAGCAGGGATCGACATACGCCCCTTGCCGTCCACCTTTTGGGTGTGTTCGCCTGTAAAACTCAGAACCACTGTCCCTCGGTCCTCACCTACCCCCGAAAATCTGCCTTAAATGTGAAAAAGGCGGATTGATCGGCTGCCACTGATCAATCCGCCATCTTCGTCCCTTTGCGGGATGTCCGACTGCGCGTGCCACCTGGGGGGATGTCTGCTCGCTCACGCGCCGGATCTAGTTTGGGTAATGGCGAAGCCTGTATGAAACCTGCTTTTGCCGGTTGGGGTTCTTAAGATGCCCCTTTGGAAGTCGTGTTCGTCATTACCTTGCAACTGTTGTGACACCACTTGCGTTATCGATCAACAGTTTTTTGGGATTTCATGGAACTTAATGGTAATTTTGCTTTTGAGAATGATACTTCGCTCGCGCCTTAAGGGCCGTCGAATGCGCAATTGTTGTGTATATCAAGTAATGATCAACTATATATGGGGTTTTTATGCGAGAATGATGCACCATCCTCAAGCATGGAAAAAATAGGAACGAAGTCCGAAGTACTACCTTTATCCCATCGGATACTGGCAATTACAGCCGAAATTATTCGAATCTTAGAGATGATTCCATGTAATCCCTAAGATGCATGACTTTTCACATCAAAGTCGTTTGTACATCACAAAGGCATCGACCATGCCCTGTACTGGATGGTCAAACGCCTCTGGGATGGTGCCGACGGTCACAAATCCCAACTTGTGCCAAAGCCGGACGGCGCCCGCATTGCTGGACAGCACAAAGTTGAATTGCATCGCGCGGTAGCCCAGTGCAGCAGCAGCAACCTGACTATGCAAACATAGCTGCTTTGCGATCCCCTGCCCGCGCGCATCAGGGCTGACAATATAACCGCAGTTGCAGATATGCGCGCCGCCGCCCGCCTGATTGGTCTTGATATAGTAAGTGCCAACCACGCGGCCTTCATCCTTCGCGACATAGGTCGCGGCAGCTTGGGTCATCCAATAAGCCAAAGCCGCGTCACGTGAGATGTCGGGATCGACCGCATAGGTATCCCCCGCACGAAAAACATCGCGCAAAAGAGGCCATACCTGATCAAAGTCTTCAGGGCTCGCAAGGCGGATGCTGATCATGCAATCCCGCCGTCGATCAGGCGGCGCGCAATCGCACGGTACGCATCAGACATCGGGCCCTCACCTGCCGCAATGGGCGTGCCGGAATCGCCTGCCAGCCGCGTGTCCAGATCAATCGGCAATGCGCCCAAAAACGGTACGCCGATTTTTTGTGCCTCTGCCGCGACGCCGCCTTGTCCAAAGATGTGCGATTCCGTGCCACAGGTCGGGCAAACGAAAGTCGACATGTTTTCGATCATTCCCAACACAGGCGTGCGCAACGAATTGAACATATCCAGCGCCTTGCGCGCATCGATCAGCGCCACGTCTTGCGGTGTGCTAACAATGATTGCTCCGGTCAATTCGGTTTTCTGGCACAGCGTCAACTGCACATCGCCAGTTCCAGGTGGCAGATCGACGATCAGTACATCCAGTTCGCCCCACTGCACCTGCCCCAACATCTGCTGCAATGCGCCCATCAACATCGGGCCACGCCAAACCACGGCTTTGCCTTCTTCCATCATCAGGCCAATCGACATCATCGTCACGCCGTGCGCCTGCAATGGAATAATCGTTTTCCCGTCAGGCGATCCGGGGCGTTTGTTCACACCCATCATGCGCGGCTGCGAAGGGCCATAAATATCTGCATCCAACAAACCAACGCGCCGGCCCTCTTTGGCCAAAGCGACTGCCAGGTTTGAGGATACCGTCGATTTGCCTACGCCACCCTTGCCAGAACCGATCGCCAAAATCCGGTCCACACCGGATACCTTTGCAGGACCGGCCTGCGGTGTAGGGTGGCGACCAACCTTCAACGATGGCGGCTCGGGCGCTTTCGGAGCTGGGCCATGGGCCGTCAGAATGACAGAGGCGGTTTCCACACCGGGCAAGCGGCGCACGATGTCTTCGGCCGCACGGCGCACACCGTCCATCTTGGCCGCCTCGGCTGGTGTTGCCGCTTCTATCACAAAGCGCACAGCACCGCCTTCGATATTCAAAGCGCGGATCATGTCTTGCGACACCAAGTCCTGACCACCGGGCAACGTCAGGCGCGACAGTGCGCTAAGAATTTCATCGCGGGTCACGGACATGGCAATTCCTCTAGTTTTCTTACTGTCTAAATTAGCATCACCATCTGGCACGATTTGCACAAATCGCAAGCCCTACAGCACGGATGCCCGAAATTGTAACAAAATGATGACGTTAGGTCAGCATCTCTTATGCATTTGCTGCATAGCAGCATTGCCGAAACATTCATTGTGCAAGTGCAGCATCCACCTACATACTGATCACAACAGCGGCAAACACCGCGATAACGCAAATAAAAATTGAGTAGTCAAATGACAGTTCAGACCGAAACATTCTTCGCAGGCACATCGCTTGTCGCACGTATTACTGCGCTGCGCGAGCAGTACCGCGAAGCTGCGGCCAAACGCCGTACATATCGCACAACTCTTGCTGAGTTGGAAAACCTCACAGCGCGTGACTTGGCTGATTTGGGCATTGCGCCCGGTTCGCTCAAGGAAATCGCATACCGCGCAGCATATAGCGCCTAATCACGGAATTCGGATCTGCTTGCTCCTCCCAGAATATCGCAGATCTGGACACGACCCAACGCTTCACCTCCTCCCGAGGCTTTGGGTCCTAAATAAGGTGGCGGCATTCACCTCCTCCCGGATGCCGCCGCTTTATCTCAAGTTTCGGAACCGCCCACCTCCTCCCGGGTTGGTTTCGAGAATACCGCAGGCCAAGCGCACCTCCTCCCGCGCGACGTTTGCGAGGAAACGCACACTCGCCTCCTCCCTGAGTGGCGCGTTTGAAAATAAGAAACGGTCATGTCCACCTCCTCCCGGGCATGGCCGTTTTTTTTATTCTTTGAGAGGATTAGGCGCGCATATCCTTGGGTGTACCCATCACCATGTAACTGGTGATTGCACGCACATGCGGTACGGTACCCAGAATATCGGTGTGAAATGCCTTGTAAGCA
>UPTN01000834.1_pt1 | contig 14706 bp, 13 predicted proteins | sample 2160111 | NCBI WGS metagenome assembly UPTN01 (sample SAMN06265058, study PRJEB28932) | marine metagenome | isolation source: Columbia River Estuary | place: USA:Columbia River Estuary, USA | collected 2014-05-05
GGAAATTTAGAAGATATGACTTTTAGAGCAGTAAAAGTTTTAAAAGAAGTAGATTTAATTTTAGCTGAAGATACGCGTACCAGTGGTAAATTATTAAAACATTTTGAAATTTCTACACATATGCACAGCCACCACATGCACAACGAGCATAAAACGGTTGATAACATTGTAAAACGGATTCAAAGTGGAGAAAATATTGCATTAATTTCAGATGCGGGAACGCCAGCAATTTCTGACCCAGGGTTTTTATTAACCCGTGCTTGTATTGAAAATGGTGTTGAAATTGAATGTTTGCCTGGTGCAACAGCTTTTGTTCCTGCATTGGTAAATAGTGGTTTACCGAATGATAAATTTGTTTTTGAAGGTTTTTTACCAGTAAAAAAGGGAAGACAAACGCGTTTACTATTTTTAGCTGAAGAAACTAGAACTATGATTTTTTATGAATCACCTCATAAATTATTAAAAACCTTAAGCAATTTCGCTGAATATTTTGGTGAAGACCGTCCAATTTCTGTTTCGCGTGAATTAACAAAATTATACGAAGAAACTATTAGAGGAACTGTTGCAGAATTAATTCAACATTTTACAAATAAACCACCAAAAGGTGAGTTTGTAGTTGTTGTTGGAGGGAAGAAGTAAATAAAAATTTCAAAATTTTAAAAATGAGTAAGAAAAATAATACAAATGGAATAAAACGTAGAGCGTTTTTAAAAAGGAGCACCTTGTTTTCAGTTGGAACAATTTTTTTGGGTTCATGTAGTTCAAAAATATTCGCTGCAATTAATAATTATAGTGTAAAAATACCCTTTATTACTCTTAATAATGGTGTGCAGATGCCAATACTTGGTTTTGGTACAAATACTCTTAATGGTTCTGGTGGTGCATTAAATGTGTCTGATGCAATTTCAGTGGGTTATCGCCTTATTGATACGGCTCATATTTATGGAAATGAAGAAGCTGTAGGAATGGGAATTAAGCAAAGTGGCATTGCTAGAGAAGAGCTATTTATAACTTCAAAACTTTGGGTTGACGATTCCGGGTATGAAAGTACTAAGAAAGCTTTTAAAACTACTATAAATAAATTGGGTGTGGAGTATTTAGATCTTTATCTCATTCACAGACCAAGAGGTGATGTAAAAGGTTCTTGGAAGGCGATGGAGGAACTTCTAGAGGAAGGCAAAATCAAAGCTATTGGAGTGAGTAATTTTGAGCCTAATCAACTTGATGAATTGATGGAATATGCAAAATTTGAACCAGCGATTAATCAAATAGAAACTCATGTTTTCTTTCAGCAGCATAATTCATATAAATTTTTGAATAAATCGAAAACTCAAATTGAGGCGTGGTCTCCTTTTGCCGCAGGGAGAAATGGAATTTTTAGCAACCAAAATCTAGCTATTATAGGGAAAAAATATAATAAGAGTATTGCTCAGGTATGTTTAAGGTGGCATTACCAAAGAGGAGTTATTGCTATCCCAAGATCTTCACAAAAAACTCATATGATTGAAAATCTCAATATTTTCGATTTTGAGCTTAGCGAATCTGATATGCAAAATATTACAAAACTAGATTTAAATATTACTCAGTTTCCAGAGTGGGGTTGAAAAATAATTATAAAAGTTAAATATAAAAAAGCCGAAGATTTTAATTTTCGGCTTTTTTTGTAATTAAATTTAAATAAGAGTTTAATAACTCATCTCCACAATTTTTTCAACAAGCGCAGGCGTTACTTTTCCTTTTTCACCAATTCCTTTCCATCCTCTTTCTTCAAAACGTTTTGAAATTATTTCAGCAGTTCCTTTGTAATCTTTGGTATAATCAGAAAGTTTTGTGTCTATTCCTAATGAATGAAAAAATTCAGTTGTTTTTTTAATTCCAGCTTTGGCTTTTTCTTCTTTAGTACCTTCGGTAACATTCCAAACACGTTCAGCATATTGTGTTAATTTTTCTTTTTTGTCTTCAAAATTTACTGTGTAATGACTCTCTGCAATAATTGCCAATGTTCTGGCGTGATCTATTCCATATAAGGCAGTTAATTCGTGTCCCATCATATGAACTGCCCAATCACTAGGAACTCCTTGTTGAATTAAGCCGTTTAATGCCATAGTACAACTCCACATAAAATTAGAAGCAGCCTTATAATCTGTTGGGTCTTTTAAAATTGCAGGAGCTACTTCAATTAATGTTTGCAAAATACTTTCAGCAAAACGATCTTGTAATTTTGCATCAACCGAATAGGTCATATACTGCTCTAAAACATGCGTGAAAGCATCAGCTAATCCATTCGCAATTTGACGTTGAGGAATAGATTTTACAACCTCTGGATCTAAAACTGAAAAAACTGGGAACAATCCTGGTCCGCCCATTGCAAATTTTTCTTTTGTTTCAGCACGTGTAATTACAGCTCCTGAATTCATTTCAGATCCTGTTGCTGGCAATGTTAATACTGTTCCAAATGGCATACCTTTTAAAGTTCTCATATTTTTAGATAAAATATCCCAAGGTGTTTCCCCTTCAAACAATGCTGCAGCCGATAAAAATTTAGTTCCGTCAATTACAGAACCTCCGCCAACAGCTAATAAAAAAGTAATATTTTCAGCTTTAATAATATCTAAAGCTTCTAACAACACTTCATATTCTGGGTTTGCCGGAATTCCACCAAATTCAATTACTTCAAATTTTGAAAGTGCTTTTGAAACTTGTTCATAAACTCCATTAGTTTTTATACTTCCACCTCCAAAAAGCATTAATACTTTCGCATTTTCAGGAATTTCAGTTGTAATATTTTCTATTTGTCCTTTTCCGAATAAAATTTTAGTCGGATTTTTATATTGAAAATTATTCATAATTATAAATTTATATTATTTTTTTAAAGCTATCCATCCTGTTCTTGAAAGCAAACTTTTCCACATTGGATCCGGAATTAATAAGCCTAATTGATTATTCACATCTAATGATATTTCTATCGATTCATGAGTCTTATTTTTTACTTTTTCTAACCAATTAGGTTCAATTAAAAGTTCACGACCTAAAGCAATTAATGGAATTCCAGTTTTTAATATTTTTTCAGCATCTTTAGGAGTGTTAATACCTCCAACTGCAATAATAGGAATTGAACCGTTTAATTTTTCAAAAATCAATTGGGTTCTAGGTATGGTATCATTTTTGTCACGCACAGAACCTGCCCAAAAATCCATTGTGGAAACATGTAAATAATCTAGCTTTTTTTTAGAAATGGCTTCAACTAATTCAAAAGTATCTTCAATTGTAATACCTGGATGTTCAATTTCTTCAGGAGAAATACGGTAACCGATTAAAAAAGGATTTTTAGCATTTTCTTTTACCGCTTGTTTAACAGCATCAATAACTTCCAAAGGAAATATCATTCTTTTTTCTAAATTACCACCCCATTTATCTGTTCTTCTATTTGAATGTGGAGAAAAAAATTGCTGAAGAAGATATGTGTTTGCACCGTGAATTTCTACTCCATCAAATCCTGCTTCTATGGCTCTGCGTGCAGCATCTCCAAAAGCCTTTATGGTTTGAGTAATTTCCTTTTCGGTCATTTCTCTTGGAATTTGAGCCCCTTCTCTTGTAGCAGCAATAGAGCTGGCACTTATAGTTTGACCATTTTTAAGTTCTACTGGAGAAGACATTCTTCCTCCATGATGTATTTGCAGTACAGCTTTCCCTCCATTTTCTTTAAGAGCGTCAGCAATCCGTTTTAAACTTGGAATCATAGCATCAGTATCTGCTCCAATTTGACCATGAAACCCTTTACCTTCTTTGGTAACATAGGCGCAAGCAGAAATTAATAAATCAGCACTTCTGTTACGTTTTTTATAATAGGTTATTTCATCTTCAGATACAGTTCCGTCTTCATTACCTGAATAGGTAGTCATTGGTGCCATTACGGTTCTACTATTCAGTTTAATTTTTGAAACTGGGAAAGTAAAAGGTGAGAGTATATTTTTAAAATTTGAATCACTCATAATTAAAGTTCTTATAACTAATCAATAATTGTTACTAAATCTTCAGTGGTTTTTCTTACTTTTTTTAGGTTTACTAACCAGTCTTTTTCTGTGTCTCTATAACCAATAGGTAATAGTACGCAACTACGCAGGCCTTTTTCTCTTAATCCTAAAATTTTATCAACTGCATCAGGTTCAAATCCTTCAATTGGAGTAGTGTCTACACCTTCATAAGCAGCTGCAATAATAGCAGCACTAAATGCAATATAAGCTTGTTTAGCAGCGTGATTGAAGTTTTCCTCTGCATCTCGTTGAGGATAAAAACCTAATAATTTCTGACGGTAAGCTTCCCAGCCTTCGTTTTTAAATCCACGAATTTCGTTTGTTAAATCGAACATTTTATTAATTCTTTCTTCAGTATAGGTATCCCAAGCAGCAAAAACCAATAAATGAGAACAATCTGTTATCATAGATTGATTCCATGCAACTGGTCTAATAGCCTCTTTAATTGCTTGATTTTTTACTACAATTATTTCAAAAGGCTGTAATCCACTTGAAGTTGGAGCCAAACGTGCAGCTTCAATAATTCTATCAACTTTTTCTTCTGATACTTTTTCGCCATTCATTGCTTTTGCTGCGTATCTCCAGTTTAATTTATTTAATAATTCCATTTTTTTAATTTTTTATTTATTACTATTTCTTTTATTTTTTTCTTGTTAAATATTTAAGTGCCCCTGAAGACCACAAAGCCCAGATAATTAAAACGGGTTGAAAAAACAATCTAATTAACCTTTGATTATCTGTGTTTAAACCAAAAGAATCAATTTGATTTATATATTGATTCATGTTTCCTGGGAAAATAAGGATATAGAAGATAGCCAAAACAATACCTGTTTTAATTTTTAATCTTCCTCCAATAATCATTAGAATACCAAAAATGATTTCTACCACTCCTGACGCTAATACAATAAAGTCCATAAACCCTTTATCTGTTGTTATCCAAGTTGGAACTTGTGCTTGAAATTCTGTCCGTAGAAAAGTTAGATGTCCTATTCCTGCATAGAGCATAAAAGCACCTAACAGAATCCTTAAAATGTTTTGAATAACACTTGTTTTATTAAAATCTTTTTTCATATTGTATAAGTTTAATATTTTGCCACTAACTTGTGGTTAATTGATGTTATTATTTTTTCTGATGAATTTGAATTTGCTAATTTTATCATAGCTTGAGCTATGTGTTCTGCTTTAGTAATTTTATATTTTTTTAATTTTCCGAAGAATAAAGGTTGAAAAACTTTAAATAGCGCTAATCCTATTTTTTCTCCTAAACGTTGTTCTTTTCTATTGCCTTCTATTATTGAAGGTTGTAAAATGTAGGTGTTTTTAATGTTCTCCACAAGTACATCTCGCTCCATTTCTCCTTTCGTTTTGTTGTAAAAAATACTGCTGTTTGCATTTGCGCCCAATGCAGAAACAACCAAAAAAGTTTTGATTCCATTCTTTTTTGAAAGTTTTGCAGCGGCAACAGGAATTCCATAATCAATAGCTTTGTAAACCTTTTTATCAGGTGTTTTTTTTGCAGTGGTTCCAATACAACAAAAAACTTCATCAGCAGTAAAATCCTTATTAAAATTTTCTAATTCTAATAAATTTCCTAAAAACTGACTTACTTTTGAAGGTAAATCATCAATGTTTGAACGAGAAAATAATTTTATTTTTTCGTATCGTTCATCTTCAATTAATTTTTGAAGTAGAAGTCCGCCAGTTAATCCGGTTGCGCCTAAAACAATAGCTGTTTTTTTCATTTTTATAATTTTATACTATCCCAAGCCGCTTGAAAAGCTTCTTCTATATTTTTTTCAGTTAAAACAAACGACTTTTTTTGCTTCATATTCGATAAAAAAGCTAGTGGATAAATGGTATAAGCATATAATAAATAAGGTGAGATTAACTTGATAACACCTTTTTGTTGTCCACGTTCCCATAAATCAAGTAATGGTTGCAAATGTTTCAATCCGGCCTGCCTACTTTCTTCATCAATCATTGGCGTATTATCACATTGTGATAAAAAGTTAGATTCTTCAATTTGATTTAATTTAAAGTCGGCAATATTCATCCAAACTTGTTTGAAATTGTCCTTTATACATTCCTCTTCATTGTAATTTTTGAATGCAAAAGCACTAAATTGAGCTTTTACTTCTAAATAAAGTTGGTTTATTAAATCTTGTTTATTTTCAAAATATATATAAATTGTAGCCGGAGAAACTTCAGCCATTTTAGCAATTTTAGACATTGGTGCATCGTGAAAACCATTGTTATTCACCAATTTAAGTGTTGCGTTTAATAACGATTTTCTTTTTTTATCACATTTTTGTCGGATTGCCATAATTTTCCCTTTTAACTTAAACTGCTGCAAATATATAAAAACTAATTTACAAAATGAACATTCATTCTCTTTGTGATTATAAAATAATGTTAAAATTAAAATGTAGTACTTTTACGTTTTCTACAAATTATGGCAAAAGCAACAAATAAACCTCAATCATTGCATTTAAAAAACAAACATTTAAAAGGATATAATTTTACTGAACTATGTGTTGCTTGTCCTGTTTTGAAAAAGTTTGTTTTTACAAATAAATTCGGAACAGAAACTATAGATTTTGCCAATGCAGAAGGAATTAAAGAATTAAATACTGCTTTATTATTAACTTATTATAATATTAAATTTTGGAAATTTCCTGATGATAATTTATGTCCACCAATTCCAGGAAGAGTTGATTATGTACATTATTTAGGGGATGTATTACGCAATTCTGGAATATCAGACAAAGCAACAATTTTAGATATTGGAACCGGGGCAACGTGTATTTATCCATTGTTGGGAAATGCTGAATACAATTGGAATTTTACTGGTACTGATATTGATAAAAAATCTTTGAAAACGGCACAAGAAATTATTAATAAAAATGACTTGACTGGCAAAATTCAATTAGTGTATCAGCCTAATCCAGCTCATATTTTTGAAGGAATTATTTCTGAAAATAATTATTTTTCAGCTACCATGTGTAATCCTCCATTTTACAAATCACAAGAAGAAGCTATGCAAGCCAATGCAAGAAAATTGGAAGGTTTAGGAAAAAGAAGTGAAGGAAGAAATTTTAGTGGAAAACAACAAGAGTTATGGTATACTGGAGGTGAAAAAGCATTTATTCATTCCTATGCTTACGAAAGTTCAAAGTTTAAAACCAATTGTTTTTGGTTTACAACGTTAGTTTCAAAAAAAGAAAATGCTGAGAGTTTGCTACCATCATTAAAAAAATTAGGGGCAACAGCAATTAAAACGATTCCAATGCATCAAGGAAATAAAGTAACGCGCATTGTTGCGTGGACATTTCTTTCTAAGACTGAACAAGATAAATGGGATTAAATTAGTTGTTTAAAAAAAGGGCCATTTCAAAATTAAATGACCCAAACTTAAATTAACATAAACTCAATCTAGTTTTCAGAGTATGATAAATTTGTTTTTAAAAGAATATTGTCAGATGAATTTCCTACCAAAATATTAAACGCACCGGCTTCAGCTTTCCATGTTTTGCTTTCTACATCATAAAAAGATAAATCTCTTGGTGTTAATTCCATTTCAATTTGAATGGTTTCACCACTTTTTAAAGTAATTTTTTTAAAACCTTTTAATTCTTTAATTGGTCGAATTACTGAAGATTCAATATCTTCAATATATAGTTGAGCTACTTCTGCACCCTCAATATCGCTTGTGTTTTTTACCTTAAAGGTTACTTTTATGTTACTATTGCCAATTAATTTTGAAGCTGAAAGATTTAAATCAGAAAATTCAAAAGTTGAATATGACAACCCGAAACCAAAGGCATAAAGAGGCTTAATGTTTTTAGTTTCATACCATCGGTAACCAACTAAAACACCTTCTTCATAATTGACATCTACTTGAGGATAATTCATATCACCATCTTCCATAGGATACGTCTTTTTACCATTTTCAAGTAACCTTCCAGTGTATTCTTCAAACCCTTCAGGAATGTAGTTTGCTCCAGGAGAATCCGCAAATTGTTTTTCAATTGAAATTGGTAATTTTCCAGATGGGTTTGTTTTTCCAGAAACAATTTCAGCCAATGCTATATTCCCATTTTGACCAACATACCAAGCATTTATTATTCCTGCAACCTTATTATTCCAAGGTGTCATTTCAATACCTCCACCTGAATTTACAATAACAATAGTATTTGGATTTTTGGAAGCGATGGTAATTATTTTGGAATTTGTTTCTAATGGTAATTCAAACTCTTTATCCCAACCCTCGTGGTCTAATGTTCCAATACTAACAACTACAATGTCATTTGCAGCAACTTCTTCATCTGTAGGGTTTTCGGAATAGGTTAAATTATCACCAAATTCGTTTTTAAATGCATCTACCATAGATACATTATTATATCCTTCTACCTCAGCAGAACCACCACCACGAGCTAATTCTTCGACAAAATCTCCAGTTAAAAGAACCTTTCTGTCTTTTGAAACTGGTAGAATATTTTTATTTTTCAATAATACAATACCCTCTTTAGCAGTGTTTAAGGCAACTTTTTCGTGCTCAGAAAAATTTTCTAAATAGCTTTCATCTTTAACAGGTCTTTTGTCTAAACCCATTGCCAAAGACATTGATATTACGTTTTTTGCCATGCGATTTATATCTGCCTCTTCAATTTTACCTTCATCTAATAACCTTTTTGCATTAGAACGAACATAAACATCTCCAAAAACCGCAAAACCCTCGTTTGGTTCACCGGGCATTTCCAAATCCATACCTGAAGTTATTGTTTTTACAGGATCCCAAACAGACCACCAATCTGTCATTACTAATCCTTTAAATCCTAATTCTCCTTTTAATAAATCTGTAATTACGTATTTACTTTGTCCAGCCCACTCACCATTTACTTTGTTATAAGACGCCATAACTGCCATGGCTCCAGCATCAATACCAGCTTTAAAAGCAGGTGTGTAAATTTCATGAATTGTTCTTTCATCAATAATTACATTTGTCATTCTTCTATGGAATTCATGGTTGTTTGCTAAAAAGTGTTTTAATGTAGCTATTGTACCTGTGTTTTGCATACCAACCACATAATTTTCTACTAACCGAGATGTTAAATAAGGATCTTCACCAAAATACTCAAAATTTCTACCATTTTTAGAGACCCTGTAAATATTCATTCCTGGACCTAAAAGTACCGCTATATCCCCAGCTCTGCATTGTTCTCCAATAGCATTTGCAAATTGTTGAGTTAATTCTGGATTCCAAGTTGAAGCTAATAAAATTGGACTAGGAAATGCAGTTGATTTTTCTAGTTGCCCACTTAAATCTCTACGAATATGAACGCCTTGGGTAGCATCAGAAAGGTATAATTGCGGGATGTTAAATTTATCAAATCCTTTTACAAAAAACCAATTATGCCCACCAATTAATTCAATTTTTTCTTCAATTGAAAGTTGAGCTAAAATTTCATCTGCTTTTATTGATGCGCTTTCATAACTAACAGGTGGAGTAAATGGTTTTACAGTTGTTTCTTTAACGGTTAATACTTCTTTTTTATTTTCTGAGCACCCAATTAGTAAAAGAGCACAAAGTAAGGCTGAAAATAAATATTTCATTAGGATTTTTTTCATTTATATAGTTTTTAAAAAATGATTATCAGTCAGTTACTAATTTAACTCATTTTTCAGTTACTTCATATTTTTGAAAGACATAACTTTTATACAATTCTCTCAAAGTAGCATACAATTAATTCAGATTTAAACAAGAATAACTCTCATCATTTTAAAATGATGATTTTAGGATATCATATTTTATGAAATAAGAGCTTTTAATACCAGCGTTTTTTATTCTTTTTTGAAGCAGCTGATTTTCTGCCTGATCTGTGTTTGCTCTTTCCAGGAGTTCTATGAATTTCTTTTTTCGCTTTTGGATCCAACACATAAGGGTGCTCATCCATTACTGGTATTACAGTATTTATTAATTGCTGAATATCGGCAATATATGGCTTTTCATCGGCAGAACAGAAAGAATATGCATTTCCTGAATTTCCAGCTCTACCAGTACGTCCAATTCTATGCACATAGGTTTCAGAAACATTTGGAATGTCAAAATTAATTACAGCATCTAAATTGTCAATATCAATTCCACGCGCAGCAACATCAGTTGCAATTAGGATATTTATTTTTCCGTCTTTAAAATTTTCCAAGGCATTTTCACGGTCGTTTTGAGTTTTATCGCCGTGAATACTATCCACTTTGTAGCCGTTTCCTTTTAACATTTTCTCCAATTTAGCAATTCCCATTTTGGTACGTCTAAATATTAAAATGTTTCCTTTTATGGTATTTCTTAATAAATGTAAACACAGTTCCATTTTATGCTGTTTATGCACATAAAACAACAATTGTTCAACGTTTTGAGCAGCTGAGGATGAAGGTGTAGCGTTTACGGTTTCAGGCTCTTTTAAAATGGTATTTGCTAATTGAACTACTTTTGCTGGCATTGTTGCAGAAAATAGTAAAACTTGTTTTTCTGATGGGCATAAACGTTCAATTTTCCGAACATCATCAATAAAACCCATGTCTAACATTAAATCTGCTTCATCTAAAACTAACGTTTCAATATAATCTAAGTTTATGCAATCTTGTTTGTGCAAATCTAATAACCTTCCTGGAGTTGCTACCAAAATATCCACCCCTTTATTTAAAACATCTTTTTGTGGTTCAATAGAAGTTCCACCATACACAACGGTTGATCTTAAATTAGAATACTTTCCATAATCTTTAAAACTTTCCTGAATTTGCAATGCTAATTCTCTGGTTGGACTCACAATTAAAGCTCTTATTTTTTTGCCTCTTTTGCCGGCATCTTGTTTATTAAAAAGCATTTGTAAAATTGGCAATGCAAAAGCAGCGGTTTTTCCAGTTCCTGTTTGGGCTGTAGTAATTACATCCTTTTTCGATAATACCAACGGAATAGTTTGTTGTTGAACTGGTGTTGGTGCATCATAATTTTGTTCAGCAATGGCTTTTAAAATAGATTTATTTAGCTGTAAGTCTTTAAATTGCATATAATTTTTTTAAAACAAGATTTTTGCAAAGATACAGTAAAATAGGTAAGTTTATTAGCAGGAAGATTTTAATGTAATTTTGACCGAAAACATATTTTTTAACGATATTTATGAACTAAATTTTTTAAAATTTCATTGAATTCCGCTTAGAATTTTAAGTACATTCGTATCCTTAAATTTATGCTTGTAAAATATGACAACTTCTTATTTGGGTGAATTATTCGCTTTATTAACAGCATTTTTTTGGACAACAACAAGTTTAGCCTTTCAGCAGGCAACAAGAAAATGCGGATCACTTTCAGTCAATATTTTACGTTTAATCATAGCTTTTTTTATTTATGGTATCATTTCTTTTTTTACAAGGGGAGAATTTTTTCCTTTTGATGCTTCAGCGCATCAATGGATTTGGATGTCTATCTCGGGTTTTGTAGGATTTGTTTTTGGAGATTATTTCTTATTTAAATCATACGAATTAATTAGTGCCAGAGTAGCCATGCTAATTATGTCTTTAAGTGCTCCATTGGCAGCCTTTTTGGGATGGTTTTTTATTGGTGAAACCATGAATTTAATTTCAATATTTGCCATGTTTATTACCATTTTTGGAATTATGATTGTAATTACTGAAAAAAAGAAATTAGACGATAGAAAATTAGGTTTAAAAAACAAAAAGCTTCAGTTTTCTTTTTCTCCAAAAGGAATGTTATTTGCTTTTTTTGGGTCTGTTGGCCAAGCTTTAGGGTTAGTACTAAGTAAATATGGAATGGAGGATTATAATGTTTTTGGAGCAACTCAAATTAGAATTATTGCCGGCTGTATTGGTTTTACAATTTTAATTTCTTTTATAAAAAGATGGCCAAAAGTAAAACAAGCATTTTTAGATACTAGTTCGTTAAAATTTATTGTAATTGGTTCTATCTTTGGCCCTTTTTTAGGAGTTTATACGTCACTATTAGCTGTAAAATATACAACAGTTGGTATTGCTTCGACTATTATGGCCATCATTCCTGTTTTAATAATTCCGCCAGCAATTTTACTTTATAAAGAAAAAGTTACGTTAAAAGAAATTATTGGAGCATTTATAGCATTAGGAGGAATTGCCTTATTTTTCTTTAAATAGAAATGTTTATTACAAAGTTATTAGCCCTTGTTTTTTCAAACTTTTAATTGGTTTTGAATACCAAAACAATTCAAAATCGTTAAAATGTTTTTCAAAATCATCTTTTAGGTCTATGAATGTGAATGAATTTCCTTTTTGAACATGTAACTTTTCTAAATTATCAAGCAACCAGTTTCCTTTTTCTTTTTCCAATGAAGTTTCAAACAAATCGTTTTTAGAATGAAACGCTAATTGAATAATTTCACGTGTTTTCCCTCTTTTGGTTTTTGAAGTATAAGAAACCAAAGGTTTACCTCCTAACCAAACTATTTTTGCAGAAGGTTTTATAAATAAACTTTCTTCAGAAGTCAAACAATTTGCTATATAATTTGGGTGAATCGTAGTTTTAGGAATATTAAAATCGAACCAATCTTGTAAGTCTATATCAAAACCAATACCGTGCATAAAATTGAAGATAGATTTTTTTAAACCATAACTGAATTTAGTATGATTTATTCCTGTTTTATCTTTAAAATCAATGTCGTTATTAGCAAAGGTGATTTTTTTATAATCAGGGAGCACACCATATTTTTCGGGGTCTAAACCAATTGGACTATGGGTTGTTAGTGCAAATTGATGCCAAAAACCAGAATTTATAATTTCCATTTCAAAAAGTTGACGCACCATTTCTAAACTATCTACAGTTTCCTGAATGGTTTGTGTTGGGAACCCATACATTAAATAGGCGTGAACCATAACACCGGCTTCGGTAAAATTAAGATTCACCTGAGCAACTTGTGCAACAGTTACACCTTTATCTATTAATTTTAATAATCTATCTGAAGCAACTTCTAAACCTCCCGAAACGGCAATTAAACCAGAAGCTTTTAACAGCGTACACAAATCTTTGGTAAAGCTTTTTTCAAAACGAATATTTGCCCACCAAGTAACAGTTAAATTTCGTTTTAAAACTTCCAAAGCTAACGCTCTCATTAAAGCTGGTGGAGCAGCTTCATCTACAAAATGAAAGCCGGTTTCACCAGTATTTGCAATAATCACTTCCATTCTATCCACCAATAATTTTGCGGTTATGGGTTCATAGATTTTTATATAATCTAAAGAAATATCACAAAAAGTACATTTTCCCCAATAACAACCATGAGCCATTGTAAGTTTATTCCAGCGGCCATCGCTCCACAAACTGTGCATAGGATTGGCAATTTCTATAACTGAAATGTATTTATCTAATAACAAATCTGTATAATCTGGAGTCCCCAAATCGCTTTGTTTGTAGTCTGTTTTTGTTGAGGTGTTGTTATATATTACCTTATTTTCTTCACTTAAAAATGTTCTTTTAAAGGCTTTATTTTCTTTGGAAGGATTTAATGTATAAATCCATAATAATTCAATTGGTAATTCACCATCATCTAAGGATATAAAATCAAAGAAATTAAAAACACGAATATCAGAAACTGAACGCAATTCAGTATTTGGAAATCCGCCACCCATTGCTACTTTTGTTTTCGGGTAGTTTTTTTTAATGAACTGCGCGCAACGAAATGCACTATACAAATTACCTGGAAATGGAACTGAAAAACAAATCAATTTCGGCTGCACCTGTTTTAGCTTTTCATCTAAAATAGATAAGGTTATTTTGTCTATATACGTTAATTCGCCTTGTAAATTGGCAGATAATTCATCAAAACTGTTGGCACTTTTTCCCAATCGCTCGGCATATCTGCTAAAGCCAAAATTTTCATCAACACAATCTTTTATAAAATCGGATAAATCTTCCAGATATAAAGTTGCTAAATGTTTTGCTTTATCTTGAATTCCCATAGAACCAAAAGCCCATTCCATATCATCTAATTGCACAAATCTAGAAGCTTCCGGAAGAAAATTATCCGTGCAAATTTGTCTTGCTAAAGTTTGATTTTTTCCTTGTAAAAAGGAAATAACAGCATTAATTGTGGTAAGATAATCGTTTTTTAAGGCATAAATCCGTTGCGAATTTTCTGAAGTAATACAGTTATTATCAAGTGCAAAATTAAAAAGCTCAGATAAACTTTCTTTTGAAAACAACGCAGCAATTACTTCAATACCTAAATCCATTTGAAATGAACTTATTTGTTTGGTATTCAAAAATCCTTTTAAATAAATGGTAGCCGGATACGGTGTATTTAATTGTGTAAAAGGCGGTGTAATAAGCAGCACATCTTTCTTCATAAAGTTAACTAAAGCTGTTATTATTGAATAGTTCTAAGATATAAATTTTCCACTTTTGTTCTAGCCCAAGGTGTGCGTCTTAAAAATTTAAGACTCGATTTTATAGTTGGGTTGCTTTTAAAACAATTTATTTTAATTCGAGCACTTAATTCTTCCCAGCCATATTCTGAAACTAAATATTGCAAAATTTCTGCCAATTTAATGCCATGTAAAGGGTTGTTAGGTTGCTCTTGTTTGCCGCTATTTTTCTCCATAAGGTTTAAAAATTGGGCTCATTTATCAGCAC
>UPTN01000837.1_pt1 | contig 14681 bp, 12 predicted proteins | sample 2160111 | NCBI WGS metagenome assembly UPTN01 (sample SAMN06265058, study PRJEB28932) | marine metagenome | isolation source: Columbia River Estuary | place: USA:Columbia River Estuary, USA | collected 2014-05-05
CATGTACTGGCTGATCTGCGCATCGGGAATCGCGCCAGCGGCATATGTAAATGTCCCATGCGTCTTCACTTCTTCCGCCGCACGCATCAGGGCCCCAAGAGCAGTCCGCGCAAATGAACCGCCAACGCTGATCCGGCGCACGCCAGCGTTCGACAGTTGAGCAACCGAATAAGTCTGCCCCTGCAGTCCCATAACGACGTTGACCGGCTTGTCTACGGCCGCGCAAACGGCTTTGATTGCCGCGATGTCGGGCAAACCAGGGGCATATAGAACATCTGCACCGGCTTCTGAAAAAGCCTGTAATCGCTTGATCGTGTCGTCCAGATCGGGTCGCCCCCACAGATAGTTTTCCGCCCGCGCCGTCAGGAAAAAGGGCTTGTCGCGTGCAGCGTCCGCCGCAGCCTTTATGCGCGCTACTGACTGCCCGATGTCAAAAATTGGCGCATCCGGATCACCTGTCGCATCTTCTATCGATCCTCCAACCAGCCCCTTCTCGCACGCGAAGCGAATAGTTTCGGCGCATATTTCGGGTGCCGCGCCAAATCCATCCTCAAGGTCCGCAGAAACAGGAAGATCGGTTGCCGCAACAATTTCGGCAGCATTCCCAAGAATTTCATCACGACCAAGACCCGCATAAGAATCGCGCTTTCCTTTCGAATAGGCAAATCCTGCACTCGTAGTCGCAAGTGCTTCGAACCCTAAACTGGCCAGCAAACGCGCAGAGCCTGCGTCCCATGGATTAGGGATGACGAAAGCCTCGCCGCCTTGATGCAGCGCCCTGAAATGATCATATTTCTCTTGTTGGGTAGGCAAAATTTCATCCTCTTGGCAAATGTTGCTGGTGGGTCGCTAACTCACAATACTATCAAGGTTGCCGATTATACTGATCATCAAAGCTACGCCGCAAATCAGTACGGCAAGCCAGAATACATACTGCATAACAATTGCCGAAACACCAAAACCCATAGCCAGATATGGCAGGCGATGCGGCTCGTTCCGGTATAGTCCGATACCGCCAAGAACGACGGCGATACCTGCCGCGCAAAGAGCCGCCGCCGTGATCATTTGTGAATAGTCCGGTGGCGGAGGTGTTGTTTCAGGGGCTGGTTCGCCCGAAAGAGCGCGCGCAGCTGATTGCTTTATGTCTGCGGCGATCTCGCCAATGACAGTTCCAGCGCTTTTTTCCTGCGGCTCGAAAAATAAAGAAAGCTGGATAACGATGGCAACAAGGCTCGCGACCCCCAGCATAAATCCGATAAGTCCAAATTTTGCCGGTGGCATGTCAGTGATTTGTTGCATTCCATTGTTCCCATATCGTCGGGCCAGAGCGTTGCGTTCTAAGCAAAGAGTCCGGCGTAAATCTTTCAAGACACTACACACCATGTGCAAAAAAGCACGTCAAAATAACTACCGCTCCGTGTCAAAGGCGGGCTTCGGCGCTAGCCTTGATGCGCAATCCTTGGGCGACCGCTTGCCTCTACCCTAACCGTTGCTTCAATGAACATCGTACGGCTTTCGATCTGCGCTTCCGAAATATCGCGGCTCACAGACAGCCGTATTTCTTCAACCCCTGATGCCCGCACTACCGATTCAGCTTCAACTTGCAATGCGGCTTCGAGCGCAAGAAGCGCTGTGTCCCGGTCCGTAAAAACCTGCGGACCGTCGACAAAATGCACGGCAAATGAACCTTCACCCGCACTGGTCACAGTACCCGTTGCTTGCATCCGCACTTGCCCCACAACCGCACCAATCGCATTGGCCACGCCGCCGTGGGCTGGCAAAACCATGCGGGTTCCAAGACGTGTCCCGACAGCGCCATAGTAGGTTGCCGCAGAGGCGCCCAATCCGATGACAGGGACGCCCAGCGACATTTGCATCCGCATCACGCCACTATGCTGATCAAGGCTTGCTTTTGTCAGTGGATGTTGCGCCAAACCTGCCGGATCGGACCAATCCAGATCGTCTTCGGCAAAGCCTGCTTGCAGCAAGCAATCAACCGTTTGAGCGGTTAGCTGGTCAATGATTTGCGACGCCAATACCTCTGCGGTTTCGGCGACCCGGCTTCCAGCACCCGTTCTGCGCCGTGCAAAAAGCGTCACTGCCTTTTCAGCAGCCAGCGCATCCCACGCATCAACCAATCCCAAAACATGCGACGCGTCAGACGGCGTCACACCTGCCATAATCACCAAACCACGCCCGACCAAGCGCGCCAAAGCGGGGCTTTCCATACGCGATTGCACAGCATGACCCAGCCGTAGCGGCCCATCCGCCAACCGATCAACGAGGGTCTGTTCGCGCCCATCCAGACCTTGCGGCATGTCCGACCAAAGCGGGATCACAAATTGGCCCCCATCTGTGGCGGGCATGTCTTGCGAAAGGGCGCGGTCCAAGGTGGCGTGAACAAGGTCCGGAAAATGTTTGGCCGCCAACGAAATCGGCATCAGCCGACGCGGACCCAATCGCAGATTACCTTCCAAGCCCTCAATCATGTGTACTTCGCTATCACCGCCAAGCCCCCACGTGCGCATCGCGACGGCTTCGACCATCGTGCGGAACGGGCCTACCCTTGCCCCTTGGGGGTCGATTTTGGGGCGTCCATCGCGCAGCAGACAGATATCAGTGGTCGTGCCGCCAATATCGCTGACCAGCGCGTCCGTTTCACCGGTCAGCCAACTGGCCCCCGCTATCGAGGCGGCAGGCCCACTCAGGATCGTTTCAATCGGCTTTTCGCGGGCAATGCTTGCCGAAACCAACGCACCATCGCCGCGTACAACCATCAGTCGTGCCGTGATCCCGATCGTCGCCAGATGCCCTTCGCAAGCGGTAATCAAACGGTCGAGCATACCAATCAGCCGGGCATTCAGAACAGCAGTCAAAGCACGTTTCGGACCGCCGAGTGCCTGGCTGAGTTCATGTGAACAACTCACGGGTTTGCCCGTCATTTCGCGGATCAAATCGCGCGCGGCGACTTCATGTGCTGGATTGCGTGTGGCGAAAGAAGCCGCGACTGCGAAGCCTGTGATCCCACCATCAAGCTTGGCCAGTTCAGTCTCTAACTTAAGGATATCAAGCGCACGCGCCTCGTTTCCCGCATGATTATGCCCGCCCGCCAGTCTGATAACCGGATCTCCGCGCAATGCTTCGGTCAGGCCTGCGCGACCCAAATCTGCGTCATCAAAACCGATAGCGACTAACGCAATGCGTCCGCCTTGCCCTTCGACCAATGCGTTCGTGGCAAGTGTTGTGGAAAGTGAAACCATCGCGATATCGGCTGCAGCAACATTCGCATCCGCCAACGCCGCATCAATGGCCGCACCAACGCCAATGGCAAGGTCGGGGCGCGAAGTAAGCGCCTTGGCAGAAGCCACCACGGCATCTGCCGCCTCGTCCAAGACCACAGCGTCAGTATAGGTCCCGCCAGTGTCGACGCCCAAAAGGTAGGTCACAATATGGGATGCTCCATCTAGTTGAATTCAAAGACCAGCAGGTCGCCGGCCTCAATGGTCACTGGCTTTAGCCATGTGGCCTCTGCGCCATTGACAAGGTCGCGCACAAACCCCTCGCCGTAGATCGTCCCTGCACACAGCAGCAGGTGCGTCGCATTGGTATCTGCGACGTAGGCCTGCATTTCGGGTTCAGGCAAATTAAACGGAATGTAGCCATTCGCAAATGCCGCAGGACTGCGGTGATATGGCCCCGAGATGCTGCTATGATGCGTAGTCAAAAGCAAAACAGGCCCCAGATTCATCGGTGTAAGGAAGACAGAAGGCGCAAGCGCATTCAGTTCAGTCAGGGCGACATCTTTGCGACATTCTGTATCCTGCGTCGTGCTTTTAGGGGGTTCAAACGGCAGCAACTGCTTGATTGGTGCCTCTAGAATTGCTGGTGACAGCAAAACTATACTTGCCACCAGAAGGCCCAGCGCTGCCTCGGTCGCGCGTCCGCGCAGGTAGTTTTCAAGAAGGACAGAAAGCACAAAGCCAACCAACACAGGGACAGCGGCCGCAGTCATCAAAAGCAAACGGATCTGCGAGAATGACGCAAGCACGCCAACTGCACTCAGAATGAGTAGTTGAATGATTGTGTCACGACGACGGTTATCTTCAGAGGTTGTGCCAAGCTGCCGCATAAGAACGCTTGCCAATATGAGAGCGCCTACCACAGGCACCACCATCTTGATGTAATCCAACAGGTTGGTCTGCGCATAGACAATACCGGGCTTGCCTTCGCTGATGCCCGTACGGATGATGTCTTGGACTTCTGCCGGAAGCGTTCCGTAAGGGCCTGTGATACATGGCCCAAGCAACGGCCACGCAAGCGCACAGCCCAGCGCCGTCAAAGCGATGCTCAGGATAAACCGCCCAAGCGTTTTACCGGACAAGACGTAGATTGGCACCACGCTTGCAACACTTGCTACGGCGATCAGGCTAAGAACCGGCAGACCAAGCTGATCACAGACAGGATTGGAAAGCTGCGACCAAGGTGTCTGACCAAGCCAGAAAAGGACGCTGGCCACCCCTAGTGTAAGGCAAAAGACTGCAAGCAACCGATCTGCAATCGGCGTGATGCTCAGGTGCGCCCGCGTCAGCAACAGCGCGCCGATCACTAAAATATAAGGCAATGTTTCAAGACCAATGGCGAGCGCGAATGCAGCACCTACCCCTGCAACAAGCCCCGACTTCATCGGCTGATCAGGCCAGATGACCGCGAAAGTAACCAGCACGATCATTAGGATATGAACATTATGATGGTCAATCGCCCCAGCCAGAAAGTAGAAATCAGAGGTAAAAGGCCACAAAACCGTGCAAAGCATCGCAAAACACGCGGCAATCGGGCCAAATAACCGCTTGGTTCCAAAACCGATTACAAGAACCATGAACACGGACAAAGCTGTAGGCCAGACTGTCAGGGCAATTGTTTGGGCCGTCTCAGCCGGGAAAATCCACGAGAAAAAGACGATCAGCCCACCAATCATCGCATCGATGTAGCGTGACCAATGCATCAGCACGCCCTCGGGCGGCATCAGTCGATATTCGACCATGTCGAACCAGCCCTGACCGCCCAGCCAGTTCTGCACAAGCAAAAGCCGCATCGCACTGTCGTTGCCCAAGGTTGCCAAATCGCCGTCCAGCTTCAAACTGACGATGACGGCTTTCGCTACAACGATCGCAAGGACACCCGCGAGGCAGGCAAGAAAAACCCAACGCAGACGCGCCGATGTTGCTGTGTTGCTCATGGTCAGAAGGTAACTTGCATTGGAACTGTTATCATTTCGCACAGTCCAACAGCCCAAGGGGATGGTCAATACAGTAGATCAAGTGCGGCCTCCCCGAAAAGCAATCAACCGCGCGCCAAAGAAATTGATGAACGCTCCGACAAATGAACCCAAAGCAAACCCCCAAAAGATCATCGACGCCGTCGTTCCAAGCAACGCAATGAAGGCCGAATAAACAAGGTAGTTGCTAAGCGTGCCAACAATTTGCACCCCGAAATACCGGCGGAATTGTCCCTTTTTGCTGGCGTCGCGGGTTGCTCGAAAAGTCCAGTTGCGGTTCAGAACCCAAGTAACAACAACCGCCAAAGGAAACGACAACGCACGCGCAAGATACGGGTTGAAATCCAGCGAAAGAAGCCCCCAAAGCAACGAACCGTCGACAGCGAAACCAATGCCGCCAACGACGCTAAACCGCATGATTTGTGCCCAGATATTCGGCTGCATCGCGACTACTTTCGCGGCGGCGCCGGATGCGACAAATAGGCCATCCGTTTCATTTCACGGCGCCCCAAGGTTACCGTGTCCAGTATAAACCCAGCCATGACCGACAGCACTGCAATCACCATTATGGCCGAGGCCAGGATGGCAGTCGGGAACCGTGGAACAAGCCCAACGTCCAAGTACTCGGCGATGATCGGCACACCCAGAACAAGCGAAACAATCCCCGCAAAAAGCCCAAAGCCACCGAACATCAACAGGGGGCGTTCTTCTTTCACCAACAAAATAATCATGTTGAGAATACGTACACCGTCCTTGATTGTGCTTAGTTTGCTGTCCGAACCGGGCAGGCGATCTATATAGGCGGTTTCGACATCGGCAATCGGCATCCGCAACTCAAGCGCATGCACGGTCAGCTCGGTTTCGATCTCAAACCCCCGCGACAGCGCAGGAAAGCTTTTCACAAAGCGGCGCGAAAAAACCCTGTATCCCGTCAGCATATCATTTGTGCGTTTGCCAAAAATGCTTGCCACAAGACTGGTCAGCAACCAATTTCCAAAGCGGTGACCGGGGCGATAGGCCTCTTGTATTTCGGTCACGCGACTGCCGCTGACCATATCGAGCGTCTCTGTGCGCAGCTTGTCGATGAGTTGCGGGGCGGCTTTTGCCTCGTATGTATTGTCGCCGTCCACCATGACATAAATGTCCGCGTCGATATCTGCGAACATGCGCCGTACAACGTTGCCTTTGCCTTGCTGGGTTTCCACACGGACGATTGCACCTGCAGCTTTGGCCACGGCAGCAGTCTCATCCGTCGAATTATTATCGTAGACGTAGATATCGGCGTCAGGCAGCGCCGTTTTGAAATCTGAGACCACCTGCGCAATCGGCTGTGCCTCGTTATAGCACGGAATCAGAACCGCAATTTTTGGTTCCAATGAAGGTTCTGACATCGCGTTTTCCATTTTCCAGCACGGTCCAATTGCGCAGAGTCTGACCTGCTTCACTAATCCAGACAAGCCGATGCCAGCCTTTTGCGGTGCTTTTGTGACCTTTGCGTGCAATTGGGACACCTGACCATTGTCTGTCCAATATTTTCCAGCCAATACTCATGCCATGAGTACACAAAGCGATCTGACAAACGCCATCACCTCGCGGCGCGACGACTTGATCGCGTTGACCCAAGACTTGATCCGCATCCCTACGCTGAACCCGCCCGGCAACAACTACCGCGAGATATGCGAGTATCTGGATCGGCGTTTGCGCAAGTCGGGGTTTGAGACGGAGTTGATCCGCGCGTTCGGCACCCCGGGTGACAGCGACAAGTACCCGCGCTGGAACATCGTTGCGCGGCGCAGTGGCGGACATGCTGGTGATTGCGTGCATTTCAACAGCCATACGGATGTGGTCGAGGTCGGTAATGGCTGGACCAAAGACCCTTTTGGCGGGGAATTATCCGATGGCAAAATCTATGGACGGGGCGCCTGCGACATGAAAGGCGGGCTTGCGGCATCTATCATCGCCGCCGAAGCCTTTATCGCCACGCACCCCACCTATCATGGTGCAATCGAAATCTCTGGCACAGCCGATGAAGAATCCGGCGGTTATGGCGGCGTCGCGTACCTTGCTGAACAGGGCTATTTCGACCCTACCCGCGTACAACACGTCATCATTCCCGAACCTCTGAACAAGGATCGCGTTTGCCTTGGGCATCGTGGTGGCTGGTGGGCGGAAATCGAAACGTTCGGCGAAATTGCCCACGGGTCTATGCCTTTCTTGGGCGATTGCGCAGTGCGCCACATGGGGGCCGTCCTGACCGAATTTGAAGACAAACTATACCCGGCGATGGCCGCACGCAGGACCGATATGCCCGTCGTCCCAGAAGGCGCACGGTCATCCACGATGAACATCAATTCCATTCATGGCGGCCAGCCCGAGCAAGACGACGATTATACCGGCCTGCCCGCACATTGTGTGCCTGATAGTTGCCGCATCGTGATCGACAGACGTTTTCTGGCCGAGGAAAACATCGACGATGTGCGCGGCGAGGTTACCGCCCTGCTAGAAGGGCTCAAGGCTAACCGCGACCGTTTCGACTATGATTTGCGCGAAATGAACGTGGTGCTGCCTAGCATGACTGACAAAGAGGCCCCTGTGGTGCAGGTGATCGCCGCAGAGATTGAAAAGGTTCTAGGTAAACCGGCGCAATTCGTGGCGTCACCCGGGACCTACGACCAAAAACACATCGACCGGATCGGCAAACTCAAGAACTGCATCGCCTACGGACCTGGGATTCTTGAGCTGGCGCATAAACCCGACGAATACATCGGCGTCGATGACATGATCGACAGTGTGCATGTCATGGCGGGAGCGTTGGTCAAGATTTTGAAACCGTAGGTCGGGGTTTACCCTGACCTACGGATCAGTCCTGGGAAAATAGCTTGGGCAAGTGACCTCGCGGAGTAGGACTTGATTTGCCCCCGTTTAACATCGAAACTGATTGCAAATATTGGGGGACCCAAATGCACCATATCAAAACCATCGCTGCAGCAACGGCCATCGCACTGTGCGCACCAGCTGCCCTTGCCCAAGACAGCATCACCGTCGCAATCCAGCTAGAGCCGCCGAACCTTGATCCAACAGGGGGTGCGGCTCAGGCGATCGACTCTGTTCTATATTCCAACGTGTTCGAGGGGCTGACCCGCTTTGACGCTGATGGCGCGATCATCAACGGCCTAGCCCAAAGCTGGGACATTTCCGAGAACGGTTTGGTCTACACCTTCAATCTTGCGGATGGCGTGACCTTCCATGACGGCACCACGATGGACGCGGAGGACGTGAAATTCAGCCTTGATCGCGCCCGCGCAGAAGACAGCATCAACGCGCAAAAAGCGCTATTCGCGGGCATCACTGATGTCACCGTCGTTGATCCACTTACCGTGCAGGTCACACTGGATCAGCCAAACGGCAGTTTCCTGTTCAACATGGCATGGGGTGACGCGGTCATCGTAGCCCCTGAAAGCATCGAAAACATCGCGTCAAATCCGATCGGCACTGGCCCGTTTACCTTTACCGACTGGGTGCAAGGCGACCGCTTGGAAATGACACGCAACGAAAGCTATTGGGGTGCAGCCCCTGCTTTGGCCAGCGCGACGTTCCGCTTTATCTCTGACCCAACGGCGGCGTTTGCCGCTGTCATGGCCGAAGACGTCGATGTCTTTGTCGGCTTCCCTGCCCCTGAAAACCTGCCTCAGTTCGAGGCCGACCCACGGTTTCAAGTCCTTGTTGGCAACACCGAGGGCGAAACGATCTTGTCCACCAACAACAAGATGCCGCCTTTCGACAACATCCTTGTCCGCGCAGCAGTGGCGAGTGCGATAGATCGCCAAGCCATTATTGATGGTGCAATGTTCGGGTATGGCACGCCTATCGGAACGCACTTTGCGCCGCACAACCCCGACTACGTCGACCTGCTGGCAAACTCGCCTTATAACCCCGACGTTGCGCGCGCGCTGCTCGCGGTGGCGGGCTACCCAGACGGGTTTACCACAACCTTGAAACTGCCGCCCCCATCTTACGCACGACGCGGCGGCGAAATTATCGCGTCACAACTGCGCGAAATCGGGATCGAGACCGAAGTGTCCAACCTTGAATGGGCGCAGTGGATCGAAGAAGTGTTCACCAACAAAGACTTCGGCTTGTCCATCGTCAGCCACACAGAACCGATGGATATCGGCATCTATGCCAATCCTGAATACTACTTCCAGTATGACAATCCCGACTTCCAAGCGCTGATGGAAGAACTGAACGCGACTACAGACCCGGCAGGCCGCAGTGCTTTGCTAGCCCGTGCGCAGACCATCATCTCAGAGGAATATGTGAACGGCTACCTGTTTGAACTGGCCGTCGCAACCGTCGCCAAGGCGGGTATCAACGGCTTATGGGTGAACCAGCCAACAGCCGCGGTTGACCTGTCCGGCGTCAGCTGGAGCAACTAAGACTATGGCCCCGGTGCGTCACGGCCCGCCGGGGTCATTACCATGCTGATCCGACCCGAGACACCCAATGATCATGCTGCGATTTTTGATCTGACCAAAGCCGCCTTTGCGCCGATGTCCTTTAGCGACGGCACAGAGCACGAAGCAATCAATAGCCTCCGAAATGACGGTGACCTTACGCTGTCGTTGGTGGCTGATGCGAACGGGATTATCGGCCATGTCGCGTTTTCCCCAGCAGCGATCAGCGATAGCGAAGGCCAGTGGTTTGCGCTTGGGCCGATATCGGTACGCGCGGACAAACAACACCAAGGAATTGGAAGCGCCATGGTCGCTGATGGGCTGAAAAGACTCTCGGACGTGGGCGCTGCTGGCTGCGTCCTGATAGGTAACCCACAAGTCTATGCACCGATGGGATTTGTCAGTGACGGACGGCTGACTTATGGCGGTTTAGACACGAAGTACGTCCAGTATCAGATGCTGAATGGCCGCGCGCCGCAGGGTGAAATAACATTCGCTCAGGCCCTGCAAGAGGATCACACATGATCCGCTATGTCCTAGGCAGACTGACGTCGCTCATTATCAGCCTGATCGTCGCCTCCATCGTCATTTTCGCTGTGATCGAAGTGATCCCGGGTGACCCCGCCGCCTTTATGCTTGGCGTAAATGCGCGTCCCGATACAATTGCCGCATTACGCGCAGAGATGGGCCTAGATCAGCCCGTTGCGGTGCGGTATTTCGCATGGGTGACAGGGTTGCTGCAAGGCGATTTCGGACGCTCGTGGACCTACAAAACACCTGTGGCCGACCTGATTGCAGATCGTGTCTGGGTGTCGTTGCCGCTCGCGATTTATGCGCTGCTTCTATCCACGATTATTGCCTTTCCCGCAGGCATATATGCCGCCAGCCGTCGTGGCGGGGCGGGTGACATCACTATTATGGGTGCCACCCAACTGGGCGTCGCGATTCCAAATTTCTGGTTCGCAATGATCCTCGTTCTAATTTTTGCTATCAACTTACGATGGTTCAGTGCTGGCGGATTTCCAGGTTGGGACAATCCACTTCTGGCGATCAAATCCTTGACCTTGCCCGCTATCGCACTTGCCTTGCCGCAAGCAGCTATTCTTGCGCGCGTGATGCGATCATCATTACTTGATATGCTTGGCGAAGACTTTATCCGCACTGCCCGCGCCAAGGGCCTGACCCGCAGGCAGGCGCTGTGGAAACACGCCGTGCGCAATGCTTTGATCCCAGTCCTGACAATCATCGGTTTGCAGTTTTCTTTCCTGCTTGCTGGCGGGATCATCATTGAACAAGTCTTTTTCCTGCCCGGACTTGGGCGGTTGATTTTTCAATCCATCAGCGCACGCGATCTGATCGTCGTGGAAAGCGTCGTGATGTTGTTGGTTTTTGTCGTGATCTTGGTGAACTTTTTGGTCGATCTCGCCTACGCCGTCGTTGATCCGCGGCTCAGGACCAAGTCATGAACCGCAACCTGATCATAGGAACCGCATTGACGGTGTTGTTTCTGATCCTTGCGGCGGTGTCTTTTGTTTGGACACCCTATGATATCGAGGCCCTAGATATACCCAACAAACTGCAATCCCCCAATGGGGGAAACCTGTTGGGTACCGACCACTTTGGTCGCGATATCCTGTCGATGATTATGATGGGCGCACGCACTTCAATTGCCGTGGCCCTTCTGGCTGTCGGCATTGGCATGGCAATCGGCGTCCCGCTGGGGTTACTTGCCGCAGCACGTCACGGATCACTGCTGGACGAGTTGATCATGCGCGGAAACGATCTTGTTTTTGCTTTCCCGTCGCTGGTCATCGCGATCCTTATAACCGCCGTCTTTGGTGCCTCTGCTGTCAATGCAATCATCGCGATCGGCATCTTCAACATCCCCGTTTTCGCGCGCCTACGCAGTGCCGATGCACTGACCCAGAGGGAACGTGATTTCATTCTTGCGGCACGCGTCTGCGGTAAATCCGCGACCCGCATCTCGATCGAGCATATTTTGCCGAACATGACCAACCTGATGATCGTACAAGGCACAATCCAGTTCAGCCTTGGCATCTTGGCAGAGGCGGCATTGTCCTACATCGGCCTTGGCGCGCAACCGCCAACGGCAAGCTGGGGGCGTATGCTTGCAGACGCGCAAACGCTGGTCAGCATAGCGCCGCACACGGCGCTTATACCGGGTCTTGCGATTGTGTTCATGGTGCTGGGCCTGAACTTGTTGGGTGACGGTCTGCGCGACCGTCTTGATCCACGCATACGGGTGGTGCGGACATGAGCTTGCTTGAGGTCAAGAACCTGTCTTTGCGCATTGGCGCAACGCAAATTCTGCACGATGTTGATGTGACAGTCGCGCACGGTGAAATTGTTGCGATCACTGGCGAAAGCGGGTCAGGCAAGTCGATGACCGCCCTCGCGATCATGGGACTTCTGCCGCAGTCGTCCGATGTGCGCGGTGCGATCACGCTTAACGGCACTGACATCTTGCAGACCTCAGAGCCTGACCTGTGCAAAATGCGCGGCAACACCATGGGCATGGTGTTCCAGGAACCCATGACAGCATTGAACCCTGTGCAAACCATTGGTGATCAGGTCGCAGAAACGATCCTGATCCACGAGAAAACCAGCAAGGCAGACGCGCACAAACGCGCGACGGCAATGTTGGAACGGGTGGGACTGAAAGTTCCACCAACCCGCTATCCGCACGAATTGTCAGGCGGCCAGCGCCAACGTGTCGTCATTGCCATGGCTATTGCGTTGCGCCCCAAACTGCTGATCGCGGATGAACCAACCACTGCGCTTGATGTCACCACCCAAGCCCGCATTCTTGATCTGTTGCGCGACCTTGTGCAGGAATTTGATATGGGTCTGTTGATTATCACCCATGATCTGGCCGTCGTGGCCGATATCGCCGACAAAATCGTCATCATGCAGCACGGTCGCGTGGTCGAAGCAGGCCCAACCGCGCATCTGTTCGCACATATGCAGCACCCCTACACCAAGGCGCTTTTTGAAGCTTCGACCCATGCTGTCGACATGCCAGAGGCGGCGATTGCGGCGCCACTGCTGCAGGTCGAAAACGTCGCCCGCGACTATCCGGCAGCACGCAAAGCCGTATTGGGTCCCCGCCCTATGTTCCGCGCACTTGAAGGGATCACATTTCAGATCAACCAGGGCGAACGCATCGGCCTTGTCGGCGAAAGCGGTTGTGGAAAATCGACCCTAACACGGGCAATTTTGGGCCTAGAGGACGTGCAAAGCGGCACGATCACTGTGGATGGCGCACCGGTTTTCACAGGAAAACAGCCCAATCTGGCGGTGCGACGCAAGATGCAAGTGGTGTTCCAAGACCCATACAGCAGCTTCAACCCGCGCCACCGCGTCGACCGGTTGATCACCGAACCATTCCACTTGCTGCAGGACCCGCCGACCGGCCCTGCCCGTGACGCGGCTATCGCAAGTGCGCTGACTGACGTGGGCCTAACACCCGCCGACGCGACCAAATATATCCACGAATTCTCGGGTGGGCAGCGCCAGCGCATCGCTATTGCGCGCGCCCTGATCATCGAACCCGCGTTGATTATCTTTGACGAAGCTGTCTCGGCTCTCGACGTATCTGTGCGTGCGCAAGTTTTGGACCTGATCGCCGACCTGTGCCGCAAACGCCCGTTGGCTTACTTGTTCATCAGTCACGATCTGTCGGTCGTGCGCACGGTCACAGACAAAGTCATGGTCATGCAGGCCGGTCGGATCGTGGAACAAGGCGACACAGAAACCGTTTTCACAAACCCGCAACATCAGTACACTCGGACCTTGATTGCAGCAGCACCACAACTGCCAGCGATTGCGGTTTGAAGACAAAAAAGGAGCATCCATGCGACTGGCAGGCAAAACAGCGATAGTCACAGGCGGCGGGTCCGGCTTTGGCGCAGGGATCGCGCGGAAATTCACAAGCGAGGGCGCACATGTCTTCGTGGTTGATATCAACGGCGACGCAGCCAGTGCCATAGCGAAAGAGGTCGGCGGAACGGCCGTGACATGCGACGTATCAACGGCCGCATCGGTTAACGCGCTGGCGGAAACTGTCCTATCCAAAGGCCCGCTTGATATTCTGGTGAATAATGCAGGCGTCACCCACTTGCCCAGCGCCATGGAAGACGTAACCGAGGCCGATTTCGACCGTGTCTTTAACGTAAACATGAAGTCGGTCTATCTATTCGCCCGCGCCTTCGTCCCGCATTTCAAGCAACGCAAGGCAGGCGTGATATTGAACGTAGCCTCAACGGCTGGCGTCTCGCCGCGTCCACGCCTGAACTGGTACAATGCATCCAAGGGGTGGATGATCACGGCTACCAAAACGATGGCCGTGGAATTGGCGCCCGAAGGTATCCGCGTCAACGCGATCAACCCCGTGGCAGGCGACACGCCGCTATTGAAAACCTTCATGGGCGAGGACACACCGGAAATGCGCGCCAAGTTCCTGTCGACCATCCCCTTGGGCCGCTTTTCTACGCCAGAAGACATGGGAAATGCCGCCTGTTTCTTGTGTTCAGACGAGGCAAGCATGATTACCGGCGTCGCAATGGAGGTGGACGGTGGACGCTGCATCTAGACCCGGAAAACGCAATCTGATCACTGATGTGGCGGGCCTGAAGGTTGGCAACGCACAGGATGACCAAATCAAGACAGGCAGTACGGTGTTGGTAGGCGACACGCCCTTCAAGGCCAGCGTACACGTCATGGGCGGCGCGCCGGGAACGAAAGAAACCGACCTACTGGCCCCCGACAAAACGGTGCAAGACATCGACGCGCTGGTTCTCTCTGGCGGGTCCGCTTTCGGACTGGACGCTTGTTCGGGCGTCATGGACGGGCTGCGCGATATGGGTCGCGGCTTTGCGATTGGGCCCATGCGTATTCCGATTGTACCCGGTGCGATCGTCTTTGACTTGATC